>Ga0206127_1004547_pt1 | contig 12163 bp, 10 predicted proteins | sample Helgoland_Spring_6_FD_148646 | JGI IMG/M metagenome (GOLD analysis project Ga0206127, IMG submission 148646) | Pelagic subsurface seawater microbial communities from Kabeltonne, Helgoland, North Sea - Helgoland_Spring_Bloom_20160419_1 | ecosystem: Environmental > Aquatic > Marine > Epipelagic ...
TATTTTTGATGGCCGTAACCAGTATGACCCTAAATACCTGACCGAATGTGGCTTTAAATATATCGGTATTGGTCGTCGCAATTAACGCAATGTCGCGCCATAAACGTTCATCCAAACAACAAAGGAATGGTTTCAGTGTTAATCCCCGTATTGTTATCAGGCGGTGTTGGCAGTCGTCTATGGCCTTTGTCTCGTGAATTAAACCCTAAGCAGTTTTTGCCGCTAACGGGCGAGCTGAGCTTGCTGGAGCAAACGCTGCAGCGGGCTTTGCATTTGGAGTCGGGCAAACCGATTATCGTTTGCAATAATGACCATCGTTTTATGGTGGCAGAACAGTTGCGTAATGTAAAAATTGAGGCCGATGCCATTATTCTTGAGCCGGTTGGCCGCAATACCGCACCCGCCGTGGCGGTTGCGGCAATGCGGGCCATTAGTCAGGACGACGATGCCGTTTTGCTGGTGATGCCAGCGGACCACGTCGTCAATGATACTGCGGCCTTTACCGCGGCCGTTGAGATCGGCCTGACACCGGCTCAGCAGGGTAACTTGGTGACCTTTGGTATTGTCCCCGAAGGGCCGGAAACCGGTTATGGCTACATTCGACGCCGTGATACGGAGTCTGCAGGCTGTTTCACTATTGCTGAGTTTGTTGAAAAGCCGTCATTGGCCGTAGCGCAGCAATACGTCGACAGCGGCGACTATTTTTGGAATAGCGGGATGTTTTTGCTCGGAGCAAAGGCCTATCTTGACGAGTTAGGCCTTCATGCGCCAGCCATGTTGAAAACGGCGCAGCTGGCATATAACGACGCGCATGAAGATATGGATTTTATTCGTTTGGACGCCGACGCCTTTGCGGCCTGTGATAGCGATTCAATCGATTACGCGGTCATGGAAAAAACCAGCAAGGGTATGGTTGTACCTATGGATTGTGGCTGGAGCGACGTTGGTGCCTGGTCAAGCTTGTGGGAGGGCGGTGACAAAGACAGCCGCGGCAACGTTAGCACTGGCGACACCATTTTGCACAATACCCAAGACAGTTATATTCACAGTAGCTCACGTCTAGTAACAACCGTCGGCATTGATAATATAGTGGTTGTTGAAACGGCTGATGCCATTTTGGTAGCCGATAAAGACCAGGTGCAAGACGTCAAGGCCATCGTTAATACGCTGAGGTTACGACAGCGCGAAGAAGTCAATTCTCACACTAAGGTCTATCGCCCTTGGGGGTCTTACGAGTCGTTGGTGGTTGCCGAGCGCTTTCAGGTTAAACGTATTATTGTTAATCCCGGGCAAACACTGTCACTGCAAATGCATCATCACCGGGCAGAACATTGGATTGTTGTTCGCGGCACGGCGCTGGTTACCTGCGGAGAAACAGAGTCACTGCTGTTAGAAGATCAATCAACGTATATACCGCTGGGGACAAAACATCGGTTAGCTAACAAAGGGGTAATTCCTTTAGAATTAATCGAGGTGCAGAGCGGCAGTTATCTCGGTGAAGATGATATAGTACGCTTTGAAGATGTTTATGGACGCGACAGTTAAACAATAGCTTGCTGGGTTAGTAGAGCAGCGCGGTTGAATTAAGGAGTTAGAGTAAGCCGATGATTAAAAAATGTTTGTTCCCAGTGGCCGGATACGGCACCCGGTTTTTGCCAGCGACAAAATCTATGCCCAAAGAAATGCTGCCGGTGGTTAATAAACCGCTGGTGCAGTACGGCGTTGAAGAGGCAATTCAGGCCGGCATGAACCAAATGGCGATGGTCACTGGGCGTGGCAAACGCGCCATCACCGACCACTTTGATATCAGCTACGAGCTCGAGCATCAAATTGCCGGTAGTACCAAAGAAAACTACCTGGCGAGTATTCGTGAGGTTATCGATCAGGCCAGTTTTACCATGACCCGACAGCGAGAAATGAAAGGCCTAGGCCACGCGATTTTAACCGGTGAAACGCTAATTGGTAATGAGCCTTTTGGTGTCGTGCTTTCCGATGATCTATGCATCAATGACGGTGACGGCGTGCTGGCGCAAATGGTAAAACTGTATAAACAATTTCGCTGCAGCATCATCGCTATCCAAGAAGTTCCCAAAGACCAGACTGAAAAATACGGTATCATCGCCGGCGAGGCCCTTAAAGAAGGCTTGTACCGTGTCGATGATATGGTTGAAAAGCCCAAGCCCGAAGACGCGCCCAGCAATATGGCCATTATTGGCCGTTATATTTTGACCCCGGATATTTTTGATATTTTGCGGGAGACGGCGCCGGGTAAAGGTGGAGAAATACAGCTGACCGATGCACTGCTAACTCAGGCACAAAACGGCTGTGTCATGGCTTATGTGTTTAAGGGACGGCGCTTCGATTGCGGCAGTGTCGACGGCTTCGTTGAAGCAACTAACTACGTTTATGAAAACGTCTATCAAGAAGTGTGAACATTCCATGTCTAATTCACTAACCTGTTTCAAAGCCTATGATGTGCGTGGGCGTGTTCCCGATGAGCTCAATGAAGACATCGCTTATGCCATTGGTCGAGCTTACGCCGAAGTAGTTAAGCCTAAAAAAGTCGTGGTTGGTCACGATATTCGTTTGAGTAGTGAGACTATTAAAACCGCATTATCAAAAGGTTTAATGGACTCCGGTGTTGATGTTTACGACATCGGCCAATGCGGGACGGAAGAAATCTATTTTGCCGCCTTTTATCAGTCGGTCGGCGCGGGTGCAATGGATGGCGGTATTGTTGTTACCGCAAGCCATAATCCCAAAGATTACAACGGCATGAAATTTGTTCGCGAAGGCTCTCGTCCTATCAGCGGTGATACCGGCTTGTTTGACATACAGCGGCTGGCGGAAGAAAACAATTTCCCCGCTGTTAGTCGCCAGGGTAAATTAATTGACCTCAACATCGCCGATGCCTACATCGAGCATCTGCTGTCCTACGTCGATATCGCCACGCTGAAGCCATTAAAAATTGTCGTCAATGCCGGCAATGGTGGCGCCGGTGCAGTGATTGATCGGTTAGAAGCTCTGACGGGCGGCAACAAACTGCCCTTTGAATTTATCAAATTGCACCATCAGCCTGATGGAAACTTTCCCAATGGTGTGCCCAACCCGCTATTGCCAGAAAACCGCGCGATTACCATCAATGCAGTCAAACAGCACAAAGCCGACATGGGCATAGCCTGGGACGGCGATTTTGATCGCTGCTTTTTCTTTGATGAACGCGGTGAGTTTGTAGAAGGTTATTACGTGGTGGGTTTATTGGCTGAAGCCTTCTTGTTAAAAAGCCCTGGTGAAAAGATTGTTCATGACCCACGGCTGACGTGGAATACCATCGATATGGTTGAGGCTAACGGCGGTGCCCCCATTCAAAGTAAAACGGGTCACGCCTTTATTAAAGAAAGAATGCGGCTGGAAAATGCTATTTATGGCGGGGAAATGAGCGCCCATCACTATTTCAGAGACTTCGCTTATTGCGACAGCGGTATGATTCCCTGGTTGCTGGTGGCCCAGCTGATATCGAGCCGCGGTCAATGTTTATCGAGCATGGTCGAAGACCGAATGAGCGCCTACCCTTGCAGTGGTGAAATCAATAGAACCATCAATAATCCGGCGGCGGCCATTAGCCGAGTCGAGCAACATTTTGAAAGTAGCGATGCTGTCGTCGATCGAACTGATGGCTTAAGTATGGCTTTCGATAATTGGCGATTTAATCTGCGTATGTCGAACACCGAGCCGGTCGTCAGGCTGAACGTGGAGACGGCTAAAGCCCCGGGTTTGATGACCGAGAGAACCGAGGAAATACTGGCCCTATTGCAGTCTGATAACCTTTAAAAAAGGAGTACAGTTTCTCGGAGGCAGGAAGCAAACAGTGGCTTACATCAACAAGTCATTTATTCAGCGATAATAATGTCGATACCATGTAACAAACTGATCAACGCCTGTTTCAATGGTAGTGTCGGGCTGGTAACCAACATCAGTTACCAAATCCTCTACATCGGCATAGGTGTCCGGTACATCGCCGGGCTGCATTGGTAGCAAATTTTTCTTGGCTTCTCGTCCCAGCCCCTGTTCCAGTAGCTCAATAAACCGCATTAGCTCGACCGGTTTATTGCAGCCAATGTTGTAGATCTTATAGGGCGCTTTTGACGATGCCGGGTCTGGTTTGCCGCTATCCCATTCTGGGTTGGAAGTTGCTACGTGACCCAGCGTACGAATGACACCCTCCACAATATCATCAATATAGGTAAAATCGCGGCGATGGTTGCCATAGTTAAAAACGTCAATTGGCTCTCCCGCCAAAATCTTGCGGGCAAATATCATTGGCGCCATATCCGGACGACCCCACGGCCCGTAGACGGTAAAAAATCGTAATCCGGTGGTTGGAATGTTGTAAAGATGGCTATACGTATGAGCCATCAGTTCATTGGACTTTTTAGTGGCTGCATACAAGCTAACCGGGTGGTTCACTCCGTGAGCGGTGGAAAAAGGTTGTTCAGTATTGGCACCATAAACCGAGCTACTTGAGGCATACACTAAGTGCTCAGTTGTATGATGGCGGCAGCATTCCAAAATATTTACAAAGCCCGCCAAGTTTGAAGTGACATAGGCGTGAGGGTTGGTGATTGAATAGCGCACACCGGCCTGTGCCGCCAAGTGCACCACGCGATCTGGGCGGTGCTGCTTGAAGAGGTTGTCCAAAGCAGTGTAATCAGAGATGCAAAATTCGCAATGATGATAGTTGACGTGGCCAAGTAGTCTGTCGAGCCTGGCCCGTTTCAATGATACGTCGTAGTAGTCGTTAACGTTATCAACACCAATGACGGTGTCGCCACGCTCGAGTAATTTAAGGGCGGTTTCACAGCCGATAAAGCCCGCGGTTCCGGTGACCAAAATTTTCATGAGTTGACCCTTGGGTTACAGGCGGCCGTCAACAACGTCGGCGGGAAATAAGTACTTAATATCAAAAATAATACCCTTATTGCGAGTAAGCTGTCTGATTTCATCAATGCCCATCGCCTGGAATTGCTCATGGGCAACGGCGAGGATAACGGCATCATAGCGTTCAGCTTCTAACGTTTCGACCATGGTGATGTCAAAGGCATGTTTGGCCTCTTGTGAGGACACCCAGGGATCGTATATATCGACATTCACATTACACTGTTCTAATTCACCGGCGATATCAGTCACTCGCGTGTTGCGCAAATCGGGGCAGTTTTCTTTAAAGGCCAGACCCAAAATTAATACATTAGCGTCAACGATGTGAATGCGTTTCTGGGTCATCAAGCGCATAACTTCAGTGGCTACCAACGAGCCCATTTTGTCATTAATCCTGCGGCTGGCAGCAATGATCTGGGGGTGATAGCCCGCTTGCTCGGCCTTGTGAACCAAATAATAGGGGTCCACACCAATACAGTGCCCACCCACCAAGCCCGGACGAAAGGGTAGGAAGTTCCACTTTGTGCCGGCGGCCTCCAAGACGTCTTCGGTATTGATTTGCAGCCGATTAAAGATCAATGCCAGCTCGTTAACCAACGCGATGTTGACGTCACGCTGGGTGTTTTCGATGACTTTTGATGCCTCGGCAACCTTAATGCTGCTGGCGAGGTGAGTTCCCACTGTGACAATTCGGCGGTATAACCAGTCGACATAGTTTGCCGCTTCTGGTGATGACCCTGACGTTACTTTGACGATATTACTGAGGTTGTGGGTTTTGTCGCCCGGATTAATACGCTCTGGGCTATATCCAGCATAAAAGCCTTCATTGAGTTTTAGTCCAGCCTCCTTTTCAATAATCGGTAGACAAATGTCCTCGGTGCATCCGGGAAAAACGGTTGACTCGTAAATAACAATATTACCTATATCGATCAATTGTCCGATAAGGCGGGATGCTTGCTGAAGTGGAGTTAAGTCTGGCCGTTTGTCTTCATCTATGGGGGTTGGCACAGCAACGATATAAACGTCACATTGTCTAAGATCCTTCGGCTGATAGGTAAATGATAGTTGAGCGAGGTGTTTCAGCTCTGTGCTGTTAATCTCAAGTTTTGAATCGTGGCCCGCATTAAGCTCCAATATCCGCTGTTTATTGATATCAAATCCGATGCATGTGAACAGCTTGCTAAATTCAATGGCCAAGGGCAGGCCAACATAGCCCAGCCCAATGATCCCTATCGTTGGGGTCTTGGGAAATTTCATAACTTAATAATCCATTCGGCCGTTGAATAAAGTTTGATGTAGGTGGTAAAAATGCCAATCTTCGTAATATAGCCAGTTTCACAAGCGACAGATTAAGAGTCGTAGTTTATACTTTGCTCAGGAAATAGGTAAGTAAATTCTCAACCCAACTTAGGCGTTTATTATCTAGCCTTAGTTTACATTAGGTATGATTTTGTCTCACATAAGGATATTTAACCACTATTTGCAAAGCGCCTATATTTTTTTGGGTGTAATGGAGTGTGGTGTATTATTTTTGTCCGTTTATTTAGCGCGCTACATTCGATTCACGGGTGAGTTTGACGGTACTTTTTATTTAGGAGATATCTGGTTTTGGCGGGCAGTTACTTTTGCGGGTGTTATGCATTGTGCGACGTTTTCAATGGGCGTTTATCAATCACAATTGCGTGAGGGTTTTGTCGGTATGGCAACCCGTTCTGTTGTTGCGTACTGCTTGCTCGGTAGTGCGCTGATGATTTTACTGTCTGCTTTCGTTGGCGCACTATATTTTGATAATGTAGTGCTATTTATAGCGGTTGTATTGTCAGTCTTTTTGGTGGCGATAGTCAGATGGGTAGTGTTTACAATTGTCGATATTCGTTCGCTACGACGCAGAGTTTTGTTGTTCGGGGCGGGGCGTCAGGCAAGAAACCTATTAGAGGTAATCGAGAAGGAGGGTCATCCCGGCGTAGAGATTGTTGGTTGCGTCCCGTCGGTCGACGAGAATGAAGTAGAGAAGTCACTGCGTATTGCTCAGCCCGCTAACTGGCTGCGTTTTGTTCGCGAAAATAAGATTTCCGAAATTGTTGTAGCCCCGGATGAGCGCCGCAGTAGAGATGGAGGTTCAGTACCAATAGGGCCTCTGTTGGATTGTAAGCTTGCGGGGGTTGCAGTGACTGACGCCATTAAATTTTGTGAGCGCGAAACAGGGGCAATAGAATTGAACTTGTTGAATCCGAGTTGGATGTTGTTTTCTGAAGGTTTTAGGTACAGCCAATATCGTGATGTTACCAAAAGACTATTCGATGTTATTGCTGCCTTGTTGTTATTTGCAATGATTTGGCCGTTTGCCCTGATTACCGCTCTTGCTGTATTTCTAGAAAGTGGGGGTCCGGTTTTATATAGCCAGATGCGAACAGGTCAAGAGGGGCGGGCATTTAAGCTTTATAAGTTCCGGAGTATGTGCAACGGTGCGGAAAAAGACGGGAAGGCCGTCTGGGCACAGGTTAACGATAACCGAATAACGAAAGTTGGGGCATTTATTCGAAACACAAGATTAGATGAATTGCCTCAACTCTACAATGTGTTGAAAGGGGATATGAGCTTTGTCGGCCCGCGCCCTGAGCGTCCAGAAATAGTCTGTGACTTGATTAAAGAAATCCCCTACTATGATGCTCGGCACCGGGTGAAGCCTGGCTTGATGGGCTGGGCACAGCTGAAGTATCCCTATGGCGCCTCTATTAGCGATTCTAGGGAAAAACTTCGTTATGATTTGTATTATTCGAAGAATCATGGGCTTTTGTTAGATATATTGATTTTGATTCAAACCGCCGAAATTATTTTATTGGGCAAGGGTGTCCGTTGATCATGTTCGTGCTTCAGGTGCAAATGTCAGCGTAAGCAAACCGAGTAATTATAAGGAGATCTATTATGGCTAAACGAATAGCCTTTCTATTGGTTATTGCCGCACTGGTGGCATGTTCGTCAGTCGAAGTCAGCAAAGAGCGGCCGGTGTTAGAAAAAGCTTCGGTCATTAGCGAATATAAGATAGGTGTTAGTGATCAACTACAGATATCTGTCTGGCGCAATCCTGATCTTTCTGTCGGAGTGCCGGTTAGGCCAGATGGAAAAATTTCCGTGCCATTAGTCGGTGATGTCATTGCTGCTGGGCGCAGTTCCGAAGAGTTGGCTGCAGATATTGCCAAATCGATGGCGGACTATGTCCGCAACCCTGAGGTTACGGTAATTGTTACTAGCCCAAATAGCGCTGATTATCTGCAAAGAGTCAGAATAACTGGTGCAGTAAATCAGCCTCAGTCCCTCGCTTATCAGCAGGGCATGACAGTCCTTGATGTGATATTACAAGCGGGTGGAGTTAGTACGTTTGGAGTTGCCAGCGACGCGTTGCTATATCGCCAAACGAGTGAAGGTTTGAAGGTTTATCCTGTGCAGTTACAGGATATTCTCGAGAAAGGCCGGCTGGAAACAAATTATGAACTGGCACCGTCGGATATTATAACTGTGCCTGAAAGGATTTTTTAAATTTTATGGATTTATCGTATGCTCTTACTTTTGCGCGAGTTGTTTTGCGTGAGCTTTGGCAAAATAAGCTTAAAGCATTGCTATGTTTTGCTGTGGTCAGCACGGTTGTGCTTGTTGTCGGTATGGTCTGGCCTTCTACCTATACCAGCAGTGCAACAATATTTGCAGATAACCAGAATATTCTCAAGCCCATTTTGGCGCAAAAAGCCGCGGTGAGCCGAGTTCAAGAGAAAATTCGGATTGTAAGAGAGGCAATATACTCGCGCAGTCTTTTGGCTAAAGTTGTCGAGGAGCAACACGGCAAGCCTAAAGTTGACTCTCCGATGAATATTGAGCAATCTATCGGCGTCATTCGCAAGTCGCTCATCGTTGACGGATTAGGTTCGAGTTATGTCAATATAAGTTATTCATCAGATACTGCTGAAAAAGCCTTTGATGTTTTAAATGCGGTTATTGATAAATTTATCAGTGAAAGCATTAAAAGTCGCCGCGCTGAGAGTAAAGAGGCTTTTCAGTTTGTTGATAGCCAGGTTCGGCAGTACAAAGGACAATTATTGTCGGCAGAAGTAAAGCTCAAAGAATTTAATGAGGGTAATTTTGACGGCAATGGTGCGGGGGTGGGCGCTCGAATTGCTCGCTTACGTTCAGACATTGAAGAAATGAAAATTAATATTGATGAAGAGCGCTCTCGAGTTGAATCTTTAAGTGAGCAGCTAAGTAGAGAGGGTCGCCAGGTTGCTAGGAATTATAAGTCTGATGTGTTCCGTAATCGACTGGTTGAGTTGCAGGGCCGTATCGATAGCTTGTTGTTGACGTATCAAGAATCTTACCCGGACGTTGTCAATCTGCGTCTGCAGATGGATGATATTACCGGGGCAATGTTAGAGGCGGAGTCCGAGGAGGTTGCTGGACTAAATGTCGGTGAAGTTAACGTAAATCCATTTTATGAGCAGTTGCGAAGTAAGTTAGCAGAGGCGGAAGTAGCGTTAACCAGTCGGCTCCGACGAATGGCGGCCACTGAGCGCTTGCTCAATGAAGAATATGAACGTCGCAAGCGCATTGCTGGACAGCAATCAGAGTTGTCAGAACTGACACGCGACTACGACGTTATCAAATCGGTCTACAACGATATGTTAGGGCGTAAAGAAAAGGCTCGCCTGTCTATGACATTGAGCAACGAAGGCCAGGGCATGAATTATAAGATTCAAGAACCGCCAGTATACCCCATAGCTCCCGAGGGTCTGCGCTTTCTTCATTTTGTATTGTTAGGGCCGGCTTTGGGTTTGTTGGCTTCCTTGGGGCTTGCGATTGTTTATGTTCTATTAGACGGCAGGGTGCGCTTCCCTGCTGACTTACCTGGCATAACTCCGGTCCCGGTTTTAGCGGTGGTGCCGCATGTTCGGACTCAATTTACACAACGCCTTGCTCGAATAGATATGGTCTGGGCAATATTATTAGGGTTAACGATAATGGTCAGTTATTTAGGTCTTGCCTTAGCTCATCGGGCGGGTATGTTACTCTGATGACTGACAGTAGAAACAGCGAGGATGGTAAGAACGTGCCAAACACCTCTACACCCGAAGAATCGAATATGAGCCCTGTGCCACAAATGGACCGACAGCATTCTCGAACGCAAATTGAGCAGATGGGAGAAGTCGATCTGTTGGTGGGGAGCGATCTTGACCGGCGTAAGATTATTCACTCAGGCATGAAAGACAAGAGAGTATTAAATGCCTATCGTGATCTCCGAACTACGCTGTTGCAAAAAGCGCACGGTAAAAACTTTATCTGTATGGTGAGCTCTCTAACCGCGGCTGGTGGGGCGTCTTATACGGCCACTAACCTCGCCGCCGCATTTGCTTTTGATCGCAGCAAAACGTCGTTGCTGATCGATTGTAATCTCTATAGTCCTAGTACAGACACTCTGCTGTATGTGGGTGACAGTATTGGAGTTACCGATTTTATTGATGACCCTGAAATCGATATTAAAGACATCATTTATGCATCGGGTATTCCGCGGCTACGAGTGGTCCCTGTTGGGAGCAACCGTGAAGCGGGTGCGGAACATTATTCGTCGGCAAAAATGGCAAGGTTTATTAATGCCATCAGGGAGCGCTATGACGACCGCTTTATTTTTGTTGATGCGCCCGATGTCGGTGCCGCGGAGACGAGAATATTGGCGGATCTATGTGACATAACCCTATTGATAGTGCCTTACGGCAAGGCCTCACCCAAGCAAATCCAAGAGGGTATAAGCGCTATACCTGAAGATAAATTAGCAGGGATATTGTTTAACAATTAAAGGAAAACTTGGCTACCATAAGGAATGAGTTATGAAAACAATAAAACCCTTGCTGGCTATTTGTCTAGCTCTGCCGGTACATACAGTGTTTGCCCAATCCAACCTTATTAAAGAGGGTATAGAAAGTATTGAAAATGGCTACACGCTCGATGCTTTTCTCGGACTAGAATACGACGACAATGTTCGCCCCAACTCGGATAATGACGAGTCTGATCTTAAACAATTAATCGGCGTTGGCGTCGGTTACCAATACGAGTCTCGGGTTTTCGATATCGATCTGCAGTATCGGATTAGCCATGAATCATATCAAGATAATAGTTACCCTGGAAAAACTCGCATTGAGGGTCAGTCGCGCACCAGCATATCAACTTTTCCTGAGCGTTATGCTTGGGTTATTGATCACCGGCAAACTATTTCAAGTATTAATTCTAAAGGTTCAGACAACCCAGACAATACCGACCAGCGTAGCGTGTTATCGACAGGTCCTGACTTTAATTTGCAATTGTCTCCGGTCGATACGCTGACGGCATCTGCTCGTTACACGGATACTCGTTTTGATGAAACAAGCAGTAATGACTCCCAGCGAACGAGCGCTCAATTGAGTTGGAGTCACCGGTTAAATACACTGAGTAATGTCGGTTTCAACGTCAGTCATACAGACGTGGATGGCGATCAATCCGGCTATAGTTACTCTCAAGAAAAAGCTGGTGTAACCTATAGTAGAAACCTGAAGTCAGGCAATCTTTCGATAGAAGTGGGTGAAAGTTGGTTAGAGAGGGATCAAGCTGGCTTTGAAAATGTCAACGGAGGCTACGGTAACGTCAACTACAATGCAACTTGGGAAGGAAGTTCTCTGGTGGGCTCCGTCAGTCGTGATGTAACTGATTCCAGTATCGGGCTGAGTCAAGATTATGCATTCAATGACGACTTCGAAGACGGCGACATAAACTTTGATCAGCTTGATGTCATTATTCGCACGCGCTATCAGATTAACTACCTCCGTAAAAACGCTAGCGGTCGCTTTAGTGCTGAAGTTACACTTGCGCAAGATGAGCAGGACTATGTAACGTTGCTTGATGATGAGGAATCTCAGTCAGTTTCAATTTTAATGAGGTATGCCGTGAGTCAAACCATTGCCGCGTCATTTAATTCCGTGCTCAGAAAAACAGAATATATCGATCAACCTTTGTTTGGCGACGATAAAAATGTACGCGTTAGTTTTAATATAAGCCAGAGTATCGGTGACCGATGGGATATTGATTATCGACTGAGTCATGACGAGCGCAAAAATAATCTAGATAATGCGCGGGAGTACAACAGTATGCGGTTTATTGTTAATGCGAATTATCGGTTCCGATGAGACGAACTTAATGCCGGGTAAAGCCTATC
>Ga0206127_1004549_pt1 | contig 12158 bp, 11 predicted proteins | sample Helgoland_Spring_6_FD_148646 | JGI IMG/M metagenome (GOLD analysis project Ga0206127, IMG submission 148646) | Pelagic subsurface seawater microbial communities from Kabeltonne, Helgoland, North Sea - Helgoland_Spring_Bloom_20160419_1 | ecosystem: Environmental > Aquatic > Marine > Epipelagic ...
CGCCTATAGCACTGTGTGCTTAAGGCTTGAGGTGAGAGATTGACAACGACCCAAACGGGACTCGTTACGGCTGCTTCCTTCCGGATCTGACCGGGTTGGCGAGGCGCTTGCCCGCGCCAACCTCTCGGGGGTGATATAGCCCCGCCTATGTGTTGGTGCAAGAGGTTCGTTAAAAATGCCTGTGACCTATTGTTGTCGGTCAGGGGATTGTACCTGATGACCCTGCATGGCAAGCCTTGGGTACAGCAGCCAAGGAGCCAGAAAATGAAAAATGCAGAACACGTCACTTTTGGTGGTTCAGCACTGGATCGTGCGGGCGAAGTTCGTAGTAACCCTGACGTCATTCAATCTATGAAGCAGGCGTCTGATTCTACGGTTGTTGTATTTTGGCGTGGTAAGCCGTTGATACATAAAACAAGGCCCGCTGGTTTGATGCGTCTTGGGCTGGATCACCCGATTCTTGAAGGCGCTGCAGATCACTTGATTTTATTGGGTCGTGAAGACGGTGTTGCAGTTTTTGCGCATGACCTGTCTGCTTGGGAACCCGAAGAACTAGACGCTGATGCGCTGGGCGGCTTTCTTGATCCAAGTGAACAGCACCATCCAAGCCTGCCAGAAGATCAAGTATTCGCCGAATTACGCCGTGTCATGACGTGGTTGAACCCGCGCGATGCGGAATTGGCTGCCTCTGGGCGTGCAATTTTTAGTTGGCACGAAAGGCATGGATTTTGCGCAAAATGTGGTGTGCAGTCGGTTGTTTCTAACGCAGGTTGGCAGCGGGATTGCCCTGCTTGTCATGCCCACCACTTTCCGCGCACTGACCCTGTGGTGATCATGCTTATAACGAATGGTGATAATGTTTTGATGGGGCGTTCGCCTGGCTGGCCTGATGGAATGTATTCTCTGCTAGCGGGGTTTGTTGAGCCTGGCGAGACACTAGAGGCTGCGGTGCGGCGCGAAGTTTTTGAGGAGTCCGGAGTGCGTGTTGGTGATGTAAGCTATTTGTCCAGCCAACCATGGCCATTCCCTGCATCCTTGATGTTTGGCTGCGCGGGCGTTGCATTGTCTGACGAAATCAACATCGATCCTGTCGAGATCGAGGACGCAATGTGGGTCAGCCGTGATGAGATGATGCGCATCTTTGCTGGGCAACACCCAAATATACTGCCTGCCCGCAAAGGTGCTATTGCGCACTTCTTATTAGAAAACTGGCTCGCAGATTCAATGGACTAAGGGGAATTTGGCGCAAAATAGATGAAGTCAAATCATGAGTTTTAGCACGCGCGAAGATGTGGAAGTCCCAATTGACCAAGCCTTCGCTTTGATCTGTGATTTTGACGCGTACGAACGTAGTGCAATGCGTCGCGGAGCTGAAGTTCGCCGTATGGACGACATGACGAAGCTAGGTGGAGGCATTAAACAGGCTGCTTCATTCAAGATGCGTGGCAAAAAGCGTGATCTGGGAATGAAAATTATCCGCTCTGAAAGGTCAAACGAGAGTTGCGTGCTGTCCTCCACCAGCGGCATCGACGGCACTGGTCAGATCGAATTGCTGGCTTTGACACGCAATAGGAAAAGTGTTTCTGTGGTGTTTGAATTGAAACCCACAAACTTGTCCGTGCAACTGTTGGTCCAATCACTTTAGCTGGCAAAGAACTCACTCACGAAGCGTTATAAGCTTCGCGTCGCTGAGTCTGCTAAAAGTATCGACGATCGTCGCCAAAGCTGAATAAAGTTAGTGTTGGCAGACGGAGTTAGTTACGGCCTTGGGCGGCTGGGTAGACACCCAACACTTCCATCATGTTCGTGAAGTAACTCATTTCGTCCAGGGCGCGTGCTACAGCAGCGTCTTCGGGGTGCCCTTCGATGTCCGCATAAAAACGCGTCGCGGTGAATGCACCGCCGACCATATAACTTTCCAGCTTGGTCATGTTAATGCCATTGGTCGCGAAGCCACCCATTACTTTATACAGTGCTGCTGGAATGTTTCGGACTTCAAAGACGAAGGTCGTTAGCATTCTTTCAGCGCGGCGTGTCGAATCGGGTTCTGGGGACATCAAAAGAAAGCGGGTTGTATTGTGCCCTTGGTCCTCGATGTCTTCGGCCAATATATCCATGTCATAGATATCGGCGGCTACAGATGATGCCAATGCGCCAACACCGGTTTCGCCTGTTTGTGAGATTTCGGCGGCTGCGCCAGCGCTGTCGACCGCAGTTTCCGAGGTGATTCCATTTGCATCCAAGAATGCACGTGCTTGAGGAATAAGGACCATGTGGGCACGGACATGTTTCATTTGTTCCAAGGTCTGACCGCGATTTGCCATTAAGCTGATACGCACACGGACAAATTCTTCGTCGATAATGTGCAGGCCGCTTTCTGGCAAAAGGCGGTGGATATCAGCGACACGGCCATAGGTCGTATTTTCAACTGGTAACATGGCCAAATCAGCCTGACCGTTACGTACAGCGTTCAAAACATCCTCGAATCCTAAGCACGGGACCGGTTGGGCATTTGGTCGCGCCTTTAGGCAGGCTTCATGGCTGTAGGCACCTAAGGCCCCTTGAAAGGCGATACGTTGTGTCATTTCGTGGTCCTTCAACGTCAGATTGGCCCAAATTTATGTATCAGGGCGATTGGTCGCGTTAACTACACCTAGACAGAGCCAAATGGAACCAATAGATACGCGCCAAACCTACAGATATGGGCGCGTTACTTATGTTCGATACAATGACACTTACTAAAATTGGCGGCGGTCTCTTTGGCGCGCTGCTTATTCTGCTTCTAGGCAAATGGGTCGCAGAAGAAATTTACCATATGGATAGCCATGGCGAAGCGGCATACGTCATCGAAGTTGAAGACGCACCTGCAAGCGACGACGAAGTCGCTGAGGTAAGCATCGAAGAGTTGTTGGCATCCGCTGACATCGCAAAAGGTGCCAAAGTATTTAAGAAATGCGGCGCTTGCCACAAACTTGAAGCTGGCGCGAACGGCACAGGCCCACACCTTTACGGTGTTGTGAACCGCGACATCGCTGCAGCAGAAGGTTTTTCATATTCTGGTGTGCTTGCCTCATTGGAAGGCAACTGGGATGCAGAAGCTTTGAACGGTTTCTTGACCAAACCAAAGACATACGCACCGGGCACAACAATGGGATTTTCTGGTTTGAAAAAGCCACAAGATCGTGCTGACGTGATAGCTTATTTGGATAGCCTCGACGACTGATCCAAGATCAAATTTTAAAAAATTAAGACTGTATGTATATTGCATACGGTCTTTTTTTTGTTTGGGGCGTTTTGAAAACTGATCTAAATTGGCCTAAATGGTGGATCAAAGGTCTGTTCACGAATTCTCAACTTGATTGTAACGTTGCTGGCCCTTTAGCGTAGATGAGATATATCTGTGTAAACATTGATCAAAATAGAGGATCTGCCACATGTCCCAGTCCCGCATGAACGCCAAAACCAAAACTGCTGATTTGCGACCCGTTTTATGGAGCATTGGAATACTGGCACTTATCACGGCCAGCCTGTTTGCAAGCGCGTTGCGAGCGCAAGAAAAGACAATCGTTTCGCACGGTTATTCATTCTACGGTAATTTGGATTATCCGGCTGATTACGCGAACTTCAGCTATGTGAACCCGGACGCACCAAAAGGCGGTGAGATTTCTATTGGCACCGTTGGTACATTTGACTCGATGAACCCTTATTCACGCAAAGGCCGCAGCGGCGCCTTGGGCAGCGTGATGTACGAAAGCTTGTTAGGTGAAGGTGTGAACCAAACGCCTGCACCAGCAGACGTTTACAGCCAAGGGTATGGATTACTGGCCGAAAGCCTTGAGTACGACGAAGGTCGCAATTGGGTGATCTTTAACATGCGTCCGGAAGCTAAATTTTCTGATGGCACGCCTTTGACGGCTCACGATATCAAGTTTAGCCATAATTTATTGCTTGATGAGGGTTTGAAATCTTACGCTGATGCAGTTCGTAAAATGATCCCCAAAGTCGATATTTTGAATGATCATAAGATTAAGTTCTATTTTGCTGAAGGTATTTCACGGCGCAGCCTGATCGAATTGGTCGGTGGCATCCCAGCGTGGTCCAAAAAATGGTATGAAGAAACTGGCCTTGGCTTGAACGAAAGCCGGATGGAGGTTTCTCCAGGTTCTGGCGCTTACATGATCGAAACTGTAGATGTGAATCGCCGTATCGTTTACAAACGCAACCCTGATTATTGGGGCAACGATTTGCCGTTCAACAAAGGCCGCAACAATTTCGATTCAATCCGCATTGAATATTTCGGTGATGATACCGCCGCGTTTGAGGCATTCAAAGCTGGGGAATACACATTTCGTCAGGGACGTAATTCTAAGAAGTGGGCGACAGCCTATGAGTTTGAAAAAGTCCAAAATGGTCAGATCGTTAAGAAAAGCCTTCCCAATGGATCACCTCCGTCGCCAAGTGGATTTGTGTTCAACCTAGGTTCTGAAGTTCTAAAGGACAAACGCGTGCGCCATGCAATTGCATTGGCTTATAACTTTGAATGGACGAATGAATCTCTTCAACATGGTTTGTTCAAACAGCGCGCCTCTTTCACTCAAGATACGCCTCTCATGGCAACCGGCGTTCCTAAGGGCAAAGAGTTGGAGATATTGAAATCTCTTGGTGATCTGGTCCCTGATGAAATCTTGAACGAACCTATCAAGATGCCACACACCTCCAGTGCAAATCGTTTGTTGGATCGGCGCAATATTCGTACCGCAAGTAAACTTTTGGATGAGGCCGGTTGGGCAGTTGATACGAGCGGCGTTCGCCGAAATGCAGCAGGCGAGGCGCTGGAATTTAGCTTCTTATATAATTCAAGTTCTTCTGACACGCTGAACGGTATTGTTGAGAATTTTATTAGCAACGTTGATGCACTGGGTGCTAAACTTAAACTAGAAAGCGTAGATTCATCACAATTCACTTCCCGTCGGCGCGATCGCGACTACGATATGATTTTTAGTGGTTATAGCGCATTCTTGGGGACAGGGACTTCATTGCCCCAACAGTTTGGGTCTGAAGATGCTGCATACTCACTGTTCAATCCGGCTGGCTTAGCCAGTCCATTGGTAGATGCCGTGATCGATGCGTCGTTACAAGTTCTGACACGTGAGGATGAAGTCGCATCATTGATGGCGCTGGATCGTGTCCTTCGTCATGAATTCATCATGATTCCGGTGTGGTACAATGCAGATCACTGGGTGGCGTATTATGACCAGTACGGTCATCCTGAAACGATCCCTGCCTATGGTTTGGGATACCTCGATTTTTGGTGGTTTGAAGAAGATAAAGCAGCCAAACTTCGTGACGCTGGCGCGCTGAGATAATCCGCGTGTGAGTTCGTATATATTAAGACGACTTTTGCTGATAATTCCAACGCTGTTGGGTATTCTGCTGGTGAATTTCACCTTGGTGCAATTTGTGCCTGGTGGCCCTGTTGAGCAGGCGATTGCGCGTGCTCAGGGGCAAGGCGATGTGTTGGAGGGCATAACGGGCGCTGGCAGTGATGCGGGTGTTGATGATCTTAGTACGGGATCAGACAGCCAATATATTGGTGCGCGCGGATTGCCGCCTGAGTACATCAAAGAATTGGAGGCAGAGTTTGGTTTTGACAAACCACCAGTTCAGCGTTTCGTGAATATGGTTTGGAACTATGTCCGATTTGATTTTGGTGAAAGCTATTTCAGATCGATCTCGGTTATCGATTTGGTGAAAGAAAAACTGCCCGTCTCTATCACACTTGGCCTTTGGTCGACGTTGATTGCCTACGCGATTTCGATACCTCTGGGCATTCGCAAAGCGGTCAGAGATGGGTCGCGTTTTGATACGTGGACAAGCGCGTTTATCATTGGGGCCTATGCGATCCCCAGCTTTCTTTTCGCAATTATGCTTTTGGTACTTTTTGCAGGTGGTAGTTATTATCAATGGTTCCCGCTGCGTGGTCTGACCTCTGACAATTTCGATGATCTGACAGTGATGGGTAAAGTTCTGGACTATTTCTGGCACATCACACTGCCAGTACTGGCGGGTACAATTGGCGGTTTTGCGACCCTGACTTTGCTGACCAAAAATAGCTTTTTGGATGAGATCAAGAAGCTGTACGTGGTGACGGCCAAGGCCAAAGGCCTAAGCGAACGCCAAGTTCTGTATGGCCACGTTTTTCGCAACGCGATGTTGATTGTGATCGCTGGCTTTCCAAGCCTGTTCATCTCTGTTTTCTTTGGCGGCTCATTAATCATCGAAACCATCTTTTCCCTCGACGGCCTAGGGCGCTTAGGATTTGAGGCGGCGGTTGCACGCGATTATCCAATTGTATTTGGCACGCTGTACATCTTTGGTTTGATGGGTTTGCTCGTCGCGATCCTGTCGGACTTGATGTATGTGCTTGTTGATCCGCGCATCGATTTTGAGAAGAGGGAAGGCTGATGTCTATGTCGCCCCTAAACCAACGTCGCTGGCGCAATTTTCGCTGCAACAAGCGGGCGTATTGGTCGCTTGTACTGTTCTCGATCCTTTTCGGGCTAAGCGTGTGCGCAGAGCTGTTGGCCTATGATAAGCCAATCCTTGTTCGCTATCAGGACAGCTATTACACCCCAATTTTGAATTTTTATCCTGAGACCGAATTTGGTGGCGACTTTGAAACCGAAGCGGTTTACCGCGATCCAGAAGTGGAATGCCTGATTGTTTCGGGAGGATTGGATATCTGTTTCGATGACCCTGAGGGTGTCATCGAAGACAGCGCCGATGGCATCGTGAACGGTGACGTGATCAACAAAGGTTGGACGATTTGGCCACTGATCCCTTATTCCTTTGATACCGCGGTGGAGCGCCCGGGTGCGGCACCATTGCCGCCCAACGCGCAAAACTGGCTGGGCACAGATGGGACCAAACGCGATGTGTTGGCTCGAGTTATCCATGGCTTCCGTTTGTCAGTATTCTTCACGTTGATGGTGACCGGCGCTGCAACACTGATTGGTGTCGTTGCAGGTGCGGTGCAGGGGTTCTTTGGTGGGCTGACAGATTTGATTTTCCAGCGTGTGATCGAAGTATGGTCCGCAATTCCGGTGATCTATGTCATCATCATAATGTTTGCGATTTTAGGGCGAAGTTTCTGGCTGTTGGTGTTCTTGTTAGTGCTGTTCTCTTGGACCAGCCTGGTCGGTGTTGTGCGTGCCGAGTTCCTGCGTGCGCGCAACCTGGAATACGTACGTGCCGCCCGCGCTTTGGGTGTTGGTAACGTCACCATCATGTTCCGCCATATGTTACCAAACGCTATGGTGGCAACATTGACCATGCTGCCATTCTTGATCACGGGAACAATTTCGACCCTAGCGATCCTAGATTACCTTGGCTTTGGTTTACCATCTTCTGCCCCCTCGTTGGGGGAACTGACATTGCAGGCCAAACAGAACCTTCAGGCCCCTTGGTTGGCATTCACAGCTTTTGGTACCTTCGCCGTTATGCTGTCGCTTTTGGTGTTCATTTTTGAAGGTGTCCGCGACGCCTTTGACCCACGAAAGACATTTCAATGACCGCCCTATTAGACGTGCAAAATTTGAATGTTGGCTTTCGCCAAGACGGTGTGGTGACACCTGCAGTGCGCGGCGTCAGCTTTACGGTGAACCGTGGCGAAGTCGTGGCTTTGGTTGGAGAGTCTGGATCAGGGAAATCTGTATCTGCGTTGTCCACGGTCTCATTGTTGGGTGATAGCGCGCAGGTTACGGGCTCTGTTAAATATGATGGCCAGGAATTGATTGGTGCGGATGAACGATGCCTGCGCCAAGTACGTGGCAATGACATTAGTTTTATTTTCCAAGAACCGATGTCATCGTTGAACCCGCTGCATACGATTGAAAAGCAGCTGACCGAAAGCCTCGCGCTGCATCAAGGGATCATTGGGGCGCAGGCTCGTGGTCGTGTGTTGGAGTTGTTGGAAAAGGTTGGAATACGTGACGCGGAAACACGTTTATCCAGCTATGCGCATCAATTATCAGGCGGGCAACGCCAGCGTGTGATGATTGCGATGGCATTGGCGAACAAGCCTGACATCCTGATTGCGGATGAGCCAACGACGGCTTTGGATGTGACCATTCAGGCGCAAATTCTTGATCTTTTGAAAGACCTGAAAGACGCTGAGGGCATGGGTCTTTTGTTTATCACCCACGACCTTGCAATTGTGCGCCGCATCGCAGATCGCGTGTTTGTAATGCAGCAAGGTGCAGTGGTCGAGAGTGGGCTAACGGCGGAATTGTTCGCCAATCCGCAACACCCTTACACGATTAAATTACTCAGCGCGGAACCAAGCGGGCAACCAGAACCTGCTCCCTCAAATGCGCCAGTTGTTGTTGAAACGGATAAGCTCAAGATTTGGTTCCCAATCCACGCTGGGATGCTGCGCAGAACAATTGGTCACATCAAGGCGGTGAATGCATCCTCATTGTCTGTGAGGGCAGGGGAGACGGTGGGTATCGTCGGCGAAAGTGGCTCAGGCAAGACGACGATGGCGTTGGCCATTATGCGCCTGATAGCGTCTGAGGGCGGTATCAACTACAAAGGTCAGGACATCCGCAGCTGGTCTACCAAGCAGTTGCGCCATCTGCGCAAAGACATGCAGATTGTGTTTCAGGATCCATACGGCAGTCTAAGCCCACGTATGACATGCGCTCAGATTATTTCTGAGGGTTTGAAAATCCACAACGTTGATCCTGATCGTGATCAACGCGATCTTGTGGCTGAAGTGATGCTGGAAACGGGCCTCGATCCTGCAACGATGGATCGCTATCCGCATGAATTTTCTGGCGGCCAACGTCAACGCATTGCGATTGCACGCGCGATGGTTTTGCGACCAAAGCTTTTGGTTTTGGATGAACCCACTTCGGCGTTGGATATGACTGTTCAGGTTCAGATCGTCGAGTTGTTGCGTGAGTTGCAGAAGAAATATGGATTGGCCTACTTGTTCATCAGCCACGACCTGAAGGTCATCCGCGCGATGTCACACAAGGTGATTGTGATGAAACAGGGTGACGTTGTCGAACAAGGAGCTGCCGAAGACTTGTTCGGAAATCCGCGAACCGAATACACTCGCCAGCTGCTACAAGCCACACATTAACGGCGTAACCAGACCTTATGCAGGTTTGGCCCTTATCTTATGGACCGACCATAAAGCAGGTAACCTTGCGTGCTTTTAGTCGGCGGCATGCAAGGTCAGCGGTTTCACGCGTTAGCCCCATGAAGTTCGCGTCGAAACCGCGACTGCCTTGAACAACTTTGCGCAGCGATCCATCAAGCGTCGCCATTTCGGCAAGAGCGGTTTTCAAAAGAACGCGCTCCGCTTTGTAACGGCTGGTGTAGCGCCCAATATTAACGCCCCAATGACGGCCACCAGAAGTCGAGATGCGCGTTACAATTTCAGTTTTAGGCGCTGCACGGGCAAGAATTAGATTTTTTGGCCTTGCCGCTGGTCGCGTCAACACGGCTGTGACCGTTTGAATGTTTTTGATTTGAGCATCCACTGTGTCTTCTTGGGCAGCAGCGAGGGCAGCATTGATGTCTGCGGGAAAAACGCTGACTTCTGTCTCAAGCGCTTCAGCCAATAACAACTGTGTTTCAGCTGTTTTTGTGCGGGCCTTTGGACGAAGGCTGGTTTTGACTGCAGTATTTTCACGTAGCGAATTATTAGCAACGTACGCAGGGGTGATTGGTTTGCGTACGGGCGTGCGATTGGGTGCACGACTGAATCCAAGGTCGAGAAGTTCAGCAACCTTTGCATTGCGCGAGGCAGATGATTTTCCACCAAAGACGGTTGCGATAATGCGTTTGTTGCCACGTTCAGCTGATGCGACCAGATTCGAACCTGCTGCATGGGTATAGCCCGTCTTGATGCCATCGGCCCCTTTGTAAGATGCCAGAAGGCGACGATTGGTGTTTGCAACTTTGCGGATGCCGGCGTCCGTGGTGCGGCGTGAGAAAAGGTTGTAATATTGCGGGTAGTCGTACAGGACGTGGCGACCCAATATCGTCATGTCATGTGCTGTTGACATATGGCCCTTTTCTGTAAGGCCGTGGGCGTTCTTAAATGTGGTACGTGACATACCTAAAGCTTTGGCCGTGCGGGTCATGCGACGGGCAAACCGTGCTTCAGATCCAGACAACGCCTCACCAATAGCGGTAGCCGCGTCGTTTGCAGACTTCACAGCAGCGGCGCGAACCAGATAACGCATCGCAATCTTCTGACCGCTTTTGAGGCCCAGCTTTGAAGGTGGCTCTGAAGCGGCATGTTTGGAAATTGTAACCATTGTGTCGAGTGAAATTTCACCATTCTCTATGGCTTCAAAAGCAATGTAGAGGGTCATCATTTTTGTGAGCGATGCTGGATGCAAACGAGTGTCGGCATTGCGCGCATGCAAAACTTCACCTGAACGTGAATCGACAACATATGCTGCATACGGAGCTGCAGCGACGCTCAGTGGTAGTACCACAAGCATCCACAACGCCGCGATGATCAATAGCCCAGAACGAGCTGGCTGAATACGCCAAACCTTCACAATAATATGCCTTTTCTGCCTCGATAGCCGCCAATTTTCTAGCTGACCGTTTTTTATTGCCTTTTTAGTAACATAAATTGCGTTTTCATTAAACCCATCGAATCAACGTTCTAGGGAAGAATGCCTCTTTTTAAAATAGCATATTTAGTGGTTTATGGTCAGCGAGGCGCTAGCAGTGCTAATGTGTCAGCAATGTGGCCAAAATTGCGGCAAAAGTTATCTAGGGTTCGAACCGGTTGGTTAAGTAATTTTCTGAAGATAATGAAATCATCAATGAAAAGAAACAAGGGTCGGACAATTGCGCTTTGATTGCTCCCTCTAAGTCCACCGAAAGGGCCGCCATGAATGCTTTGTCACGGTGCGCTTTTGGCAGCATAGATATTTCAACAATCACGTGCGTATGGTGGAATTCGAACGCAGGATACGCCCGACCTTTGCAATCCCCAGAGCCGGAATCGTGATTTTGAATGACGGCCTCGATACTGGCAAGAATTGCGGGAGCATCTAAAGTTAGGTCGTTCGAATATTTTAATTCGGCGTGTGGCATCGGTTATTCTTTCACTATGTTATCTAATAGGTCAGTGAGTGCTGCGAGGATTTCTATCTCACGGTAACGCGGGTAGTCAAAAAATGGATCACCGTATTCGATTTTCCAGTGAGACCTGTGGGGAACGTAAATACCCCAACCACCTGATTCAATCATCGGGTTCATGTCTTATTTCAACGAATGGCCGATCATCATACCTGTCGCGGGACCAGTGCCATATCGTTCAAAGATCTGAGTGTAGATATCTGGCACTTTGTTTGAGATTATTTCAACACCATCAAACAAATGCCCCAAACCTGATTGGGCCAGTTTGCGTTCTTGGTCTATTAGATCGCCTTTGGTGATCAATATTAATCTGCACTGTGCCTAAGCTGCCTCAACAGCTTTGCGCGCGTGTGGCAGCAACTCAATGGGATGCGCCAGCATGTCTTTACCTGCCTCAATTAATTCTGCGATCACGCCCCCTGAAACTTCGTTGTGTGTGACTTCTAATGCGGTCTCTATCATCGACAGCACAAAGCCTTTGATGCCAAAGCCATATTTTATGATGTTCCGCTTTTCCTCCTAAAGTAGGTTCTCCATCAAGTCGGTTGCTTCGCAGGATTCAGAATGCAAACCAGCAAAATGCGCCTTTGTTAGCTGAAAGAATCGTCCGTTGTGCCAAAGCGTATCGTTGGCATCAAAGCCGATAGTTGTGACGTTTAGTGACATCTTGTCTGCTGCCTCTTTTCTCAAACCGCACTCACGTTATATAGAGAAGTCGAATGCTTAACATTGGATTCTATAGCCGGAGCGGCAATGAACAAAGATCTACACATGATGTCGGACAAATTCGACGATGATGGTGACACCGCTGTCATCACTGACGTTAAGCCCAAGACCAAGCGCCCGCCGCTTTATAAGGTTATGTTGTTGAACGATGATTTTACGCCAATGGAATTTGTTGTTATGATTTTGGAACGGTTTTTTGGCAAAAATCACGCCCAGGCGTTTGAGATTATGCTGGCTGTTCATGAAAAAGGTTTGGC
>Ga0206127_1004553_pt1 | contig 12149 bp, 10 predicted proteins | sample Helgoland_Spring_6_FD_148646 | JGI IMG/M metagenome (GOLD analysis project Ga0206127, IMG submission 148646) | Pelagic subsurface seawater microbial communities from Kabeltonne, Helgoland, North Sea - Helgoland_Spring_Bloom_20160419_1 | ecosystem: Environmental > Aquatic > Marine > Epipelagic ...
TTCAGGGGCGCCACCGGCGCCCTTGGCATTGTCATTGCGCTGCTGATCAATCTGTGCCAAATAGGCTTCGTCGACATCGCCAGTAACATAATCGCCGTTAAACACGGAACATTCAAATCGTTTGATCAATGGATTGCCCTCGGCAGCGGATGCTACCAGATCTTCAAGGTCCTGATAGATCATCCAGTCGGCGCCAATAATTTCGCCCACTTCCTCATCGCTACGACCGTGTGCAATCAACTCTTTGGCCGACGGCATATCGATACCATAGACATTGGGATAGCGCACACCGGGAGCCGCCGAGGCCATGTAGACCTTGTTAGCACCGGCATCACGGGCCATCTGAATAATTTCTTTCGAGGTGGTGCCGCGAACAATAGAGTCATCCACCAACATCACGTTTTTGCCAGCAAACTCAAGCTTCACCGCATTCAGTTTTTGACGCACAGACTTCTTGCGCTGGGTCTGGCCCGGCATAATAAAGGTGCGACCAATGTAGCGATTCTTCATAAAGCCTTCACGCAATTTGACACCCATGGTCTCAGCCATGGCTTGAGCGGAGACTCGACTGGTGTCGGGAATCGGGATCACTACATCGATGTCGTGATCGGGCATTAGACGGAGTACTTTTTCGGCGAGTTTTTCACCCATTCGCAGACGACATTTGTACACCGAGATATCATCCATCATTGAATCCGGACGGGCAAAATACACATGCTCAAACATACAGGGCACTAACTCAGCCTTGGCCGAACATTGCTGAAAGTGGATCTCGCCTTTATTGTCGACAAACAGCGCTTCACCTGGCTGGAGGTCTTTAATCTGGCCAAAGCCCATGCTGTCGAGCACAACGCTCTCTGAGGCAACCGCGTACTCAATGCCCAACTCAGTTTCCCGAGAGCCGTAACAGAGGGGTCGAATTCCGTAGATATCGCGAAAGGCAAACATGCCGTGGTTGGCGACCACACCGACGACGCCATAGGCTCCGCGACAGCGCAGATGGACATTTTTTACTGCATCAAAAATATCTTCGCTCGAGGGTTCGAGCTTGCGGCGCAGCTGTAATTCGTGGGCAAAGACATTGAGCAAGACTTCAGAATCGGAATCAGTATTCAGGTGGCGTAAATCGGAGCGGAAGATATGCTTGCGCAATTCATCGGCATTGGTCAGATTGCCGTTATGGGCGATGCAGATACCATAGGGGGAGTTAACATAAAACGGCTGTGCCAGAGCGGGACCGGAACTGCCGGCGGTGGGATAACGCACATGGCCAATGCCAACATTGCCTACCAGTCGCGCCATATGCTCGGAACGGAAGACGTCTCGGGCTAGGCCGACACCTTTGCACACATGGATTTCACCATCGTTGTCGGTGACGATGCCAGCGGCATCCTGACCGCGATGCTGCAAGACGGTTAAGGCATCATAGAGACGCACATTAACATTTGAAGTTCCAGAAATTCCAACAACACCGCACATCTGTTATACCCAACCTAGTAGAAGATCTTTAATCGCCGCCGCTGTCTCTCTGCCCCAGACTTCAAAGCTCTGGAACACCGGAATCAACGCCGACGCTTGCCACCAGGGGTCTTCGTCAACCGGCAGCGCACTGGGCAGGATCACCACCAGCGCAAGCACGATTAACAGCCCCCGAAACACACCAAAAATCAGTCCGAGCATCCTGTCGGTTCCGCTCAATCCGGTTGAGCTGACTAATTTACCCAATAAAAAATTCACCATACTGCCAAGCAGTAAGGTTCCGACAAACAGACCACCAAAGGCTACCAGCTGCCTGATTGATGGCTGATTGATCATATTTGTTAACAGCTCTGCCGCTGGCTGTTTAAAGTTCACCGCCACGGCAAAGGCGAGCATCCAGATAACCAGTGACATGGCCTCTTTGACGAAGCCCCGCACTAGACTGATCAGCGCCGAAAAGGCGATCAGTCCGATAATGATCCAATCTACAGTGGCCACGTCCATTGACTAACCTCGCATCAGGGAATGTACTGCAACACAATCGCATCGGTGGCAAAATTACTGTCAATTTTGCTCTTCTCGGCGATAGCTCTGCGCTTGTCAGCTTTGGGGCCTACATAGACCCGATAGAACGTGGTGCTTTCAACAATCGCGGTCTTGACGAAGGCTTTAAAGCCACTCTTGCGCAGTCGCTGCATCAGCCCTTCGGCTTTGTCTTGGGCTTCAAAACTGCCAGCCTGAAGCACCCATGCGCGGGGCAAGTCGTTCTCATTGAGGCCGTAAAAGCCTTCACTGACATCGACAACCGGTTTTGACTCGGCAATATTAAACAGACTGTCTATCTTGCCTAACTTGGCTCCGCCCTCCGGGCGCTGAGCTTTGGCAACTTCAATTGGGGCAATTTCTGGCGCCGCAGGCAGGCGACTCTGGCGATCGATTTTCAATGGATCGGCAAAATCAAATACGATTGGCAAGACGATCAAACCCAGGGCGCCAAGCACTAGCGCCCCGATAATTCGCTGCTGTAACCCATTACTCATTGAATACACCCATCTGACTCACGCTGCATATTAAGTACTGCCGAGACGGTGTGAAAAGAGCCGAACACTACAATCACGTCGTCTTTAGCGGCCGCTTTAAGGGCACTTTGAAATGCCTCTTCAACCGACTCGAACAATCTACTTGAAAGGCCCGCATTGTATAACACTTCGTGGAGCGTTTGAGCTTTAGTGGCTCTCTCGCTAGCGCTTATTTCGGCGATTCGCCAGTCGGCAAAAATCTCTGACAGAGGCTCGACAATACCCAACCAATCCTTATCATTGAGCACCGAGGCAACAGCGAGATAGCGCCCACTTATGGGTTTCAGAGCGACGGCCAAGGCTTTCGCCGCAGCGGGATTGTGGGCCACGTCGAGAATCACGGCTCGGCCGTCAATTGAAAGCTGCTGCTGGCGGCCACTGAGGGTTAAGCCATCCAGTGCCGAGATAACTTTAGCGCCATCAAGAGTAAAGCCAGCACAGCTCAACGCCTGTAGCGCCGCAGCCTTATTAGTGGGCAGCAATCCCGATGAGGGCAGGCCTCGAAAGCACTGAGACTCTGCGGCCAACGTTTTGAGGCCAAGACTTAAACTAAAGCCATTAATCTCTGAGCTTAAAGTAAAATCTTGGCCGATAACAAAAGCTTCTGCGCCAGTGGCCGCGATCATCTGGGCAAAGCCCTCTGGGCCATCCGCTTCGGCAATCACTAGGGGTTTCGAGGGACGGGCTATGCCGAGTTTTTCCACGGCGATTAATTCTCGGGTATCACCCAACCAGGCCTGATGGTCGAGGGCAATACTGGTGACCACGGCGACATCGGCGTCGATAATATTGATCGCGTCGAGACGCCCGCCCAGTCCAACTTCCAACAGCATCAGATCGAGCCCTGCATCGACAAACACCAACAGCGCAGCAAGGGCGCCAAATTCAAAATAGGTTAATGAGATATCACCCCGCGCCACTTCAATCTCATCAAAAGCCCGAACAATTGCGGGGTCGTCAACCGACTGCCCCTGAACGGCAATACGCTCGTTGTAATGGAGAAAATGGGGAGAGGTAAACAGACCGACTCGGTAGCCGTGGGCCAGCATAATCGCTTGCATGCTGGCGAGGCAGGAGCCTTTGCCATTGGTGCCCGCTACGGTAATAACAGTGGGCAGAGAGATTGCGCAGTTTTGCTCGAGACGCTGCTGCTTGATCGACGACCAGACCGCAGCAACGCGGGCAAGGCCTAAATCAATTTCCGCCGGGTGCCGCGCTTCTAGCAGAGTCAACCACTCCGCTAGGTTGCGCTCAGGCATCGACGGGTTCTGGCAGGTGCATAAATTTGGAGAGCATGCTGGCGAGACGATCGCGCATCTGGTGACGGGCAACAATCATATCGATCTGGCCCTTTTCCAGCAGAAACTCACTGCGCTGGAAACCTTTGGGCAATTTTTGACGAATGGTCTGTTCGATAATATTCGGACCGGCAAAGCCTGCTCGGGCACCGGGTTCGGCAATATTGATATCCCCCAGCATGGCCAAACTGGCCGAGACGCCACCGTAAACCGGATCAGTCATCACTGAGATATAGGGCACGCCAGCAATGCGCATACGTTCAAGAATGGCACTGGTTTTGGCCATTTGCATCAGCGAGATCAAGGCCTCCTGCATGCGCGCACCACCGGTAGCTGAGAAACAGATCAGTGGTTTGTTTTCGGCTAATGCCAACTTTGCTGCACGAGTGAATTTCTCCCCTACTGCATAGCCCATAGAGCCACCGTGGAAGGCGAACTCAAAGGCCACTGCCACTACAGGTATACCCTTAACGCTGCCACTCATGGCAACCAGGGCGTCTTTTTCACCGGTTTTTTTCTGGGCATCAGTGAGGCGATCTTTGTACTTTTTAACATCGCGAAACTTGAGGCGGTCTACGGGTTCAACCTCTGGGGCAACTTCAGTGCGGCCATCGGTATCGAGAAAGATATCCAAGCGTCGGCGAGCGCCAATACGCATATGGTGTTCACATTTGGGGCAGATATCGAGATTGCGTTCTAACTCTGGACGGTAGAGCGGTGAGGCACATTTGGGACATTTTTTCCAAAGCCCCTCTGGAACTGAATTAGAGCGTTCGTTTGTGACACTCGATGGTCCTTTGGGTCGAATCCGCTTCAGCCAGTTCATCTATTTCCCTTTCGCTAAAATCAATTAGTACTCAATATTACTAAGCCAGAATCTTACAGGGCGCAAGTTTTACCCTTTAGAGAAAGCTGTAGCTCTTCATGGGTCGGCAGTTTAACACGACAGTTTGGCCGAGCTAAACAGTGCATTAGGTTATTTTTCCGATTCTCTTCTTGGTTCTTTAGCAAGCTCTTTAAATAAGCTCTTTAATCAAAAGCACCTTCAGCCCGCTGCTTTTGCCCGCTGGATAAAGTCACGTACCTTTGTGGCATCTTTTATCCCCGGCGCTGACTCGACGCCACCGCTGACATCGACCATATCCGGCGCCACAGCGGCCACTGCCTCAGCGACATTGTCGGGGTTTAAACCACCGGCCAAAATCAAGTTAAAGTTACGCTCCCGGGGCAGTCTAGCCCAGTCAAAGCGCTCACCGGTGCCGCCGTACTGACCTGGATGCCAGGCATCAAACAGCAGGCTGTGGGCTGCTTTATGGCCTTTCGCCTGTGCCGGTATATTCAGATCATCATGCATGCGCAGGGCACGAATATACGGAAAGCCAAACTGCTGGCAAAACTCGGCGCTTTCGTCACCGTGAAACTGCAGCAGATCGGGTTTCACCTCAGCGATCACCTGCTTAACAAATTCTTTATCAGCATTGACCAACAGCACGACACAGAGAACGTCAGAGGCAATTGCCGCTCGAACGGCAACCGCCTGGCGCAAGTCGATATAGCGCGAGCTCTTGCGATAGATCACTAGGCCCAACGCATCGGCGCCAGCCTGTTGCACCATAAGCGCTTGCTCTGGCGTAGTGATACCACAAATTTTTACCTGAACTGACATGCCTTCACCTGTGAAAAAACGGACTATAAAACCTTCTATAAAAACTTTAGCAACGCTGTAACTCTAGCTTTCCATAATATTTAAGAAAAGCGGCCCCTTGGGCATCAGCGGAATAATCGGGTCATTGGGATAGCCCACATTAACCAAATAGAGTCCTTTTGGCGATGCCGTTGCCGCACTTTTTGTGCGATCGCGCCCCTTGATCAACTGCCCTATCCAACTTGGGTCGCGACGACCAAGGCCCACTTCCATCAGTGAACCGATAATATTGCGCACCATATGCAAGACAAAGGCATTGGCTGTGACCTCAAAGACCAGCAACTCTCCAGCCTGAATAATCTTGGCGCTAGTGATATTGCGATTGGGTGAAAGTGACTGGCACCCTGCGCCACGAAATGCAGAAAAGTCCTGCTCGCCAAGCAGATACTTGCAGCCCTCTTCCATGGCCGCGGAATTTAATGAATTACGCACCCAGGTAATGCCCTGAGAGAGGATCGCCGGTCGCGCCGCAGCGGCGTGAATCACATAGCGGTAAGTGCGAGAAGTGGCGCTGAAGCGGGCGTGAAAGCCCTCTGTGACTTCATCGGCCCAGAGTAGCCCGATACTGTCTGGCAGCTGGGTATTAGCCCCTTTGATCCAGTTGCGGCCGGTGCGCAGTGCCGGAGTATCGAAGTGTACTACCTGATAGCTGGCATGCACCGCAGTGTCGGTGCGCCCTGCACAGCTGACAACAATTTCGCAGTTGGCTACGGAGCTTAGAGCGCGCTCCAGTTCCTGCTGTACCGATGGGCTGTGCTTTTGTTTTTGGAAGCCACAAAAAGCACTGCCGTCGTATGAAACGACGGCAGCATAGCGTTTAACGCCTGAGGGAAGGCTCTTCCCTTGGGGAATTTTGCCGTTGCGGCTGTAGACCCAATCTAGTTCTGTCATGGGGGAAATTATACACACTGACCGGCTTGTTAGCCCAGCTAAGGTTTAGCGGCTGGGCTTTTATTTTCCGACTTCTCGCTAACTTGCTAACTTGCTAACTTGCTAAAGAGTATCGAGCAGCGTTTGCGCCTTGGCCTTGCCCTCTTCATCGGCTTCGCCAAGTAGCTCTTCAAGAATTTCCTTTGCACCTTCGGGATCACCCATTTCAATATAGGTTTTAGCCAGGTCTAGTTTGATATCAACGGCATCGAGGCTGTCGATATCATCCAGGGCGCTGAATTCTTCTGCGGCTGGGGCGTCTTCAACTAAAACTGGGGGCTCTTTATTGGCTGATGGCTCTTTATTGGCTGAAGGCTCTGTATCCGCTAAAAACTCTATATCCGCAAAGGACTCTTCATCCGCTAAAGACTCTTGGGCCGCTGATGGCTCTTCATCCGCTGACGGCTCTATATCCGCTGATGGCTCTTCATGCGCTGATGGCTCTGCATCAAAATCGGCAAACATCTCATCCAGATCGCTAGTAAGCTCGCCTCCATCGGGGAACTGTAGCACTGTCGACTCTTGAGGAGAGTCTTTACCCTCAATATCGAAGTCCTGAATATCCAGTGTATCCATATCCAGATCGTCTAGCTCAAAGGCTTTTAGTTCGACATCGGAAAACCCAAGGTCTTGAAGTTCCGGGAGCTGGCCGCCGGAACTTTCTATTTCTGATTCCGACTCTAATTCAAGGCTGTTTAAATCCAGATCACTGGCACCCTCTTCCAGGCTGGTAACTGAGCCAGTCTGGGGGCCGGCAATAATCGCGGCCATTTCAATAGCGGCGCTATCTTCTGTCAGCAGGATTTCCTCATAGAGCGGGCCTAATTCTTCTTTGCGGCCTTCACGGAAGAGGATTTCCATAAGCTTTAACCGCGATGAGGCATCAGCGGGATCTTGTCCACGAGCGTCTTCAAGGACCGCGATCGCCTGCGGGGTATTGCCCAGAGAGAGATAGACCTCAGCCTCAGCCACCGCTTCGACCATCATCTCAAAAACCTCTTCATTGACGGTTTCTTCAGCAGTGTCAAAGATCTCGGCATCGCTTTCGTCAAACAGGTCATCGTCCGGATCCAACTCCAGATCGTCTAACTCATGAAGTGTTGCTGCCGCAGTGGCATTACTCGGCGCGCCCTTATCGTAACTTTCATAGCTGCCCATAGACAGGTCGTCGAGAGCTTCGTCATCCCGTCGCGAGGCAGACGATCTACGCATCAGTAAGACCGCCAAAAGCAGAATAAGCGCGATCAAAGCGCCCCAAAAATAGACTGGAACGGCGAGCAATGAAGCACTGAGATCGCCCTCAGACTTAGTCAGTTCAAACGCCCCACGATCAATATCCGCTTGTTTTTGTGCCTGATCCACTAGCGCCGCCATGGCCGCAACCTGGGCTTCCAAAAGCACTAGACGCTCGCGGAGTTCGGTATTCTCGAGCTGCACCTTGTTGACTTCATCATTGGCAACAGCCAGATCCGAGGACAGCTGTTGACTGATATCGGCAGCAGAAGAGTCGACAAGCCCAGCGGAATCGGAGCGCGAGCCAGCGTCAGCCTGATCTTCACCGTCTGCAACAGCTTTATTCTCTGGAGCTTGAACAGAGCCGGAGACCAACTGTAAGCGCGCGTCAGTGCCGGCCTTATCCTGTGGAGAAGACTCCGAATCATATTCATCACTATAAATAATTTCGATATCATCTTTAACGGCTGCTTGATCAAGCAGAGCCACAAGACCAATCTGTGAGGCTACCCTATCGCCAGCCTGCTCACTAATTTCATCGCGCGATGGCAGTCGCAACACCGACCCCTCCATCAGACGATTGGCATCACCACCAGCAAAGGCTGTGGCGTTTTGTTCATAGAGCGAATCCATGGTCTGAAGAATCGTGGTGCCACGAGGACGCAGACGTTTGGCTACATTCCACAGGGTGTCACCGACTATCACCTGGTGCTGGTCTCCAGACAGGGCAACCTGATCAGCGCTGGAGGTGTCTTCTGCATCTGGCTGATCAGCGCGACTGCTCGCCCGTGGCGGTGTAACCACCACAGGAGATAATTGATCTTTGTAAATAGGCAGATCTAGCAGCATGGTGTAAGCGCGCATCACGCGACCTTCTGGCCACTGTAATTGCACCAGAAAATCTAGATAGGGTTCGACAACAGGCTGTTGGGTAACAATATTAATAATGCGCTGATTGGAGCTGTCTCGCCCGGTGGAAAACTGCAACCGGCTGAGAAAGAAATCCCGGCTCACCCCGGCCCGCTCAAAAGCCTCGGCTGAAGCTAGTGACACTAGGATTTGATTATCTTGGAGATCACCAGAGTTAATGATTTGAACACGAGCAGCGAGGGGTTCATTGAGGGACGAGTTGACAGTAATCTCACCCAACCCCACCGCAGAGGCGGACGGTATTGTCGCCAGCGCAGAGATCAATATGGCACTGACAACAAAAGCTAATTTGAGGCTCTGTTTAAATCGGGCAAGAAGCATAGCGCCAAGATTTTTCAGCGAATTTTGCTTATTCTTTTGCCCAGACTCTTGAATTAAAAGCGCCGACCACTTCCGAGGTGTCATAAAGATATCCTATCAAAAGCCTCTTAATCAGGGCTATAAACTAATTATTTAGCGACTAACCTGCAATATCTCAGGATGCCTGCCATCCTAAAGTCTTAGCACAGTATTAGTCAATTGACGCGCTTGTTTAATGCTGGTCTGGTGCTTAGTTCTCGCTTTACTTAATGCTCTATTAGGATTCTCAACATACGGCGCAAAGGCTCAGCCGCGCCCCACAGAAGCTGGTCACCCACGGTAAACGCGGAGAGGTACTGTTCACCCATATTCATTTTGCGTAAACGCCCTACTGGAACGTCCAGACCACCGGTTACTGCGGCAGGTGTTAAATGCTTAACTGAAGACTCTTTATCGTTGGCAATGACCTTGGCCCACTGGTTGCCTTCAGCCAACATGGACTCAATTTCATCCATGGGTACATCCTTAGTCAGCTTAATGGTCAGCGCCTGACTGTGGCAGCGCATAGAACCAATACGCACACAGAGGCCATCCAATGGAATAGGATTGCCTTCGCGGTTCAAGATCTTATTGGTCTCCGCCTGATTCTTCCACTCTTCACGGCTCTGGCCATTTTCAAGCTGAGAATCGATATAGGGCAGCAAACTACCCGCGAGAGGATAGCCCCAGTTATCCACAGGAAAACTATCTGAGCGCAGCGTATCAGTCACCTGACGATCAATCTCTAAAATAGCCGAACCGGGGTTGGCCAATGCATCAGACACAGAGCTCTTAATCACCCCCATCTGATTGATCAACTCACGCATATTCTGCGCACCGGCACCAGAGGCCGCCTGATAGGTCATGGAACTCGCCCACTCCACCAGATTGGCATTAAACAGACCGCCAAGACTCATAAGCATCAGGCTGACAGTGCAGTTGCCACCGATATAATCTTTAACGCCATTCGCCAGCCCGTCTTTCACCACAGACATATTCACCGGATCCAGCACAATAATTGAACTGTCATCCATACGCAGCGCAGAAGCCGCATCAATCCAATAGCCATCCCAACCGGCTTTACGCAACTGCGGGTAGACTTCTTTGGTGTAGTCGCCGCCCTGACAGGTAACAATAATATCCATCTGTTGCAGGGCATCGATATCGAAGGCACTTTGCAGCAGAGGTATTTCAACACCCACATCGGGGCCTACTTGGCCTGCCTGAGACGTGGTGAAGAAAATTGGCTCAATATGGGCGAAGTCATTCTCTTCACGCATTCTCTCCATCAGCACAGATCCAACCATGCCACGCCAACCGATAAATCCTGTCTTTTTCATTGTTCTAAATCCTGTTGTAAATCTTGGTTAAATTCTTTTATTGTTCAGTGCTACTGCTTACCTATGAGATGGCGGTATATAACCTGTCATCCCATCCAACCTGTCATCCCATCCAACCTGTCATGCCATCCAAGCATGTCATCCAAGCATGTCATCCCACTATGGCCTGTCATCCCACCCACGCCTGTCATCCTGAGCGAAGTCGAAGGACCTCCTGAACAGGGAACCCACAGCCTGAGTCTCTGCCAACTTGATGAGATCCCTCCACTCCGGTCGGGATGACAGCGCTGTAGCTAGACTGGATGGCACACAAGCCTGTCATCCCACCCAATCTGTCATCACACCCACGCCTGTCATCCTGAGCGAAGTCGAAGGATCTCCTGGACAGGGAACCCACAGCCTGAGTCTCTGCCAACTTGATGAGATCCCTCCACTCCGGTCGGGATGACAGCGCTGTAGCTAGACTGGATGGCACACAAGCCTGTCATCCCACCCAATCTGTCATCACACCCACGCCTGTCATCCTGAGCGAAGTCGAAGGACCTCCTGAACAGGGAACCCACAGCCTGAGTCTCTGCCAACTTGATGAGATCCCACCCAAGCATGGCATTACAGTCAAAAACTTGGATGGCGCTCAAAGTCTGGTATCACAAACTAAAGCGCCGCCACCACCGCATCACCCATCTCAACAGTCCCCACCCGCGTCATACCATCAGTATAAATATCACCAGTCCGTAACCCCAGATCCAACACAGCACTAACAGCAGCCTCAATCGCATCAGCAGCCTCAACCGCATCCAAGGAATAGCGCAACATCATCGCCACAGACAAAATCGTCGCTAAAGGATTAGCCACAGCCTGTCCCGCAATATCCGGCGCCGAACCATGGCAAGGCTCATACATACCGCCCCCATCCTTATCCAGCGAAGCAGAAGGCAACATACCAATAGACCCAGTCAACATAGCCGCCGTATCCGACAAAATATCGCCAAACATATTACCCGTCACCACCACATCAAACTGCTTCGGCTCCTTCACCAACTGCATCGCCGCATTATCAACATACATATGGCTCAGCTCCACCTCAGGGTAGTCCGCCGCCATCGAAGTAATCACCTCACGCCACAGAATAGTCGCCTCCAACACATTGGATTTGTCCACCGAACAGAGACGCTTACCCCGGACCATCGCTGCTTCAAAAGCCATGCGACCAATGCGACGAATCTCAGACTCATTGTATTTGTAAGTGTTGTAACCCTCGCGCTCACCATTATCCAGAGTACGAATACCCCGGGGCTCACCAAAGTAGATGCCACCCACCAACTCACGGACAATCAAAATATCCAAACCCGAGACAAACTCAGGCTTTAGCGAAGAGGCATGGGCCAACTGCGGATACATAATCGCCGGGCGCAAATTACCAAACAGCTCCAACTCAGAGCGAATGGTCAACAAACCCTTCTCAGGACGCAGATGACGTTCAACATCATCCCACTGGGGACCACCCACAGCGCCCAACAGAATCGCATCGGAAGCACGGGCCTTATCGAGAGTTTCCTTCGGGCAAGGCTCACCAACAGCATCCAACGCCGCACCACCCAGATGGGCGTAATCCAACTCAATACCTAGACCAAATTTCTCATTAACCGTCTCAAGCACTTTCACCGCTTCATTAATAATCTCTGGGCCAATATTATCGCCCGGCAATACCAATACTTTCTTCATACTACTCGCCATTATTTTATAGCTCCAAATACCCAAGGATGCTGAGCCGCACGCTCAGTCTCATACTGCTTAATCGCATCGGCTTCTTTTA
>Ga0206127_1004561_pt1 | contig 12137 bp, 9 predicted proteins | sample Helgoland_Spring_6_FD_148646 | JGI IMG/M metagenome (GOLD analysis project Ga0206127, IMG submission 148646) | Pelagic subsurface seawater microbial communities from Kabeltonne, Helgoland, North Sea - Helgoland_Spring_Bloom_20160419_1 | ecosystem: Environmental > Aquatic > Marine > Epipelagic ...
CCAGTCATGCATGCTCTTGGGTGTCACCCCGAGTCGCTTGGCGACCTCGCCGATGTTGTAACCCCGGTCCGTAACCTGCTTTACTGCCTCGATCTTGAACTCTTCTGGATAGCGTATACCACTCATATTAAATACCTTCTGTTTGCGTGAATTGTAACGCTATCAGGTATCTACGATACTAGGGGCTTGCCAATCCATACCACCGATCGATACTAAATTGCCGCCGGCATATTTAATTGTAAAGTTACCATTGTTGTCTGATACCGTTGAGTTTTCATCAATGTCACAAGTCCAACTATCATCTTCATCAATACATACTTCAGCACCAGATATATAACCGTCTACAACTACCCCAGAGGTATTTCTGTATCCTTCAACAGTAACTGAGGACTGTCCTGTACCTCCGTCACCCGAGCATGAAATAGAAAAAGCGTTATTACCCGGTGTCGCTATGGTTACTATCTCAGAACCAGAGGTGGAGGTTTTTGAAGTCCAAGTAGCAGAACAAGAAGTGGCATTAAGTGAGGACCATGTCAGGATTGAGGTGTTTTCTAAAAGCACCGATGTTGGATCTGCTGATAAATTGACTGATGGTTTTGGAGCTATCGCAGCTTCAGAACCACCACCTCCACCACAAGAAGTGATAAAAAAACAAATAAATCCTAAAGATATTATTTTTCGAATTGTTGAGTGCATATTTGTCCTCTAAGACCTATCTTGGGGTTTCAAGGCTTCTCTATCGCATTGCCTTGATTAAAATCTATTCATAATCAGATATATTATTCCATCAACACTTAGCTGTCACCCGCTTTAATGAGTCTGTCTTACTCTTTGAGATGGATCAGGACACCACTTCTGAGATATACCCGAGTATCTTGGAGTTTTTAGTAAATAAGGAGTTTTAGGCACTAAAATTAGCCAAAGTCATGCTGTCAACCAAACCCTTACTTTCATTATGGCTTTACTTAACTGAAGGAGTTTTGCAGGGATCTCAGGTGATTTTGTAGGACTTTAGAGGCTTTTAACTGGCTACAGACGTCACAAATAGTTAATAAAAACAATTGTTTAAATAAAGCACCTCAAGGCATGGAACCACATAGATAAAACGCCCCATGTATCAAACCGCTACCCCCCCCTTCAACTCCACTGTAGGGATTTTGTAGGGATTTACCGTGACTTTGTAGGACCTTAGGGGCTTTAAACTGGCTACAGATGCCCTGAAATAGTAATAAAAACAATAAGTTAAATATATGTATCCAGCATTCATAATGCTGGGGTCGGTGGTTCAAGTCCACCCGTAGCTACCATCTCTCTTTATTCCGACTGCGCCTATTGAACTACCCCGCCTCTAAGCTTAGATACGGATTTAAAGTTAGCATTCTCAGCCAATCACTTTTTCGTTATGTAATAAAATTCAATTTAAGTTGCTCCGAACTGACACTTACTTAGCTCTATTCAGCTTTTTCACTCAACAATGTCTTCACCAGCGAAACCGCCATCAGCGCCATCACCACCGAGAAGGGCAAGGCCCCAATAATCATTACTGACCTCAGTGCATCCATACCACCGGCGGACAGGAGAGCGCCGATCAGCAATGCAAATATGAGCCCCCAAATAATCACATGTTTAGCCTGCTTTTGGCTCTGATTGCCGCCAGAGGCAAGAGTGTTAATAATTAAAATTCCCGAGTCTGCCGAGGTAACCAAAAAGGTCATCAGCAACACAACGATGATCACTGACAGGGCAATAGCCAGTTCAGGAGAGAGAATCAAATTGATGGTTTTAAATAGCTGGGCAGAAATATCCGCATTAACAATAGCTCCCTGGGCAATGCCAGACAATTCCAGATCAATGGCTGTGGCGCCGACAAAGGCGAACCAGACCAGACAGATCAACGAGGGAATAATCATCGCGCCAACAACATATTCACGGATGGTGCGACCACGAGATACTCGCGCTAAAAATAGTCCGACAAAAGGTGCGAAGGCGATCCACCAGGCCCAGTAAAAAATACTCCAAGCACCCTGCCAACTCTGCAGTGCGGACGCGGGATCTGCACCGTCGCCTGACCATACTGTGGTCGACATGGCCGGCAGTGCTACCAAATAGTCCCAGATAGCATAGAAAAACGTTTGCAGGGCAAAGAAGGTAGCACCAAAGATAGCGAAGAAGGCGATCACAAATACAGACAAGCCCATATTAATATTGGAGAGCCACTTGATGCCTTTTTTCAGTCCCGACATGGCTGACAAACAGGAAGCGCCAATAATAAGAACCAGTCCAACTAACTGGGCCACTAGGGTCGGCTTGCCAACCTCATCCACAAGCCACTGGGCACCGCTGATATTGAAAAAACCGGAGGCCAGCTGAGAGACGCCATAACCTATAGTCACACTCAAACCGACTATGGTCGCGAGAATCGCCACTATATCTACCACATGGCCGGCTCCGCCTGACATAGCTCGACCAAATAACGGCTGCAGTGCACTGCGAATGGTTAGCGGCAATCCGCGGTTGTAAGAGAAGTACCCCAGAGACATACCCACTACGCCGTAACAGGCCCAGGGAGTCAGCCCGTAGTGCAGCAGCGCCCACTTATAGGCATTGCGAACATTGTCCTCATTGAGGCCGTTGGTCAGGCCCTTAATGGTGTCTGGATTATTGGCAAAGTGAAAGATCGGTTCGGCGGTGGAGTAGGTCAACATGCCGATACCGATACCGGCACCAAACATCATCGACAACCACGTGAGCATGGAAAATTCCGGCTGTTCATCTGCTTTGCCCAATTTAATATGCGCGGTGCGAGACCAGATACCCAGCGACAAACAGACCAGAGTGTAAAAAGCAGTGACATAAATATACCAACCGGCAAAATTGCCCGTTGTCCAATTCTGCATACTCAGTAATAGCTCGCCGGCAGCAGAGGAGGACAGTCCCACCCAAATAACCAATGCTGCGATAAGCAGCTTAGGGACCATCGCAACGATCCGATTAAATCCCTCATAAAAGCCAGATTTTTCCGTGGCAATTGCAACAGCTGGTTGATTATCAATAGACTCTACTTGGTCCAAAATATGATCTCCCCTTTTATCGATGTGGTGCTATCTATCCGATTTATAATTTTTTTAAAACCGGACTCAACTAGAAATTAGCCCAGTTTTTAGGTCAGCTTAACACGGAACGTCGCTAATCGAACTCGACTGCCCCTTATCGCCACCTCAGACGCAGGCCATAGCCTCAGACCTGTGCGTTAAGACTCTATTTCAGGGACGAAACTCTACTCAAGTCTGGTTAACTTCAGTTAGACTATGTCCACTGAAGGGAACTAATAATGATAAAAAAACCATCCCACCACATCTTCGCGCTGGGTTTTATTCTCGCTATCGCAACGCTGCAGGTGAAAAGTCAGCCTGAGGCAGTCAGTGAACTGCTTTTTGATTCCGCGCCCACAGACAAGCAGGGGCGGTTTACCAATTATCAGGCTGACCTCTCTCATGGCTCCTTAGCTGTAAGAGTGCCTTTCTTTTTACGCCGCTTTGGCACAATGTTTCGCAGTGATGCCGGTGCACCCGAGCAGGTTGCTAACGATGGTCGCTTTCTACGCAGTAACACCACTATTCCCACCGCCACCTGGATTGGTCATGCCACCCTCTTGGTGCAGATGGATGGAGTTAACTTCTTAACCGACCCTATCTGGTCGCAAACACCCAGCCCAGTACCTCTTATTGGCCCCAGTCGCTGGGTTGATCCAGGTCTGGCACTGGAAGATTTACCGGCCATCGACTTTGTGGTGATCTCCCACAACCACTATGACCACCTTGATCTGCCGACATTGCGCAAACTGGCAACTTTGAATTCTGAGACAGTTTTTTTTGTGCCTCAGGGCAATGGCAAGCTACTGCGTGATAATGGCATAGATCAGGTTGAGGAATTAAATTGGGGCGATACCGCCAACTATAAAGGCACCACCGTTCACTGCCTGCCAACCCAACACTGGAGCAAGCGCAGCCTCACAGATACGCGCAAGGCACTCTGGTCATCTTGGGCAGTCACTGGAACCGAGCGGCGCTTTTACTTTGCTGGAGACACCGGCTACTTTGACGGCTTTAAAGAGATTGGTGCAAAACTGGGGCCCTTTGATTTGGCGGCAGTACCTGTAGGCGCCTATGAACCCAGCGCCATGATGAAGGCATCGCATATGAACCCGGAGGAAGCGGTACAGGCAGCCTTGGACGTGCAAGCTAATTCAGCTGCCGCCATGCACTTTGGTACATTTGATCTATCTGATGAGCCTCTATCGGAACCGCCACTGCGGTTTAAAGCCGCGGCCAAAGAAACTACTTTAGGCGCAACCAATAGCTGGGTTTTAGATATTGGCGAGACGCGAGAATTTTAATCAACAGTACTAGTGAGCGTCTTTATTCGGGAACCAGATTTCCTAGACTCACCACCAGTACACCCAAGCCTGCCACCCAAATAGCACAGGCCAGCAAATCAATCAGGCTAAACCTAAGTCGGCTTGTGCCGCTGACGCCGGCGAGCATGGGTACCAGACTTCTCACAGCAGGCACTAGGCGTCCAAGCACTATGGCACCGGTGCCATGCTTTAAAATAAAGTGCTCAGCCTTTTGCAGCTGGCTGGCGCGTTTCTTGGCAAATGCGGTGTTGTGCAGTTTATCGCCGAGCCAGCGACCCAAATAAAATCCCAAATGATCTGAGAGACAGGCACCGGCAAAAGCCAGAGGTAGGATCTGTGACAGTGTGAGTACCTGTTCGCTATAGAGAAAAACAGCGACAACTAAAAGAACCGCACCGGAGACCATAAGGCCAATCCCAGGACAGGCTTCAAGAAATGCCAGGGGAAAAATAAGCATCCAAGCATTGTGTCTATTGGCTTCGAGTAAGCTAACTATTTCATCGTTGATGGTACTTCTCCAATTCTATAGGGGCGTTTAGTGCCCATTACGGCTGTCCAGCCATGGCCATAAATTCCGCTATTAAAGGGTCATTAAGCTTTTTCTTAAAGCAACAGAGACCCAGATCAAAGGGTGCAATAAGAGTTCCAGGGAGCAGTTCAATGCGATCTTTTACCGGACTGTTTTCCACCACCACATTGGGTGCAATACCAATACCACATCCCAGGGCCACCATACTCACCAGCGCCTCTTGCCCGGATACCTGAGCGTAGACATTGGGACGAGCTGAGGTCTTTTCTCGAAACCACTGTTCAAAACGTTTTCGCGCCACGCCGTGCTCCGGCAAAATAATCGGCAGATTGGCCCAATCAATGGTCTCTGCCTGCAGGACTTTTTTCACTGCGCAGTTAATCGTTGGGGCGGTAATCGCCAGAGGTACTGTGGCAATAGTTTGAAAATGGATACGCGTCGACAGCTCATCTGGCCGTGCCGCAATGGCTAAATCCACACTCTGATTTTTAATCTGATCAATACCGTCAGCGGCATCACCTGTATCCAGATTAATATCAATATTGGGGTGAGCCTGACGAAACTTTTCCAATAAAGGCGGCAGATAAGAATAGGAAGCGGTTACCGAACAGTAGAGTTTGAGAGAACCGCTGAGCTCTTTTTGCGACTGATTAAGTGACTTTTTTAAGCTCTCAAATTGGCTTATTTGCTGATCCGCATAGCTGAGTAATTTTTTCCCCTCACCGGTGAGTAGCACTGAGCGATTATCGCGTATTAATAGCTGACTACCGAGCTGTTCTTCCAAGCGCTGAATTGAGCGACTCAATGTAGAGGGACTGACATGAAAGGCAGCCGCTGTTTTGCCAAAATGCAAACTGCTGGCCAGATGCTGAAACAATGTGAGTGATCGAATATCCATTCGCACAGCTTAACTCGGCCCAAGCTATATTGCAAAATACGCAACACAGTGATGAATATATATCGTTTTAGGCAACGTAACTATTCTAGTACACTTGCCGACTTCCTAAATTTAACAATCCGCCGATCCCCGGTGGCCGGAGACTGAAAATGGCTAATTACTTTAATACACTGAGCTTGCGCGACAAACTGACGCAGCTGGGCAAATGCAGATTTATGGACCGCAGCGAATTTACCGATGGCTGCAACTTCATCAAAGACTGGAACATTGTCATTATTGGCTGTGGTGCTCAGGGCCTTAACCAGGGTCTCAATATGCGCGACTCTGGCCTGAATATTTCCTACGCACTGCGCGCTCAGGCAATTGCCGAGAAGCGTCAGTCATTTCTTTGGGCATCGGAGAATGGTTTTACTGTTGGCACCGCTGAAGAGCTGGTTCCGGCTGCCGATCTGGTTCTGAACCTGACCCCTGACAAGCAACACACTGCTGCTGTTACTGCGGTTATGCCACTGATGAAGCAAGGGGCAACTCTGGCTTACTCACATGGCTTTAACATTGTTGAAGAAGGCATGCAGATTCGCCCTGACCTGACAGTTGTGATGGTTGCACCCAAGTGCCCAGGCACTGAAGTTCGCGAAGAGTACAAGCGCGGCTTTGGCGTTCCGACGCTGATCGCAGTGCACCCTGAGAATGATCCCCAGGGTAACGGTCTGGCCATTGCTAAAGCCTATGCCTCGGCCACTGGCGGCGATCGCGCTGGTGTCTTGGAGTCCTCTTTCATCGCTGAGGTTAAGTCTGACCTGATGGGCGAGCAGACTATTCTCTGCGGCATGTTGCAGACCGGTGCAGTTTTGGGTCACCAGCAGCTTATCAATCTGGGTGTAGATGCGGCCTATGCGCGCAAGCTGATCCAGTACGGTTGGGAAACAGTCACTGAAGGTCTGAAGCACGGCGGCATCACCAATATGATGGATCGTCTGAGCAACCCAGCGAAAATCAAAGCCTTTGATATGTCAGAAGAACTCAAAGTCACTCTGCGCCCGCTGTTTGAAAAGCATATGGATGACATTATCGAAGGTGAGTTCTCGCGCACTATGATGATCGATTGGGCCAATGATGATGCCAACTTGCTGAAGTGGCGCGCTGAGACTGCCAACTCAACTTTTGAGCAGGCAGCGGATTGCGATATCGAAATCACTGAGCAAGAATTTTATGACAAAGGTATCTATCTGGTAGCCATGATTAAAGCCGGTGTTGAGCTGGCTTTTGAGACTATGGTTGCCTCAGGCATTATCGAAGAGTCTGCTTATTACGAGTCACTTCACGAGACACCATTGATCGCTAACTGTATTGCCCGCAACAAGCTCTACGAGATGAATGTAGTGATCTCTGATACAGCGGAATACGGCAACTATTTATTTACCCATGCCGCAGTGCCACTGTTGCAAGCCCACGCTAGCTCATTGACTCTGGAAGAGTTGGGTGGTGGTTTGACTGATAGCTCTAATGCCGTCGACAACCTTCGCCTGATCGAAGTGAATGATGCCATTCGCGATCATGATGTTGAGATCATTGGCCACGAACTGCGCGGCTATATGACGGACATGAAGCGCATTGTAGAAGCCGGTTAAGACCGCTCCTGCTTTACTGCACAGTGACAACTTCACCGAATCAAGCCTGGCTCTCAGTGCTTGGTTCGGTGAATCATTGAGCTCTTCTTAAAAAGCTCATCTGAAAAGCCTCCCTTATATTTCGCCCAGTACCAATAGCGACTCAAGAGCCGCTAACTAAAAGTTGCCCGCAGAAAACCCAAGCTATCTTGTTAAAGAAGCATAATAGACAGATTTAAATGGGCTAGAGAAGAAGTCTTAGAGATAGTTAAAGCATCATTGGGCGAGCCTATCACTAGGCCCACCCGACGATATTACTGCAGTCTTAGGCTCTTTGAGCGCCGTTCAGTGCGTACCAACCGATGTAGATGTAGCACAGCATTGGCACTATAAAGCTCAGCTGAATACCCATGGTATCCGCTGCCACACCCTGAACCAATGGAATCAGTGCGCCACCAACAATTGCCTGACAGACAAAGCCAGAACCTTTACTGGTCATGGAGCCCAGACCTTTAACCGCAAGGGTAAAAATGGTTGGGAACATAATCGAGTTAAAGAAGCCAACTGCCAGAATAGACCACATAGCGACACTGCCGCTGGTGTTCATGCTGACTACGATCATGACGATGGCGATCAAAGCATTAACTGCCAGATATTTAGTATCTGCAACATAGTTCATCAGTACAGCGCCAATCAGGCGACCGATCATGGCTGCGCCCCAGTAGTAGGCGACCATCTCACCAGCTTCAGCAGTGCTCAGACCACCAATAGTGCTCTCAGAGAAGTAGTTGACCAGGAAGCTACCTATAGACACTTCGCCACCAACGTAGAGGAAAATTGCCAACGCACCCAACACTAGGTGACGGTGCTCCCAAACGCTGCCCTCAGCTTTCTCTTCGCTTTCCACATGAGTCAGGACTGGCAACTTGATGCTGCGAAATACCAGTGCCGCAGCAACTAGTAGCCCAGCAATCATCAGGTAAGGACCCTGAACTGCCGAAGCATCTGCAGCCACAACACCTAGAATCAGTGCGGCACCGACGATTGGGCCGACAGTAGTACCAAATGAGTTCGCTGCCTGAGCTAGATTAAGACGGCTTGCTGCAGTCTTCTCTGGCCCCAGAGCTGCCACATAGGGATTGGCTGCAACCTGTAAAACAGTAATGCCACTGGCCAGAACAAAGAAGCCAAATAGGAACAGCGGATAGAGGTGTAGACTGGCCGAGGGGTAGAACAGACAGCAACCCGCAGCGGTGGTCAGCAGACCAATAACAATACCCTGCTGATAACCGACCTTATCGATCAATCTGCCAGCAAAGGGTGAAACAATAAAGTAGGCGCCAAAGAAACAGAACTGCACCAGCATAGCTTGGGTATAGTTGAGATCAAATGACTCTTTTAAGAACGGAATTAGAATATCGTTTAGAACAGTGATAAAGCCCCAAAAGAAAAACAGACATGTCATTGCGATAAACGCAAAAGTTTGCTTTCCCTGAACCTGACCCTCTGCCACTGTTGCAGTTGATGCTTCTGGTGTTGAACCTGCCATGAGACCCCCCTCATTGAATTAATAGTTTGAGTTATTGTTTTAAAAAATTTGCTTAGACCAGAGATTAAGTTGCATTAAAGCTGGGCACAACAACTATTCGTTGAATGGGGCCTTCTTTAGGCTTGAATGCCAATTTTTTACCTGCTGTTGCGCTTTAATGCGGGGGTACGGGAAATCCAACTGAATTAGTTGAGGGATTTGAGAAAAACAGCCCAGTCTTCAGGTGTGTCAATATCCATTGCCGCATTGGGGAGGTCGATCTCAGTAATGTTGACATCCGACCGCTGCAATAGCGCTTTGGCGCCGCTGTCCCCGGACAATGCTCTTAGCTCAGCATAGAGACTGCGGGGGAAAATAGCTGGCACACCGCGGCGGCCAGCGTAATGAGCAGCTACTGTATTGCTGCCATCAAAGGCATCCAACAACAAATTCAACTCATCTGTGGTTAGGGCAACTTGGTCGGCTAAAAGAATTAACAGACCATCGGACTGAGGGTCAATATTGTCGATGCCTACAGCTATAGACGCCCCCAAACCCTGCTGCCAAGCATGATTCCGAATAATCTTAGCGTCCGAAATAAGTGGCTCGATAAGCTCTTGATTGGCCCCTAGCACAACAAACACCCGACCCGGGCACAGCCTATTGGCCTTATCTATACAGTGTTGTACCAGTGATCGACCACGATAATTAAGCAACTGTTTGGCAGAGCCAAAACGACTGGCCGCCCCTGCTGCGAGAACTAGCACGTCTATCTGCTGAGTCATTGTCAGCTTTCAGCTATTGTGTTGAAAGCATCACTTAAGGACTGACCGCCAGCACCCTGCAAGACAGCATGGCATTCCGCCAAAATAGATAGAGCTATACCCTCAGGCAATTCTGCGCCGAGATTTAATCCCGCTGGTCCGGCAAGGGGAATGCACAGTTGCTGCTCGTCAAGCTGCGCCAAAGCCAAAACCTGCTGCTTGCGAGAAGCCGGCCCGAGTAGTGCCAGATACGCTATGGCGCTGCCCTGCAACGCTTTAATTGCATGGGCATCCATCTGTAGGTTATGGGACATTACCACTGCAGCATTCCACTGGGCTGCAGACTTATGTTGCATAAGCTGATCCAAGGGCTGACGGAGAATCTGATCCGCAGACATAAAGTGCTCACGCCGCCCATTGGCTGGCCGCGAATCCCAGAGCGTCACAGTCCAGCCCAAAGTCTTGGCTAACTGCACCACTGGTTGAGCGTCGACACCCCCGCCAATCACCAGTAAATGAGGTGGGGGACTTAGCCTTGTCAGCAACCAAGTCTGGTGATTTTTTTCAATTAATTCTGGAGAAGAGTTTTGAGCACAGGACTGAGCGATTTCCCAATGAGACTCAACCTGACCATCATTGGCAATAAGCTGCGAATAGAGCCCACTGCCGCCGTTACTTAGGTGTTCGTGAACGTCCATTAAATTGAGGTAGGCTAGTTCAGCCAAAATCGGCTGCAGCACAATATGCACTGTGCCACCGCAGCCAATACCCAACTGAAAGGTAATATCATCTTCGTCGCTGCCGTCGTAACTGACAAGCAATGCTTGCTTACTCTGCATCACGCGCGCCGCATGGCGCTGAATATCCGCCTCCAAACAGCCACCGCTAAGCAGGCCAAACTGCTGCCCGAGATCATTAAACAGCATCATCGCACCGGCTCTGCGATAACAGGGTCCAACGGTTTTATACACCGTCGCCAACACCCAGAGATGTTCGCCGCGAAGCGGATACCAATGTTTTAACAGCTCAGTGAGATGATTATTCATGGCGTTAAGCGTAGCAGCCCAAACAACTAGCTAAGTCTCAGGGGAAGATCGCGTAGACGCTGCCCACTGGCCTTAAATACCGCATTGGCTACCGCAGGCGCCAATGGCGGCAAGCCCGGCTCGCCGACCCCTTCTGGATGTTCCTGACTCTCGACTATATGCACCTCAACCTCCGGCGCATCAGCCATACGCAACATCGGATAGTTATGGAAATTAGTCTGCTGAATAACACCATCCAGCAAGGTTATCTCGCCATAGAGCGCTGCAGTAAGGCCATAAATAATGCCCCCTTCTACCTGATCCCGAACAATCCCCGGATTGACCACCATGCCGCAATGAATTGCCGCGGTGACTTTGTGCACAATAATTTTTGCCCCTTGAATCGAGACCTCAGCGATTTGCGCTACCGCAGAGCCAAAGGAGCTGTGGGTGGCAAGACCATGGAAATGCCCTTCGGGCAGCGCCTTGCCCCAACCCGCTTTCGCCGCAACCATTTCGGTGGCTTGGGTCAGCCGCGGATTATTTTTCATATTGGCGAGACGAAACTGCAGCTCATCGATACCGACACTCTGAGCCAGTTCATCAATAAAGGATTCTTTAAAAAAGGCATTGGATGAATGCCCCACGGAACGCCAAAACCCGGTTCGTAAGCCCGGGTCCTGAGTCACATGGCGCACGGCTTTATTGGGCGTATCATAGTCACCATAGATACCATCGCCATTACTCGGGTCGGCAATAAAACGCTTAAATATCGGGTGGCCCAGCTTGCTCAGCCAATCGGCAAAGCCTTTATTGAGATAGTCGGGGGCCAGCACTTCAAACCATTCGTCAATCATATGGCCCATTATATTGGGACCCACTCGGCGCACAGCCCAGGTTTCAATCAAACCCTGCTTAGACACACCGGCCTGCATACGCACTAGCGCCGCCGGGCGATAGAAGTCGTTGCTCATATCATCTTCACGACTCCAGACTACCTGAATATTGCGTCCGGTTTGCTTGGCAATCACCACTGCTTCGGCAACATCATCCCCGAGGGAGCGACGACCAAAACCACCACCCAAAAAAGCCGGATGCATTTTTACTTTATCCGCGTCAAAGTCGCCGTAATACACCGCAGCCCCAGCAGAGGCTTGCACGGACTGAGTGCCCAGATAAATCTCACAGCTATCGCCCTTTATAGCAACAGTGCAATTTAAAGGTTCCATGGTGGCGTGAGCCAGATAGGGAGCATAATAGTCGGCGGCAACCATTGTCTCGGCCTGATCCAATAGTTTGTCGCCCTCACCCTCGTCACAGCACTCCAAGCCTTTTTGACTGCTGTCATTGAGAGTTTCGGTAAATT
>Ga0206127_1004562_pt1 | contig 12136 bp, 13 predicted proteins | sample Helgoland_Spring_6_FD_148646 | JGI IMG/M metagenome (GOLD analysis project Ga0206127, IMG submission 148646) | Pelagic subsurface seawater microbial communities from Kabeltonne, Helgoland, North Sea - Helgoland_Spring_Bloom_20160419_1 | ecosystem: Environmental > Aquatic > Marine > Epipelagic ...
GTGTCTGCAAAGTTTGGGTCGGTGACGGACGGCCTCCGCATATCTAAGGTGTGGTTTTTGATGGCGGTGCCGCTTGGTTTTGCGCTTGTCATAGTACGCTTGGTTCAGTCTTTTTTACGCGATGTTCACCTCCTCAGAACGGGCCAGCCCGTTTTCGAGGGCGATACGCTCTTTGATTGAGGAATGAGTTGAATGCTTTGGCAAACGTTTAATCAAACAGTTGAACTCGGCTGGGATTTCTATGTTCCCGTTATTGTTTTTGTTGCACTGATCGCGCTAGCTGTGCCTGTCTGGGCGGCCATCGGTACATCTGCGATCTTGATGTTGGTGATGTCTGGTGACCTGCCTTTAAGTTTGGTGGGTGAAAAGCTTTTTACCGGGATCGATGCATTTGCTTTGACAGCAGTCCCGCTGTTTATTCTAACCGGGGACGTGTTGGTTCGAACGGGGCTTAGTCGCAAATTTCTGGATGTTGCCGAAGCGCTAACATGTTTTACCAAAGGTGGCTTCGGATCGGCCACTGTTTTGGTGTGCGGCATGTTCGCGGCAATCTCAGGCTCTGACGCGGCGGGAGCTGCCGCGGTTGGTCGGATGACCATCGCACGGCTGGTAGAAAGTGGATATCCGCGCCCTTATGCCTGCGCCTTAGTTGCAGCAGGGGCCTGTACCGGCATCCTTATCCCGCCGTCTATTGCCTATATCATCATCGGTCTGGTTTTAGGTATATCTGCCTCGACGCTGTTTCTGGCTGCTCTGATACCTGGCGTGGCCATACTGATTTCGATCCTGATTACAAACCTTATCGTTAACCGAATTTATGGTTACGAGGGTGGAGGTGAGCTGACATTTCGTGAATGGTTGAACAATCTTGCCCGTTCACTGAAATCAGGTTGGTATGCGTTTATCGTTCCTGGCATCATCTTTTATGGTATCTTTTCAGGCAGGTTAACACCAACTGAGGCCGGTGCGACGGCGGTTGTCGTCACAATCCTGATGGGCTTTATCCTGGGCACTCTGAAACTTGCAGATTTTCCTTCAATGCTTGTCAGCTCCGCCAAGGTGAATGGTGTCATTCTACCTATCATCGCCTTTTCGGCTCCATTGGCAGAGGCGCTGGCGATCATGGGTGTTCCGCAGGGATTTGTGACGTCGGTCACGGGGCTTACGAACGAACCGTGGCTGCTCATTCTTTTGATGATCGGAATTTTGATCGCAGCGGGGTGCGTAATGGAAACCACTCCAAATATCGTGATCCTCGCACCGATCCTTATGCCACTGGCCGAGAATATCGGTATGAACGAGATTCAGTTCTGCATCATGATGATCACCGCGTTGGGGGTGGGTTTTATAACACCGCCGCTTGGGCTTAACTTATTCGTCGTGTCCGGCATTACCGGGGAATCAATCCTCAAGATTGCCGTGCGCGCCGTTCCCTTTGTTCTGTGCATGTTCTTGGTTGTGCTGCTGATTGCCTATGTGCCAGCCATCTCAACCACATTGCTGCCGGACATCTACAAATAGGACTATAAATACATGACGATTGAATATCTAAAAAAGGCGGATCTGACGTCGATGTCTGGTGCGTCTGACGTTTCTGCGACCGTTCAGGAGATTTTGTCTTCGATTGAGGCGGGCGGTGACGCCGCAGCATTAGAATATGCCGCCAAGTTTGACCGATACGAGGGAAATGTTCTACTGACAGCTGCCGAAATTGACGCTGCCTGTGCTTTGGTCCCTGAGAAGTTGAAGGCCGACATTCGGTTCAGCCATGACAACGTGCGCCGCTTTGCAGAGGCGCAAAAGTCAACCGTTGCGGATGTCGAATACGAAATCGTGCCGGGCGTGACTGCTGGCCAAAAGGCTATCCCTGTTGATGCGGCGGGCTGTTACGTTCCGGGTGGGCGCTACAGTCATATCGCAAGTGCGATCATGACAGTAACCACAGCAAAGGTAGCAGGCTGCAAACATATTACGGCATGTTCCCCGCCACGCCCAGAAGTTGGCGTTGCCCCGGCGATCATCTATGCGGCCCATATCTGTGGTGCTGACAAGATTTTGGCCATGGGCGGGGTTCAAGGCGTCGCCGCTATGACGTTTGGCCTGTTTGGCTTGCCGCGTGCAAACATTTTGGTTGGTCCCGGCAACCAGTTCGTGGCCGAAGCCAAGCGGATACTTTTTGGCCGTGTTGGCATCGACATGATTGCAGGACCAACTGACAGCCTTGTACTGGCCGATGCCTCGGCGGATGCGCACATCGTCGCCACCGATCTGGTTAGTCAAGCTGAGCATGGATATAACTCACCGGTTTGGCTGGTGACGGACAGCCGTACGTTGGCCGAGGATGTGATGGCGCGCGTGCCGGATCTGATCGCTGAACTTCCAGAGGTAAACCGCGAAAATGCAACCGCGGCCTGGCGCGACTATGCCGAAGTAATTCTTTGCGAGGATCGTGAAGAGATGGCGGCGACATCCGATTCTTATGCGCCAGAGCATTTGACGGTACAGGCCGAAGATCTTGATTGGTGGCTTGATCGGTTGACCTGCTATGGTTCTTTGTTCCTTGGCGAAGAGACTACGGTATCTTACGGCGATAAAGCGTCTGGAACCAACCACGTGCTGCCGACATCCGGTGCTGCGAACTATACTGGCGGCTTAAGCGTGCACAAATACATGAAGATCGTGACATGGCAGCGGGCTACACGCTTGGGCTCCAAACCAGTTGCCGAGGCCACAGCACGGATTTCACGGCTTGAAGGGATGGAAGGGCATGCGCGAGCAGCGGATGTGCGGCTGGCCAAATACTTCCCCGACGAAACCTTTGATCTGACAGCTGATGGCTGATCCACGCGCTCTGTTTGATCTGAGCGGCAAGGTTGCCTGCGTCACCGGGGCCAGTTCTGGCCTTGGTCGGCGCGCGGCAGACGTGCTGCTGGCGGCGGGCGCACAGGTTGTGGGCGTCGCCCGGCGCGGCGACGCGTTGGCAGACTGGCAGGTGGCTGCCGGGCAAAGCGCGGCCTATGTCGCAGCCGATTTGGGTGACCGGGACCAGATCGCGCAGATCGCACAGGACATTTCGGAACCCTTTGGAGCCCCTGACATTTTAGTTCATGCGGCCGGAATTAACACCCGAGAAGCAGCGAGTGATGTGACGGCCGAAGGATGGGACGTAACGCTTGCGCTCAATTTGACGGCGCCGTTCTTTCTGAGCCAGGCGTTTGTTCCCGCGATGCAAACAAAGGGTTGGGGCCGGATTGTTAACTTTGCCTCGTTGCAAACAACCCGTGCTTTTCCAGGGGGGATCGCCTATGGCACAACCAAAGCTGGAGTTGCGCAAATGACACGCGCAATGGCCGAGGCCTGGTCAACCGGCGGCATTACAGCCAATGCGATCGGTCCGGGGTTTTTCCCAACGGAATTGACTGCAGCGGTGTTCGACGATCCCGAGCGGTCCGCGCGCAATGCGGCGCAAACCTGCATTGGGCGTAACGGCCGGCTTGAGGATATTGACGGGCCGCTGTTGTTCCTGTGTTCGGATGGATCGCGTTATGTGACGGGTCAAGTGCTAATGGTGGACGGGGGCTTTACGGCCAAATGACGATGCGGATTATGATATTTTCGGCAGTTAGCCGGTGCCATGCAGTAAAAGGGGCCATGACGTGAAAGCGTTGATTTATGATGGTGTTGAGACACTCGGATATAGGGATGTCGCGGATCCCAAACCGGGCGAGGGCGAGGTTTTGGTGCGCGTGGATGCCGTTGGTATTTGTGGCTCAGACATGCACGCCTATCTAGGCCATGACGCGCGCCGCCCTGCGCCGTTAATCCTCGGTCATGAAGCGGCGGGCGTGATTGCAGGTGGGACCCGAGACGGCGAACGCGTAACCATCAATCCATTGGTTCATTGCGGTGCATGCCGGGCCTGTCTTGCTGGCCGCGAAAATCTGTGCCCAAACCGCCAAATTATATCGATGCAACCGCGCGAGGGCGCCTTTGCACAATTCGTGACCATTCCAGAGGCGAACTTGGTGGTCGTGCCTGATCATGTGCATCTTGATCACGCTTCACTGGCCGAACCTCTAGCGGTCAGTTGGCATGCGGTACGTTTGGGTTTGGCTGCACTTCATTCCGGCGCAGAGCAGCGTGCTTTGGTGATAGGTGGCGGGGCTATCGGGCTGGCAGCGGCGCTGGCATTTAGAGCTCAAGGCATGAACGATGTGACCATAGTCGAGCCCAACGCCGGGCGGCGTGCCTTTTTGCAGGAGATTTGTGGCCAAACTGCCGTGGCAGAGGTGACGGGGCAGTATGGTATTGTCGTGGACGCTGTAGGCTATGCCGCGACGCGCGCCGTGGCTTCAGCTCATACTGAACCAGGGGGCGTGATCACCCACATTGGTCTGGGCGAGGACACTGACGGGCTCGATATCCGGCGGATGACCTTGCAGGAGATCACATTTATTGGCACCTATACCTATACTGCACAAGATTTTCGGGACACGGCAGCCGCGATTTTTGATGGCCGTCTTGGTGCCCTCGACTGGATTGAGACCCGGGCGCTGTCAGAGGGGGCTGCGGCCTTTGCTGAACTCAGAGCAGGGCGGGTCGCGGCACCCAAGATCGTGCTACATCCGTGGCCGCTAAGTAGCTGATCAGTTTAAGGAAACCTGATATGTATACCAAGATTCTCGTGCCTATGGCACTTGATCACGACATCTCGCCGCAGACGCTTGCTCTTGCGCGGGCCTTAATGGCACCGGGCGGCTCGATCGTTGCGTTGCACGTGCATGAAGAACCCGAAGGTTCGGTTCGGGCCTATCTGGATGAAGGCGTCGTGGAAGCAGGCCGCGCGCGCGCACTAGCGATGTTAACGGAAAAGACCGCCAGCGCCTCAGATGTGGAATCGGTACTCGTCTCGGGACACTCTGCAAGAACAATCATAGACTATGCTCATGCCAATGCCGTTGACTGTATCGTATTGGGGTCGCACCGCCCGGGGCTGAGTAACTATTTCCTTGGCTCAACGGCGGCTCGGGTAGTTCGGCACGCGGCTTGTGCGGTGCATGTGCACCGGACCGCCGAATGATCCCCCGATGATATGGTGACCATGCGCGATTGAACACGACATAAGACACTAATGATGACCCAATCCGGGTGTGGTGGCGAAAGCGCGACCCGGCCCAACCCTATACCTCTCACCATGATAATGGCTCAAAGGCATTTTGCCTTCTTGCCCAACGCCCAAGAAATGAAAGGCAACCCAAGATGAACATCGACAAGAAGATCACTGACGATCTTGTCGCAAACGACGTCTCTTTTGTTACGACCGTGCCCTGCAAACAGCTGGCCGGCGTGATCGACGAGATCGACGCGCGCGACGAGATTTTCCACATCCCTTCCAACAAGGAAGACGAGGGAATGGGCCTGTGCGCTGGCGCCCATATGGGTGGCAAACGTCCCGCCATCATTATGCAGAACACAGCAATTGGCGTGACAATCAATACGCTGGCAACACTCACGCAATTTTACCGGATGCCGCTACCAATGCTGATAAGCTACCGTGGCGAATTGCGCGAACCCGTCGCCTGCCAAGTCGAGATGGCGGTGCACACCAAGGCGCTTCTGGCACAACTTAACATTCCTACATATCACTTCCATGAGCAGCGCGACGTAGAAGAGTTCGATATGATCCTGAAATATACTTACATGTGCAACAAGCCGGTCGCCATCCTGACCGATGCCAACTTCTGGGGAGGCTACGGAGACCAATGATCCGCTCTGAAATCTTGAAAGAGATCGCGCCTATCCTGCGCGACCAACTCGTTGTCTGTAACATCGGCATTCCCAGCCAAGAACTGCACGCCATAGATGACCAGCCCACCAACTTCTATATGTTGGGCACAATGGGCCTTGCGTCTTCGATCGGATTGGGTTTGGCGCTTGCCCAAGACAAACCAGTCATCTCCATTGACGGTGACGGTTCGGTGCTTACCAACCTTGGAACCCTGCCAACCATCGCCAACAATGTGGCTGACAACTATGTCTTGCTAATCATCGACAATGGGTCTTACGGCTCTACTGGCGACCAGCCTACCTATGCGGGCCGTAAAACGTCGCTGGCAGCGGTGGCCGAGGCTTGCGGCTGTGACCGCGTCATCGAATGTCAGGCCGAAGACACTGGAAAGGTCCTGCAAGAGGCACTTGATGCCAAGAAAATGACAGTCATTGTGTGCAAATGCGAAAGCGGAAATGCCAAAATGCCGGTCATCACGCTCGATCCCGTGGTCATCAAACACAGGTTCATGGAAGCGGTGCAAAAAGCATAAACGAGACTTGATGCGGCAAAATTTTAAGGACGGCATTAATCTGGTCTTCATGGCTGATCGATAAATGTGACCGCGATGCTGCACTCGTGTGATCAGGTTAAATGCCCTTGCCGTTCTTTGAAAGAGTTTTTGCGATACCCACACGGCGACCTTCGGTAAATCCGGGGTCGCCTTTTTTGTTTGGCCAAGCCACTGAAAAATCCACGGCCTATCATCGGAGCAAAGATGTCTGATGATGCGACCAGCCCAGCGAGGATTGTCATTGTAGACGACTCTCAAGTCATGCGGCGTTGGTTGGGCAGTGTTATGGGGCGGGATCCGCGACTTTGTGTGGTGGGATCTGCTGCAAATGCACAAGAAGCGCGTGCCGTGATCAAGGCGACACAACCCGATGTGGTGACCCTTGACATCGAGATGCCCGGTATGGACGGGTTGGAATTTCTATCTCATATCATGCGGTTACGACCGATGCCGGTGGTCATGTTGTCATCGAACTTTGACAAGGACCCATCGTTTGTCGCTAAGGCTAAGGCGATGGGGGCTGTGTCTTGTATGAAGAAGCCCGTGTTTCCAACTCCGGCCGCAATAGAAATGCTGAATGACGTGATCGTACAGGCATCAAGGCCTGAAAATCGCGATCGGCTGGATCCGCCGAATTTGGCGACCAAGGACAATATTATCCTCGTTGGCGCATCAACCGGTGGGGTCGGCGCTATCGAAATACTGTTGGAGTGTTTGCCCGCCAAATCACCGCCAGTCGTGATCGCGCAACATATGCCACACACGTTTCTTTACAGCTTCGTCGAACGGCTGAATCGTTTGAGCAACAAGTCGGTCGATTTGGCCATTATGGGGGAAGCTATTGGGCCGGGTGACGTGCGCGTCGCGCCAGCGAAGAACTTGCAAACCTGCGTTGCGTGGGCAGGTGGCACATGGCGCATTCAACAGGTTGACTGCCAAAATCACCATAGTTTTTGCCCATCCGTCGATGCCTTGTTTGAATCGGCCATACCATGGGCGCACAAAGTCGGTGCCGTTTTGCTAACTGGTCTGGGCAGCGATGGTGCACTTGGGATGCGGAAATTGGCGAACACCGGCGCACACACAATGGTTCAATCGCGCGAAAGTTGTGTTGTATACGGGATGCCTGGGGCTGCACAGGCTATAGGGGCGGCTCAGCATGAGATGGACATCCATGAAATTGGGTCAGAAATGATGAGATTGATGTCATCATCGCAACTCGGGATGCGGTCATCGTAAATCAAGTAAGGCTTACTTTAACAAAAGGTGAGCATGCCGCCGGTCATCAATTGTCAGTATCGTTCGGAAAGTAGGCCTATTAAAGCATCGTAATAACAGAAAATCGTGTTGTCATTTGAACGCCTCGGTGCTGAATCGGTCACCAATTCAATCCTCAGGCTTGATCAGCCCAAGCCCACGCAAGTATATTCCAATCCCTGTTTCCAGCAAATCTTCGGGTGGGAAAGGTGAAGCACGGCCGGGTGAGTTTCGCGCGAACAATTCGACAACACCGTGGCTCATTGCCCAAATGTGGGCCGAAAACATCGACGCCGGCGGCCGTTTGTCCTGGGGAATGTGTTGGCTGAGATCGGTTGCGGCACGTTCCAGTACAGCATTGGCCCGGTTGGCTACATCCGCAAGCTCTGGGGTGCGGTTCACTGAAATTCCACTTTCGAACATGGCGATGTAGTGGCCGGGAAATCGGCGTGCAAACGCAAGGTAAGCACGCCCTGTCGCCTCAAACGCAGCTAATGCGGATGGTTGACCCGACTGATAGGCATGTTCCATTAAATCTGCAAATATTCCATAGCCTTGTCGGGCGCATTCCGCGATCAGGTCAATGCGCCCTTGGTAGTGACGATAGACTGCCGCCGGCGTCACTCCGGCCTGTTTGGCGGCCTCTGAGAGGGTAAAACCGGTCGGTCCTTTCTCCTCGATGAGGATAAGGGCGGCATCAATCAGTGCTTGCCTGAGGTTTCCATGATGATAGCCACGTTTAGACATGCCACGTCCCCGGACGGCCGGATCTGCTGATCTGCAAATTGTCATCCGCATTTATGTGGTGGGTCATTGCCGCCATCCCCTTTGTGAACGGTCCGGTTTGAGGGGGCGCTGTATGTGTCTGAGTTTTTTCGATGTACCACGAAAACTGTATCGAACACCCGTCGCACGATGGAACAGTATCGCATCGTCAAAGGCAAGGTTCATGGATACAATCCTAAGTTACTATTCTTAACATTCAATATGGGCCAGCGCAGAGATTAACGCAAACCGGCACGCGTCGCTGCTCGGTCAATTGCCGCAATGACACTTTCCGGATTGGTGTGGTGCGGCATGTGCCCAACACCTGTGAGGACCGTCACCTTCGCACCTATGATTTGATCAGGCAGCTTGGCCGAATGGATATCCAAAGGCACAATCGTATCCGCATCACCGTGCACAACCTCGACCGGCACAGATATTGAGCCGTAATGTTCTGACATCTCAACGACATGAGGACGAAGCCAGTTTACCTGTCGTGCATTGGCGCGCATGGATCCACGTCGCAGCGTTAGCGCTGGACCGAGATATTCCACGTATCCGTCTGGCGCCGCTTGCGGGGCAAAGATACTGTCTACGGTGTCATTTATATACCCACGAGGGGCGAATGCGCTTATTATAGGCACAAAAAGTGCGCCGCCCCATGCCGCTCCGGTAACCCGGTAGAGCCAACCAAGGTCACCCGGCCATGGGTTGGCGACGCCAGCGACAGAGACGACTGCGCTCAGGTCGTCGAATTCCAAGGCCCAAGCCAATGCGACGATTCCGCCAAGAGAATGACCAACCACCACCGGATCACGAACGCCCAACTGGTCTGCCGCTGCCTTGAGTAGTCGGGCCTGATCGCGTGGAGAGGCGTGTTCGGTGCTCCAGAAATGCTGATGTGCTGGGGCCATTTGTTCTGTCCAACCCATCCCCGGTCGGTCAAATAGTGTCACGCGATACTGTTCGGCCAACAATTCGGCAAAGGTAAAGGTAAAATCGCGCGTATTCCCGGATGCACCATGGATCAACACTACGTCAGGGCCCGTTCCCATCTGCTCGGCATGTACGGTGACACCGCCGACATTCAGCAATTGGCCTGTGGGTGGATAGGCCTCTGTTGCTGCGCGCTCGCGTTTGCTGGCAAAGTGCTGTACACTGCCCACTGCCAGTACAACAATAAAAAGAAACAAAAACAGAGCGGTTTGCACGATACTTAACCTCTGAGGTCCGTGCGTTCCTGCCCGATTTTCTTCATGTCAAAAGGGGTGGTCAGATAAATCTCACTCAGCCAATTCCCATAAAGCTGGTGCGCATGGCTGCGCCACCGGTTCAGCGGTTTTTGCGCGGGGTCGTCATTGGGGAAATACCCGACCGGAGGAGCAATCTTTGATCCTTCGACCTGAACCGAAGCAAGATCACGCTCGTATTCTTGCTTAAGGGTATCACTATCATATTCGAAATGGTTCAGAATATACAGCGCGCGGTGATCGGGGTCTTCGATCAGGCAGGGGCCAGTCACGTCGCTGCCCAGCAAGATCGGCAGGCCTGCGCGTTCGATCTCTGGCTGGCGTACTTCAGTCCAACGCGACACGGGCACCACGCAATCATCGGAAAAGCCGCGCAAATAGGGAGATGCCGGGGCGAGGTTTGTGTGACGGTAGGTGCCGAACAATTTGTTTTCCAGCAGATGCTTGGGCACGCCATGAAAATGGTGCAACATCGCCATCCCGCCCCAGCATACGCCAAAGGTTGAATGCACATGGGTTTGCGTCCAATCCATGATCTGTTCAAGTTCGTTCCAATAGCTGACGTCTTCGAAGTCAAGGTGTTCGATTGGTGCGCCGGTAATAATCAGCCCGTCAAACTTTTGATCCGTCACATCGGCGAAAGACTTGTAAAAGCTGTCCATATGTTCTGCCGTTGTGTTCTTGGCTGCATGGTCGGTCATACGGATCAAAGTCAGTTCGATTTGCAGAGGCGTCGCGCCGATTAGGCGCGCGAACTGAGTTTCTGTCTGTATTTTTTTGGGCATCAGGTTAAGCAGCCCGATCTTGAGCGGACGGATATCCTGATGCGCCGCCAGTTCTTCATCCATGACCATAACGCCTTCGTTCGTGAGAACAGAGTAGGCAGGCAGGCTTGAGGGCAGTTTGATTGGCATAGTTTAGATCCGGGGCATTCATAACTTTGTGGTTAGATAGTCTGCCTGTGCGGTGAGTGCCAGTGGCAAGGTGACCGGAGCACTCGAAGCGGATATCTATTAGCAATTAATGGATTTGCCACCGGAACAGTTTTCACAGGTTTGATCGTTATGGCGCGCTGCTGGTAGGCCGTTGTTGCTGGTATCACCAAGATGTAGCATGTTGATTGATTGCTGGGTCGTCGTTTTGCGCATGTGCGGTTTTAGTTTTTGCGGCCCAAAGCGCTTGCAACCAAATCTATAAAATCACGATTAGTTTTCAGTCCGGCCACCTCATTCGCTGTGACCGTTACCCCCCATCGGGCCATCGCCTCGTAACGCGGCTGGCGGTGTGCCAGAGCGCGGGCATAGGTCCAGCGGATGAATGTGTCAGGATCAACTTTGTCTTCGGCTAGCCCGGTTTCGGTCAGATAGGTTGCCCAGCATTCCAAAAGAAAATCAGGCTGGTAAGCCATGGGCTTTGGCGCTTTATCAAAGCGATCAATCAAATCTTTTGTGTGCGCAGCGTCACCTTTGATCCATATCGGAAGGCACACGGAACTTAGGTTGTTCATCAGTGGATCAGCATCGTTCTTGGGATCCACCCATTCACAGATCGACCCGCCAGTGTCGCAGATAAAATTCGGATAGGCATAAAGCGCTTGCGCACGTTCAGCAAAATATCCCGTATCTTCTAGCGCTAGTATTTCGGACCGGCGGAACTGTTCCTGACGTCGACGGTATTCATCGATTGGCAGGCCGCCGTTGGCCTCATTCCCTGGTTTTCCCAGATACGCCGACACCGGTGCGAGGTTTGAAAAAGTAATATTTGAGCCGATATAAATGCTATCGGTCATCAATAACGAACGCAGAAACGGCACCTTCATCGCTTCGGCTTTGGCGTTGTCAGCGATCAGTTCACCCATGTAGCGGGTGCCGATGCGATAATCGATAGAGTAGTGGAACCATTCTCCGGATGCGCGCAGCGTGGTCGACATATGCGTCTTGCCCAAGCCCGACATGCCATAGACCAGCACCCGTTTATGGGTGGCGCTAAGCCAGTGATCGGCATCGCGGTAAAGCATGGTGGCGGCCCCGTGTGTCGTTGTTCACAGGCGTGTTAGCCGGGGGGGATGGTGCGGTCAACGCCTGCTGCGCGCGAGACTTGCCCAAACGCGCCCATCAAGGATCGACAGCCCAAGCGCCAAAAGAGCAAAGCCGACGAATGCATTTGGGCCTAGACTTTCGTTGCGCACAAGCGCACCAAGGATGATGGCAACAGGTGAAATTAACAATGTGACAAGCATGAGATTGCCAGAACCTGCCACCGTCAAAACCCTGTAATAAAGTAAATAGGCTCCAGCCGTCGCTATCAGTGCGTAGTACCCGATAGCGATGACTGTGGTGGGCTGCAAATCAAGAGTGATCGGCCCCTCGAACCACAAGGCAAGCGGCACAGTGATAGCGGTTGATCCGGTCAACATTCCGGCTGCCGCAATCTGCGGTGCCAAACCACCCAGAAACCGTCGTGCCCAAATTCCGGCCAAAGCATAGCTGACAGCGCCGCCAAGCACAGCAAGCTGCGCAAGGC
>Ga0206127_1004563_pt1 | contig 12135 bp, 8 predicted proteins | sample Helgoland_Spring_6_FD_148646 | JGI IMG/M metagenome (GOLD analysis project Ga0206127, IMG submission 148646) | Pelagic subsurface seawater microbial communities from Kabeltonne, Helgoland, North Sea - Helgoland_Spring_Bloom_20160419_1 | ecosystem: Environmental > Aquatic > Marine > Epipelagic ...
GGTCCTTTACTGTTGGAAGTGAATTCATCTCCAGGGTTAGAGGCAATAGAGTCTGCAACGGGTCTAGATATTGCAAATATTATGATTGAAGCAATTGAGAAGAAATTAAAATTCAAATAATATAAATATGATTACACCCTTAATTTTTAAACCTGCAGAAATGTGAGAGTCTTGTCCAAAAAATTATTCCCTAAAATAAAATTTATTCTTGGGAACAAAAGTGGAGACCATAGGAGTGAAGTCACACTATTTTGTTGAGGATTTGGAAAAATTATAAAACAACCTATTTGTATTAGATTTCTTTAAAAGTTTGAAATACTTATTAATCATATACAAACCAAATAAAAAATCCCTGAATCACATTGCTTCTTTCTTTAAATTTTAAAGATTTTCATAATATGCTTTTAATTTCTTAGAGATCATTTTACGTCTTTCTTTTAAAAATCTATCGTAATCATGATGTGTCGCCTCAATTATAAACGAAGGAATGTCATTTGTTTTAATATTTTCTAATAACGCATACTCAGTATCTAAAGTACTTATTTGATTATTACCTTCTTTTATTTGTTGTTTAATTTTATCTAGATAATCATTAGGTGGCATCTTACCAACTTTAATATTTGTGGCTTGTTCTGTGTAAACAAAATTTGCTATTTGATTATAAGCTTTTTGAGTATACCCATTATTTATTAAATATTGTTTCGGAAAAATATGGTGAATATCACCTCTTTGCTCAATTAAACTAGTAATGGTCATTGACTTTGATAGGAATGCAACAGCATTACAATTAACTTGAGACGCTAAATATAAAGTATATGCATTGTTGTTTACACTAGAACTTTCTAAATCATTTATTAGACCAAAGTCCCAAAAACCGTCACCTAAATTGGCTTGCTCCATTTGCAAAAGATAAGCAGCAATTCCTTTTTCATTAATTTGTTTTATGTCTTCATCTATCCTCGATTCTGCTGAACCTGAATAGCGACCAATAAATATTGATAATATCAACCATCTTTTTACATAGCCTTGTATTTCTGGTTCGCTCATTCCTTGATCACGAAGTTTTAAATACAAAGCATAAGAAAAATTTAAACTATTCTGAGATGAAATTAGTTTTCTGCTTATTAAACCAGTAGATTTAAGTATCATTAAAAACCTCTGGTAATTCGTTTGGTTTACAAATGCCTCCAATCCGTCTGACAATTTTTGATAGCTTGCTGCTGATATTTCCCCTTCATAAGTTCTTGTCTCAAAATTTCTACCAGACAATAGGGCTACCAAATCGCTAAACTTACCACGAGTAAATTTAAAAGTAAATGCGACACGAAGCATATCAATATAGTCAGGGCAATATAAATCATCTGAATTTGCAGCTATCCATTTTATCCCTTTATAATAATCACTATCTATAAAGTTAGTATCGTTATCTACGATATGCTTAATAAATCCTTTGTCAACCAATAAACGACAAAAATAATCTATCATTTTACGCATTTTATTACCCCCATGTTGCTCGTCCGAAGCAATTTTGGACATTACAAAATCAGCATTACTTAAAACAACTCCTTTTTGATTGATTCTAATAAATATTTCAGTCACCGTATCTATGTCTAAACTAGCATCTAGCTCAATAATTCCGACTTGTTTGTTTTTTATTTTTTTAAGATTTTCAATTCTATCTTCTATTAAGTTTTCATCTGCTTTTGGATTAGCTTTTATATATTGTCGAATCGCTTTTGTGATAGAAATTTCATCATTAACAATGGGGTTAATGTTGTTAATCCACTCTGGACTTTTTTCATATGCTTTGTTAAGCACTTCAAATCTTTCGTTTAAGGGATTAAATGCAATCCGGATATTTATTTCTTTATAGTTTTTATTTAAAACACGTTGTCCTACGATAGCTGCGGTTAGCGCAGTAATTCTTTGCTGTCCATCTATTAATACTTTTTTACCTGCGGATAATTCTCCATTTTTTAATTTAACATCTGGATTACGCCAAGTAATAATGTAACCTACCGGGTACCCTTGGTATAAGGAATCTATTAAATCCCTTACTTTTACAGCTTTCCAAACAAAAGGACGTTGAATTTCTGGTATGGCTATATCGCCGGATTTTATCCAACTTAGTAAAGTTTCTACGGGTTGTTGGTGTACGCTATATTTCGCCATTTAATTTTATTTATAAATTGTTTATTTTGTTTTGAAGTCTATTTTTAAAATTTGTAATAAAGTTAAAATAAATATTATCAAAAAGATAATCTTAAGTATTTTAAAATATAAATATTAAGGGAAACTATGGTATATCTTATAATTTATTGGGTGAGAAGATAGGGGAGTGAAGTCAGACTTTTTTGAGGAGGATTTGAATGAATTTTAGATTAAATATTTTATTAGTTCTCGTTTATTTATTAGACCTCTTTTATCTTATGCTAAAATAACCATTAAAACTGTTGTTATTTAATTTTTACTAACGTTTAGTGTATGGTGTCGTAGCATCCCGAAGGGTGCTATGCACTATACACATTGTTGTGTTTTCGTTCTTTATTTTTATGCGTTGGCAAAGACATACTCTTTTGCAATTTTAGGATTTCGCTTTGGCTTAAGCGAATTACAAATGTGTATGACTTTAGCGCTGGCATTCTATTTATTTTTTAGAGAAAGCTATTTTAAAATCTATAATGTCAGAAGCAATAATAATGATTGTTTCAGGGGCTTCTGAGAAAAATTCCTCTTGGATGTGAGTAGTCCTAATAGCTTGCTTATATTTTATTTTTAATATTTTTACGTTTAATTTATCCTCAGGCATCACATACGCCTCAAGTTTTGCTTCTTCTAAGTCAGCGTATGAAAAAACTACACCTCCGCTATCAGTAGCAGGGGTAGAGGTTATCGAAGATTGGGTACAGTCAATATCTTTATCAATAGGTCTACCTTTGATAATTCCGTCTCTTTGAATAGCTTCAGAATGCATAGTATAATGAAAAGCTTCACCTGGTCCGATAATTTCAGAATTTTGAAAAGTTGGAACCTTGGAATTTATAAATTCTAATAACTCTGAAATGCTCATTATTCTATTTCTATTTTATCTATTTCTTTCATTATTCTATCTGTTTCAGTTAGAGCAACTATAATTTTCTGATAATGTAAAATATCCTCAAATTTCAATTCTCTTTCCTTTCTGTCTTTCAGCCATTTTTGTGCTGGTTGATAGCCTCCAATATAAAACTCCCAAGCAGTTTGAGGAATGTTGTCAAAATATTTGCTTTCGTTTATCCAAATTCTTCCAAGTTGCTTTTCGGTGTCTATAATTACCCAATCTTTCTTTCCAATTTTTGTGGTAATTACGTTATGGTCGTTTTCTGCATTTTCTGCCATTTCATAACTTGTAATATAATCCTCAACTTTGTTACTTTCTAAAAGATGAATTTCACGTACTTCTTTACCTAATTTCACTAAACTCCAAAACGTTTTCTTGTCTTTTGGATATGGAACTCTTGGGAAATCTATTTTTAAAAACTCTTTGTATTTTTCCCTGTAACTAGGAGAGTGTAAAACTGCATAGATATAATCTAAAATATTTATAGGTGCAAAAGTGTTTTTTGTATCTACTTTTTCGTTGGTATAAGTTAAACCTAGTTTTTCTGAAATTTCGGCTACAATTTCTTGGTTTAGGTTGGGGGTTCTTTCTGTAGCTCCTTGTTGTAAACTTTGTTGTCCGTTGGTTACGGGGTAAATATATAGAGGAAAATTCATTGCATTTGAAGCTGTTTTAGGCGAAAGATTAATTGCCTCAGAAATATTTTTAGTGCAAAAAACATGAGCAAAACTAGCATCTCTAAATGATTTTGTAGTCAAAAGCCCAATATTATTCCTTTCGTAATAATTTTGCATAACTTGGAATGTTGGTCTAGCATATAACCCCCCAGACTTACCTGTATAAAGAGTGTAACGTAAATCAAAAATACGATAACTTACTTTTGAGATATTTTTTTCAATATTTTCTAAAGCATCTTCTTTAGCCCAATTATATTTCCACGATTGAGCATCTTTTGGGCGATTATACTTTGTTCTCCATTCAAATTCCTGCATTGTTAGAATTTCTTCGATTTTTTTTCTATGTTCTTTTTCGGAAAATGAAATATTTAATTTATCATTTGCCGTTATAAAGCCAACTCCATTTTCAATAAATAATCTACTTAATTTAATTCCTGTTTCATATTGTTCTCGTCCTTTTTCATCTTTAGGCACAAAAAATAAGTTTGGTTTATTGGGTTTTAGTTTCTTAAATTTTATTGATTTAAATTCATTTGACAATAAAAAATCATATTTATCATCACGCTTTCCAAATAAATCATAATGAAAAACTTTACCTAATTTATTCGTTTTCTTTTTTCCTGTTTTTACAAAAATTGTGATTGCAACACCCTGCATAATGTCAAATACATTTTGGTCTGGTGAACCATCAGGACAAACTTCTTTCTTTTTAGCGTTTCCGTGTAAATCTATCGTGTATATTTTATCATAGGTTTGCAATAAATTCCATCGCATTCCTCTAAATGTAGGGTTGTCTAAAAAACCGTGAGGATTAATAAAGGCTAATACACCACTTCCATTTTTTTCAATATAATGTTGGCTATAACGTATAAATTTTACATAATCGTCATTTAACCAATGTTTACGTTCATTAAAATGAACGCCATCAACATATTTATAATCTTCAATTAAATCACTAATCCATTTTCCATTATTTGAAGATATTCCACTATAAGGTGGATTTCCAATAACACACATTACAGGTGTATCACGTTTTATATAATTGGCTTCATTTGCTTCGCTACTTAACCATCTAGAAAATAAAGTTCCTGTGTCTTTATGATATTCTTCTAAAGAGTTGGTTAAGTAAATATTTAAACGTTGGTTTTTAGTCGATTTATAACCAGTTTCGGTTAGTAACATATCTAACTTCAAATGCGCCATAGCATAAGAAGCCATTAATAACTCAAAGCCATTTAATCTTGGTATTAAATGTTCTTCTACATAACCACTCCAAGCACCTTTCATTGCTTTGAAGTTTTTGTTGTAAATAAACTTTACAACTTCTGCCAAAAACGTTCCTGTTCCAGTTGCTGGGTCAAGTATTTGTACTTTGTGTACTTCTTTTTCTATTTGTTTGTAACCAGTTGCAGAGCGTTTATCTGGTGTTTGTGTATTTAACTTTATTTTGGTTTTACTCGTGTCTGCTAAACCTTGTGGTAAATCAAATTCTGTTTTTAAAATATCATCAACTGCACGAACTATAAAATTTACGACTGGTTCAGGTGTGTACCAAACACCTCTTGCTTTACGTAATTTTGGGTCGTATTCTGCCAAAAAAGTTTCGTAGAAGTGAATTATTGGGTCATTTGTTTGTGTACTTTTTCCAAAGTTCTTTAAAAGTTTCTCAACGTTTGTTGCTCTAAATACTTCTGCTAGATTGTTAACTACTGTTATAATTCTTTCGTCAATATCTGGTCCAGCTATATAGCCAAAAAGGTTACGTAAAAACGGATTTGATTTAGGTATTAATTCTGCTGCTTCTTGTCTGCTAAAATCTTCTAAAGATTGGTCGTGCAATCTTGCTGCAAACATTCCATAAGCCAGAGTTTGAGCATAAATATCTGCAAACCCATTAGGTTTTAAATCGTGTATTAATATTTGCTTAAAAGTATCATATTGACCTTTTAAAGAGGTGTTTTCTTGTGTTTCTTCATCAGATGTTATTGCTTGTTCTAAAATATCTTGTAATAAACGTGCTTTTCCAGCCATCATTTCCGCCAATTTTTTTGACGATGTAATGGTTTGTCCTTTTAGTTCAGAAAAATCTTTTATTAAGTGCTCAAATTTCGAGAAGTTTTCAGGTATTGGTTTGACTGTATTGCCTTCGATTTCTCCAATTTTGATTTCGTGAACTAATTCTCCGTTTTGAAAGAATTGAAACCAGATGTAATCAGTAATTATTAAATTATCAAGTGCTTTTTTGTAACGATTAAATTGTTCTTTGTACGATTTACTGTTTAAGTCTTTTCCAATATCCTTTGCCTCAATGTAACCAACAGGAATTTTTCCTTTTGTGATTACATAATCAGGGTTTCCGCAATCAGTTACGTTTGCAGGTTCATTTGTTATTTCAATACCGTCTACTAACTCTCTAATTAGAGTTTCTAAATCCCCTCTGTAAGAATGTTCTCTTGATATTCCAGATTGAAGCCTTTTGCTTACTATTTCTATGTATTCTTTTATTGTCATTTTCTTTTTTCAATCTTTGGTCAGCGTTGGCTAAAAATAGCTCTTTTGGTTTTACAGCGTTGGCTTATGTGTCGGCAAAAACCAAATGTGCAATTTGTGCGGTTGGCTTTTTTCGTTATGAAACACAACGGTCGTGTATAATAACAGTAGGGCAGAAGTGTGCAACTACTATTCGGTTAAACACAAGCCGAATTTTTAAATTTTTCTTATTATTTTTTTTACTCAATAAGCCAAATTTAAAAATTTGGCGACCTCTAAAAAGTACCTGAAACATTGGGTTAAGCACCAATTGCCCTATTGTTTTTATACGTTGTTGTAAAACGTTTTTTATTCAAACTGCTGAAATCCATTTATTATTTCGGCTTTCATTTTTTTCCATTCAGGATTACTTTTTATTTCTATTATTTCGACAATAATGTCCGAATCAAATTTTGGCGGAATATTAGGTTGCTGTCTTGAATAAATTTTTAAAGTATCATTTTGCGTTTTGTATATCAGTCCATCAAATCCGTAAAATATGTATTCAGATATTGAATCAGCTTTAAATTCTAAATCAGAATTTGTAGAAATTACCGTGATTTTATGGTCGTATGTCAATCCCCAATTATTGCTCTTTATATATAAAGAGGTCATTTCATTCGGAAAGTATATTTGTTTTTTTTTAGAAACGGGCTTTCCAATTTCTTCCCAACTTGTTAATTCACGCTCAACTCTCATTCCAAACCAAAAGGAAAGAATAATTAGTAAAGTCGAAATGATGATTATATATCTTTTTTTCAATTGGTAGTTCGGTTTTTTTTAAATGTTTTACAACGTCTCCGTATATGAAACGTAGCGTGTAAAAAGACACTATCGTTTCGGATTATACAAGAGCCGAATTTTTATTTTTTCTATTTATTTTTTAATTTCTAAATATACAAAAATAAAAATTTGGCGGACTTAATAAAGAAGCAAAAACCTCTCGGAAAGCCTTTAATAGCTATGTTTTATATACATTGTTGTGCATAGTGCTTTTCACGTTCTGCTTGGTTTTCCGATGTTTGTTATTTAGTTCAAATGCGAGCGTTGGCAAGACATACTCTTTTACAGTTTGGGCGAAGCGTGGATGATGCGACTGGAAATGTGTATGGCTTTGAGCGTTGGCAATTCCGATTAACTATTTTAATTCTATAACTAAATCCATCGTCTTACTTTTTCTGCGTATTCGGTATATTCATTTCCGAACTCACGCTTTAAAAACTCCTCTTCTAATCTAATTTGTGTATTCACGCTTAAAGTAGATAATGAGATTATTAGTAAAGTAAACGCATTTGGGATGACAAGAAACAATCCAATATTTGCAATCATAATTCCGAGAAATATTGGGTTTCTTGAAATTGAAAAAACTCCTTTTGTTACTAATTTAGTTTTGTTCTTTTCGTCAATTCCAATTCTCCAAGAACTTGCCATTTGGCTTTGAGAAATCCATACCACAATCAATGAAACAAACAAAAGTATCCAACCAATTTTTTGTAAAGTAGGATTTTCTAAATACCAAAACGGAAGTAAATATTCATACCATTCATTTTTGAAAGCATAGATTCCAATAATAATAAGTTCAAAAGCTGTGATAAATTTAAAAACCTTACCATTATAATCGTGAGCGTTATCTGTTTTTTTAAACGTTAAAGGATTTATTCCTGTCTTTTTCCAAAGCAATACAGACCTTAAAACAAACACCAATAAAAAATATAATATTAGGTAAGCGAATAATAACATAGTTTCCAATTTGATACAAAAGTGCTCTAAAAAACAATGCAATGGAAGTGCAATTACTGACCACTACATTTATCACAAATTCCTTTTACTACCAAGTTTACATTTTCTGAAACAAACCCATCAGGCACTTTAATTTGAGGGATTTTATGCTCTGTTAAACAAATAGTTTCGTTACAGTTGTTACAATGAAAATGCAAATGCAAATCGGTTTCAAGTTCACAATTACATCCCTTTTCGCACAAAGCATATTTTGTAATTCCTGTACCATCGTCTATTTGATGTACAATATCTTTTTCTTCAAATGTTTTGACGGTTCTGTACAACGTTGTTCTATCTGCTTTTTCGAAAGCATTTTCTATATCGCTTAAAGCAACTGCAACTTGTTCTTCTGCAAGGAATTTATAAATTAACAAGCGCATTGCTGTTACACGAATATTTTTATATTCTAATAATTCTTCTATTGTTTGCATAATTAATCGTGGTCTTCGTTTCCAAATGGTTTAATTATTATACCTACGCTAAATATAAATCCATCTGTTGGTGCATATATTTCTGGAAATATAGGATTTTCGTGTGGTGGTAAAACTAATGGTGAAAACCTACTTTGTCTTCTATCTGTGAAATTTTCAAAGTTCACAAATGCACTACCAAATTTAAAATTACGCATTAATAGTAAACCCATTGTTACAAAGTCTGTTGTTTCAGTTCCATTTGATAAAAATTGCTTTCCAGTATAAAATGTTTCATAACCTATTCGCCATTTTTCAGATTCATACATCAACACGCTTCCTGCGTTATGTTTTGCTGTTAAGGGCTTTTGCGGATTTCCTGCCAAATAGTTCAATTTTGTATCTATTAGCGCATAATTTAAAAACCATCTAAAGTCTTTGTAGGAAAACTTTATATTTGTTTCTGCTCCTTTGCTTAAAATTTCATCGGTTGCATTTTCAAATGCAAACAAACCAGTATCTGTAGTATTTAATAATAAACCGTTATTTATTGAAGTAACATAGAATAATTGATTTATAGAAAAACCAATCTCATCAGTTAAACGAGTTTTATAATTAAAATCAAGATTTAAACCATAAGAACGTTCTGCTTTTAAGTTTGATTTATCTATACCAAGTACATTTTCGAAATTTATAAATTCTGCTTCTTCTGTGAAAATATCAGGTATTTTGTAGCCTAAACCACCACCAATTCTGCTTGAAAATCCATTGTCATTTTTATACAATAATGAAATTCTTGGAAGAGGAAAAAAACCAAAATCTGTATTGTAATCTGCTCTCAATCCAGTTTCTAAAATCCAATTATCTGAAAGGTCATAAATATTGTTTGCAAACATTCCATAAGTTATATCTGTTTGGTCACGTTGTAAAGTTGCATTATCATTCTCATCAAAGTTTGAAGTATATAAGTTTGCTCCAAAAATCCAATCAGCTTTTGAAGTTGCTTTTTGATAGGTAACTTCTGTAAACGTGTTGATTTGTTTACCGTCAAAATTAAAATCTGGAATAGTAAGGTTTCTATCGAAAAAGGAAACACTATTTTTTATGTTTAAAGAGCTTATTGAATCTATTTGTGTTTTATAAACTGCTTGACTGCTTACTCTTTTTGAGATATTTTCTTCTGTATATTGATGAATTCCATTTTCTCCACTTTCAATTTTTGTTACATCTCCACCAATTCTGTCATCGTAAGTTCCATTTAAACCAATCCAAAACGTTGTTTTTTCTGATGGATAATAAAAGAATTTTGGGTTGAATGAAATAGAAGTTGTTTTTGGCAAATTACTAAAACCATCATTTTCTGGGTCGTATACTTTTTGAGAATGACCAGAACCGTAAAGTGAAACACCAAATTTCTCATTTCGCTTGCTGTAAAATACATTTGCTGTACTTCCTAATGCTTGGGTTTGCGTTAACATAATATCTAAAGCTGGTTCTTCGTCTGGTGTTTTTGATACCATATTTATCAATCCTGCAATTGCTCCTCCACCATATAGTGTTGAAGAACTTCCTTTAATAATTTCAAACTGTTGCAAGTCCAAAGGTGGAATTTGTAATATGCTCAAACCACTTGAAAAACCTCCGTAAAGAGGAAATCCATCTCTCAAAAGTTGCGTGTAACGTCCATCGAGTCCTTGAATTCTAATATTTGTACTTCCACTACTTAAAGAGGTTTGTTGCATTTGAATTCCTGTACTTTCACGAAGTACCATTGAAATATTTGTTGGGTTCATAATGGCTTTTTCTCCCAATTCTTCTGCTCCAATAAATTCTATTCTTGTTGGAATTTTTTTAACGGTTCTCGTACTTCTTGATGATTGTAAAACAACTTCGTCCAATTCGTTTCCTCCACTTTTTAATTTGAAAATTAAATCTGAATTATTTGGGATTAGAATAGTAGTTTTTAAGGTTTCAAAACCTAAAAATGAAATTATTATAATATGTTCTCCGTTTGGAACTTCTGTAAAAGTTGCAATTCCGTCAAAATCGCTTACTGCTCCTTTTTCTAATTCTTCAAAATATACTGTTGCTCCAAATAACGGTTCGTTTTCGGATTCTGAAACTATTTTTATTTGTATATCAGATGTTTGCGCTTTTATATAAAAGCACATTACGATTGTGAGCATTGCGCTCAATATGTATTTATTCATTGAAAATGTAAAAATTAATTAACTAAAATTTTTTGACTTGTGGTCGATAAATTAGCTAATCAATTGAGGCGGTTGCCAGATGTTGGAATGAAAATTAAATCTGTAGATTGATTGATAAACAGATAGAATTTCTGTAGAAATTTGATTGTTAATACCTAATTCAAAAGTTTGAATTGGTTGATATGTAATTGCGATTCCGCAACAATTACAAATACAAGTTATTGGACAAGTATCATCACTATCATTTTGATGATTGTGTTCAGCAGTTATTTCGTCTTGGTGTTGGTCTTCGGCATTATTTCCGTCTGAACAAGGTTTTATTGACAAAACAAGTATTAATAAAGATAATATGATAGTGATAAATTTCATTGTCACAAAGATAGAGAATTATTAATGCAATGGTATTGCAAAGTCATTTCTTAATTCTGTTTTGCGTTCCATTTTGAGCGTTGGCTAAAAACAGCTCTTTTATTTTTTTTAAGCGTTGGCTTTTTGTGGCTGGAAAAAAATAAATGTGCTGTTTGTGCGGTTGGCTTTTTTAGTTCAAATGTTGATGTTTAGCACGATTTCCGCATTATGCACAACTTGTTATAACAAAATGTTATAGTTGTTATCCTATAAAATTTCTGGTATACAATTAGTAGTTGTTATTTAATAAACTCAAATATAACAAATAACACCTGTATCGCAATTAATAAACAGTGCAAATCTAATGTGTATTCTTAAAATTAAAACCCAGCTATTTTTCCTGTGATATTTTAATTTGCAATCAATATCGAGCTTTTTTTTTAAGTATCACTTAAATAATACGACATACCATAGTATCCCATATATTTAAGTGCTTTTGTAGTGGCATAGTTTAGTTTTTTTGCTGTGGTTTTGTAAGGGAAGGATTATAGATCCCTGGGTTTCCAATGTTGCAAATACAATTGCCAGAGGCTTGCAGCCCTGGTGTCTAAAAACAAAAAAATCCAATCAAGCGAAAATGCTTGTTGGATTTTTTTAAGTTTTTACCCACGCGTTGCAAATGTGAGTGTCGTGGAGTCGGAGGGATTCGAACCCTCGTCCAAACGTGTACTATTACAGCTTTCTACATGTTTAGTTTTTGTTTACATTTTCGAGCAATTGCCGGCCAAAAACCACCAACGCATGCCTTATCCTAACTTAGATGTCTTAAGGGCGTCTAGACACCACCCTCAATAGGTTTACTTTTACGAAGTCACTATATCAAAAACCGTAAACCAAGGTGTTTGAGTGACTTCCTGCTTGTCTACCTTGTAGACCGAGGCGTAATCCTACTATGATTCAGATTATGCAGCTAGGGCGTAGTTATTCTCGCCGTTTAAAAGTATGAAAAATGAGATTTAAGAGCTGTTTTCCAGCGCTCTACATGCTTACCATACTAGTGAACCCGCTGTCAAAACCAGTCG
>Ga0206127_1004576_pt1 | contig 12103 bp, 10 predicted proteins | sample Helgoland_Spring_6_FD_148646 | JGI IMG/M metagenome (GOLD analysis project Ga0206127, IMG submission 148646) | Pelagic subsurface seawater microbial communities from Kabeltonne, Helgoland, North Sea - Helgoland_Spring_Bloom_20160419_1 | ecosystem: Environmental > Aquatic > Marine > Epipelagic ...
CCGCGAAAAGACGTTTGTGGGCATTTAACGGCCGTCGGTAGACGATAAAGTACATACAGTGCCAGCGTGATGAAATTGGTAGACATAGGGGATTCAAAATCCGCAAGCGATTTTGTATCCCAAGCAAAAAAGAGTAAAGTTTAAGTAAGGCCAGTGTGGTGAAATTGGTAGACACGCTAGATTCAAAATCTGGTTCCCTATGGGAGTGGCGGTTCGAGTCCGCCCACTGGTACCACTTTTTGCGTTTCCTAGACGCAAAGGATTATTTCAAGTAAAAAAACCCAATGAAAATGCTGGGATACATATGGGATACATATGTAAGTCACCTAAAGAAACAGCCAGAAACAGCCAGAAACAGGAGATAATTTTCTAGGTTGCCCGCATGAATTTCAGGCTCATCTCTAATAACAAGCTTTAGCCACTTATAGGCTATTCGAGCAGCATACGAGATAGGACTGCCGCCCTCATCGCTGACCATACAGCGTCTTTTCAGCAAATCGAATTTGCTTCTGTTGCAATGGCGAGTTTATAGCTATTTCTTTTATCATCTGCCAGCAACCCAATCGCATGAAGGTTTTTCAAAACTTGCTGTATAACACTGTGATCAACACCATATTCAGCTGCTCTGAGCTTACGAAATACAGGCGGCACCTCCCCACTCAATATATCGCAGATTAAATGAATAACGGCTTGCTGGGCTGCCAGGTTCAATTGGTCACTATTGTGGATGAAAGCCCCTTTGCCATCACCATTCGCTCGACCACCCGCCCTCATATCGACTCTAAACACTTGTACCAAACTAATCATGCCTAACGTACTAACTTCCAACAACAAACTAAGAAGGCCATAACCAATGATTCTGGCAGTATCTGCACTGACATTCAGTGCCTCCCCCACCTGCTTAAAAAACTGAGCCGTTGGTACTTGCTCTGCGGCATTTTCCCTACCAGCGGACGAATGCTTTTGTACCCTTAATCATTTACCACTTCCCCAAACTTCAAGATTTTACCGAGAGTGCAGAATCTGCGATATAGAACACGCCTCGAATTGTTTTGATTTTCAACCGATTACCCGGTTGCAATTACCGGCACCACACAAAAAAAAAGGTGCATTTTGAACTATCTGCACCAAAGAGGAGACCATAAAATTCGAAACAAATTCGAGCGTCACCATTCTGTTTGAATGGCTCTACTCAAATTGATGTCGCTAGTTATTGAAGTCGATAGGTAAAATCAAGCGCGACAGTACGTGGCGGCATCCGACTATTAACCCAGGAGCCAGTGAAAAAACCGGCACCAAAGCCAGTGGCGTAAGTCGCCTCATCGTTAAGGTTTTTTCCGACCAGAGCAATTTCCCAGGTATCCTCTGCGCTAGCTAAGGCCAGCCGAGCGTTGATTTTGTAATAGGAATCCTGATAATTGGGACTGGCCTTTTCGTTCAACTCATCTTCGTACAACACATCGAGGCTTCCCTTGAATACCATCGTATTGCCTATGGGGAAATGAACATTGGCGGCAAAGGTGCCGGTCCACTCTGGCGAGCGTCCTGCGGTCTCGCCCTTCTGGTTTGTTAAACCAAGGCCAGGATTTGCTGCTGTATAACCTATGCAGCCCGCAGCGACTGGGTCAGCCGATGACAACTGGGTAATGGTGCAAGGAGCACCCGGAAAATCGTCATAGCTTGAATCGAGATAGCCAAGCGAAAGGCCAAAGTCCAGGTAGGAAGTGGCTATCCAGCGGCCTTCTGCCTCGAATCCCGTGCTAGTTGATTCTGCTGCGTTACCGACAATAAAGCCACTATCGACGAAAGAACTAACCTGTAAATCGCTCATCTCGGTATGGAATACAGCCAGATTCAAAGTGGCCGCACCGTCCAGTAAGCTCATCTTGGCACCGAGTTCCACGCTATTGACCTCTTCATCGTCGAATTCAAAAATATCCGCGTCGAGAGATCTATTGCTGGGATTAAAACCGCCGCTTTTGTAGCCCCGCGCATAACGTAGGTAGGCCATACCGTCATCGGAATAATCCCAGGAAAGGTTGGCCGAGTACGACATATTCTCGGTGCTTCGATCATCTTCAAGTTGACCCGGAAAAAATTGTAGCAAACCCCCGGCGACACCTAAAAGCATCGGATTCATCGTCTGTTCAGTACCGCCAAAATCAGAGATTACATTGCCGAGCGAACCGTCCTTTTTAGTTTTAGCGTAGCGCAGGCCACCGGTCAGGGCCCAGTCCTCCATAAAGTTCCAAGTCAACTCGGCGAAGACGGCAGTCGTGTCCGACTCTTGCTCGAAAGGAGCGTTCACAGTGATTTGTGCCGGTGGGACGCCAAAAGCAGCCAGTGGTAGCAGATTAATATCAGTCGATGAGATACTGTTGAGGACCTGAGTTTCCAAATAAACACCAACAATGTAATCCAGTGTCTCACCACCCGCTGATGTCAGACGGAATTCCTGACTGACTTGCTCGAAGTCCTCCAGGGAGCGAGCCTCAAACAGGTGCAGGTCAGACGTATCCCCATCCATCAGACTACTCACGTCGTAATCGCTGTAGCCGGTTACTGAGGTGACGGTGGCGCCACCGTCAAGATCCCAATCTACTTGAACCATTACATTCAGCGACTCGGTATCAGAAAACTCCTCATTCATACCATCTGATGTGGTCTTATCGTCGAAGACGCTATCTTCCAGTGGCGTGATAACCAATTGGTGCGGAACCAGCCCACGGAACAGGCCTCCCGTGTTAGTAAACTGGGTGTTAGACCCAGACGTTTCCTGTTCAGCGTAGTCCACTTTGGCATAGGCACTCACATTGTCTGCAACGTCCCATTCCAGGCTCGCTCGGATTGCCTGGTTTTCTACTTCCGGATCGTCAGAATTTCTGACCAGATTATCCATGTAACCGCCGAAGTCCTGATAGGTGGCCGCGAAACGGCCGCGAAGCGTATCGGTCAGAGGGCCAGAGACAATGCCGGTGTATTCCGTGGAATTGTATTCAGCCTCATAACGGCCGCGAAATTCAGCTTCGAAGGTATCAGTGGGCCGAGCCGAGTTGATGATCATCGCACCGGCAACCGTATTCTTGCCAAACAGGGCGCCCTGAGGTCCTTTCAACACTTCCACTGTACCGATGTCGAGAAACGGCACCAGAAACTGGCGGGAGCGTCCGGCATAAACACCGTCGATAAACATCCCCACAGACTGTTCGAAACCGGCATTATTGCCGGAGCCGATACCGCGTACAGTAATGGCACTGGGACTGCCGCCTCCCGGGTTCTGGATCATGTTCACGTTAGGCACATAGCTAGTCAGGTCTTCCAATCCCTGAATACCTGATTCAGCAATTTTTTCCCCGCTGATCAATGTGACGGCGATGGGTACTTCCTGTAGTCCCTGACTACGTTTTTGCGCAGTGACTACAACTTCTTCAAGCATTAAGGATTCCGCTAAAGCCTGCGAACCACTGATGGCAAGGGCTAAGGTAGAAATCGTAAATAGGTTTTTTCTCATAATTGGGTACTCCGAATCATTTATTACTAGCTAGATAACAGATATTGCGTTACCGACATTTTTATTCTCACGGGCTTTTTAAACAACAGACGCTAAATCAATTTGGCACTAATAACGCCAATTTAATATATATACACCTATGGAAAGTAAACATCAAGATAAATTGACTCTTATAGCGCCAATTCTTTAACAAAGATCACTTCGCTCGCTTCTAACATGGAAAATACTGCACCTATAGTGCCGAAATAAATGGCGGTCTTAAGTTGGTCAATGAAGCAATGTAAGCGCCCGCTACTTTTCAACCCGAATGATTAACATTCGCTACCGATTCTTAAGCGCTTAAAAGGTAAGACAGTGACAATTTCCGCCAATGTCGCTGCAGGAAACAGGTCATGCAGTTTTTAGATAGGAAACTTGGATCAACAAACCATGAATAGATTTAATTGTGAGATGGCTTGCCGCGACGTGATGACGAACGAAGAATAATGCGCGCGGAGAAAGGATCTATTGTGACTTAATAGCCTACTATCAGCGCCTTAAGCATCTTTGTTACTAAGTCAATACTGCTGTCTTTACTCAAGCCTTGATTCGAGCGCAGCCGGTGCCACATTTCAAAAGAAGCAGCAGCATCGACCATTTCACGCTGATCAACAGGAATGCTTCTCAGTTCGGGAAGCCAATCGTCGAGATCTTTGCGTAAAACATGCTGCAAACGAGCGTAATTTTTACGCAAAACGGGGTAGCGCCAAAGCTGGGATTTAGTCGACAACATGATATTGCCCGTTGCCTCATAGCCGTCCGCATGCCGTTCTACCGCATGGTCTATACGTTCGGACAGCGAACCGTGCCGATCGCCCCCCGCGAATTCTCCCTGGTGTTGCTTTTGTACCAGCTGTTCAGCCATAACAAATAGACCTTCCATGTCGGAAAAGTGCCGAAAAACCGTACGAAGACCCACCCCAGCACGTTCTGAAACCTGTTGGGCAGTAGGCACCCAATTACCTTCGTTCATTAAGGAAACAATAGCGGCCACCATCGCGTCGCGGCTGCGGTCAGTGCGATCTCTGCGGCCATCGGCGATTTTTCCCCGCGTTTTTTCTTGTTCTTCTCTCAACGCCCTCACCTTCATTCAATCTAACCACTCGAGCCAGCTGCAAAGCCGGGTTACTTTCGACATAGTAGCACATCTTTTTGGGTCTTAAATCCTGTTCTGTGTTAGCAGTTCGCGATCATACTGAATCAGGAAGTGCCACAGGCCCCTGAAAACTGCGCATGGAGCCGCCGAACCAAAAGAAAGTTCGTGTCGGGGTAGGTAGCGGCACGACCCAGTGATCAGTTAGTTCGATCTGTTTGAGGCTCCCACCGGCAGGCAAAATACGCGTATCATCCTCTGCAGAGTCGCCTATAAGCTCCACAAAGTCACCCTGTGGCAAGGACAATATGCTCACTGAACGCCCCGCTTCGAAGCCGATAACGTGCGCCTTGTTGACCATTATTTCCATCGGACCATTGGGCTCAGTCGGTGGGATCATCTCATGCACACTTGCCACATTAATGTAGTGACGCCCGTTGATGAATCGTTCCCGAACCGGTTTATTGGGCGCTCCTGGCGAATACTGGAACGCTGCCCGGTCCATGGTAGAACGCCCAACACCAACTTTAACCAGGGTCTCATCGAGGCTCGAGGCTTCAAAGTCAGCGGGTTGCACCGGTGTCGAACTCATCCAGACCAGACCTGTTTCTGTGTCCTTCACTTCCATATACCAATCATTCCCCCCCTCCACATTAAATCCGCCGGCGGGCAACAGCTCTTTTATCTGCTGTTCAAGCGTTTTTGTCGGACTATTCATGGTTGCTCCATTTTTCTAGCGGCTCGTCGCTTCGTTTTTACAATAAAGAAGGATGTTATTTTTCAGCTAACCGTCGGCCGCTTGTTGGGCCAGTAAACATCACCCTTACCGCCAGACTTCGCGATTGTTTCGACGAACAATTTCACGGTCAATTGTGATATCTAACACCCCCAGCATATCGCACTGTTCTAGCAATCGACGAACTTCGTCTTGATGACTTTCTGGCAGGGTATTAAAGGCGTCTTGCACTCTTTTCAACAAATAGAAACGATAAGGTTGTGCCAGCGCACTAATGGTTTTGCCACGCAACGCGAACTCGCACTGACCTACTCCGCGAAAAATCGGTGTTTCCGGTTGCAAGTCTTCGTTCTCCCCAAGCCACAGATTTATGCACGTTGAAGCCGCTTCGGTTTCAGGAATAAAATCGACAGCGAACTGCTTTAACAGATGGATGAGTGTGATCGGGATTTCGTCATTCAATAAATAAGACTCATCCTTACAATCAAATTCGCCGATATCGGCGTCGGCACGATTCATGCGCTCAACCCACCTAAATAGTTGAAACGCGTTCTCCTGCATCATCGACAGCGGTTTTGGATCACGTCCTAAATGGGCAAAGAAAGGCCCTATCATTCCAAAGTCGCCAATAGAAGGTCTGCCCCCAAACAGATAAGGACAAACGGCGAAGTGAGCCGCCAATTTTTCTAGAAGCTCCACGTAAAGGCCTTCAACTACTTCGAAGGTGTCAGGCACAGCGCCAAAGGACTGACAGGCAATTCGCATTCTTTGCATTGTATCGCTAGCACTTTCTCCCCCTTCTGTACCAGCTGGCAGAAGGCACTGGAAATGATATTTCAAGAAAGCTTCGTTTTCCGCAGGATAGTCCCAACGATAATGCATAGCCGGCCGCAACAAACCTTCGGCGCCAATGACGTCAAAGAGCAAGCTTAGGATTTTCTGCTTCGGTGTGGTCGGCAAAAATTGGCGCCCACTCTTTGACTCATAGTGCTCAATGATGGCGGCCCCGTCGCGAATGACGTCCCCCTCTTCAGTTTCTATAGTGGGATAGGACGTTCTTGGCCCGGCGACGGGCAACACTTTTTCGAAAAAGTGGGCGGATGTTGCGGGTATTTCGCGATAGGGAAGGCCCGCCTTAATAAGATAACTGCGCGCCCGTCCGGTATAGAGAGATATCGCGAAACCATACAATGTGATTTTGTTCATAAGACATCCTGTTAAAAGGCACTGCTGTACCCCTTCGTTGAAAACACGTAAAGCGCTATAGAAAAATCAACACCTTTGAGACTCGATGAGAAATCGTTACATTAAAACTTCAAGATTGTGTCGCCGACCGATTTTCCTATCAATGCGTAAATTCAACACTTCATCCATATTGCAGACTCGCAGCATGACTTCTACCTCGTCTTTATCTGGGGCATTTAGAGAGTCGAAAAATTCATGAACCCTCTGCAACAAAAAGAACCTGTAGGGTTGCACGACAGCCGTGATTGTTGTGTCGCGTACTTTAAAAGTACTTACGCCAACACCATTACCAACGCCACTTGGCACCACGGTGTGCTCCGGCTGGTCCCGCAGCCACTCGTTAACGCACAGACTAGCCGCCTTTGTTTCAGGCACAAAATCAATCGCTATCTGTTTAAGAACCTCGATCAACGTGTCTGGAATATGATCATCATCCAGATACGCTTCATCGTTACTCTCAAATTCCCAGGCGTCAGCTTCCGGGCGGTTCATGCGTTCAACCCATCTAAAAACATGCGGGGCGCGCTGTTGCATTAACGACAACGGCTTGGGATCGCGGCCTAAATGCGCGAACAACGGCGCTATCATGCCAAAGTCGCCGATGGAAGGTTTGCCGCCGAACAGGTAGGGATAGGTTTTAAAATGGGCGTTTAGTTTCTCCAGCAGCTCTAGATACAACGCCTCAACGAGGTGCGCTGTCTCCGGCACCGCACCAAAACTTTGACATGCCACACGCATTTTCTGCATTTGCGCTTCCGCCAGAGCATCGGTATCAGGACGTTTAGGCATTACCGCGGCAAAATGCAAATGTAAGAATGCGTGATTTTCTTTTGGAAAGCCCCAACGATAATGCATAGCTGGGCGCAATAAACCCTCCGTGCCTATCACATCAAATAACAGACTTAGCAATCTTTGCTTTGGCGCCATGGGAGAAAATTGATACCCATTTTTTTCTTCATAGTGATCAATAATGGCAGCCCCGTCGCGAATAACGTCGCCAGATTCTGTCTCAATCGTAGGGAAACTCAGCTTCCCACTGCACGCTGGCAAAACATTTTTCCAAAAATGACGAGAATTTGTCGCCCGCTCGTTATAGGACAGTCCAGCCTTGATAAAGTAGCTGCGAACACGTCCGGTATAAAGAGAAAAATCGAACCCGTACAGTGTGATATTGCTCATACAACCTTCCTCAATTTACCTTTGGCTGTTTAAGAACTGAAGCAGTTCTTGCCCGTACTCTTCTGGCACATCCTCCAATAAGAAGTGACTGCCCCCTTTAATGATGACAGGCTCTCTTTGTTTGGCGCCGATAATATAATTGCGCACAGATTGATGGCCAGTGGGCGCAACCTGATCCTTATCTGAAAACAGGCACAGGAATGGCTTGCTAAAGGATTTTAACTTCTCGAGGGCATACCAGTTATCGTGTAATTGCGGATTGTCATTTCGTGTCGGCAGCAATTGCGTAAATTGACGATTACCGGTGAGATATTTTTTCTCAGGATAAGGCGCACTATACCCCTCAATAACACCGGGAGAAGGTTTTTTCTTTAAAAATTGCGCCAACATTTTCCAGTGCTTCCAGCCCCGATTAAAACGGACGTAAAGCTGGAAGGCCCGCAACATTCCAGCCCCGGGACGGGCCATTTTGGTGATTTTTGCATTGGGGTCTAAAGTGGGGAACCCTGTATTCGAAAAAGTAATACTGGCGACTTGATCCTGATGATCTGCAATTGCTCGCAGCCCAATAATGCCACCCCAATCATGCAAAACAAAATGCGCGTTAGTCACTGCCAACTTAGTGAAAACTGCTTCAGTCACCCACTGAACATGCCGCGCAACACTATAATCTAGCATTTTTGTCGGTTTATCAGAACGCCCCATACCCACTAGGTCAATGGCGATAGCTCGGTAACCAGCGGCGGCTAAAACAGGAATGATCTTCCGCCACATAAAAGACCACGTGGGATTGCCGTGGATCATAACAACTGGCTGCCCGTCCTTCGGGCCCTCATCAACATAATGGATATTCAGTCTGCCCCCGTCCAGATCGTCGACCTCAACGAAATTGGGCGCAAAGGGATAATCCTCCAAATTGTCAAAACAGTGATCTGGCGTTTTGTGAATTTGCATTTATTTGCCTCAACAAAAAAGAATTTAGAGATTTTCCACCGGAAACACTCAATGGCATTGATAATGCCATAAAGTTTTGGCATTATCAATGCCATTGAGTATAGCAATCCGGACAGAGGAAAATAAAGATGACTGAAAAATATCTTCAAATTAGACTGAAAAACCGCCCTGGGTCAGGTTCTGACGACTTTTGGACCATAACAAATGATAAGCCCCCTGCACTGGAAGACCATCAGCTTCTACTAAAGATGCACTATATCTCCCTCGATCCGGGCATGAAGGGCTGGATGTCGGACAAAAAAAGCTACATGCCACCCGTTAATTTAACGGATGTTATGCGTGCTTTCGGCGTAGGCGAAGTCATTGACAGTCGATCTGATCAGTTCAAAATTGGACAGTTCGTAACCGGATTTACCGGCGCACAAAGCCATGCCGTGGTTGATGCTCGTGGTTTTCTTCGCCCTATTGATCCAGACGCGGCTCCACTTTCCCATTATATGGGAGGCCTGGGCATGACAGGGTTCACAGGTTATTTTGGCATGACGGATATCGGCCGACCCAAAACAGGGGAAACCGTCGTCGTTTCTGCTGCAGCAGGGGCTGTGGGCAGTATCGCTTGCCAGGTCGCCAAAATAAGTGGTGCAAGAGTCGTCGGTATCGCCGGTGGAGAGAAAAAATGTAATCTTCTTACCGAGGAGTTTGGACTAGACGCGGCCATCGATTACAAAAAGGGTACGATTGACGAAGCGCTAAAGGAAGCCTGCCCAGACGGCATTGATGTCTATTTTGACAATGTAGGTGGCGCTATTCTGGATGCTGTCCTAATGCAAATGAACCGCTTAGCGCGCATCGTATTATGCGGTGGCGTGTCACAATATAGTGACTGGGACAAGGCGGTAGGCCCTGCAAACTACATGCAAATAGTCACGCAAAGTCTGACAATGCGGGGTTTTACCATGATGGACTACAGTTCACAAATTCCGGAAGGCACCGCGCAACTGACGCAGTGGCATCGAGAGGGAAAAGTGAAATTTCTAGAGCATATCGTCGATGGATTAGAAAATTTTCCAGCCGCTTTTGAGACGCTCTTCAACGGTGGCAATACCGGCAAAATGATCATTCGACTTTAAATCTGGGATAAAATTTAGGAACTAAAATTTAGGAACAACAACATGACTGAATACGCTAAAGACCTGTGTGTAAACCTCAACGATTTTAGACAAGTTAGTATTAGGGAAAGCTTTCCACTGGACGCGAGCCATCTGAACAATGGAGACGTTATGATCGCCATTGATCGAGTTGCCTTAACCGCCAATAGCGTTTCTTACGCCTTGGCCGGACGCTCGGGATTAATGCGATTTCTCGATGTGTTTCCAGCACAGGAAGGCGAGAGCAGAATTCCATGCTGGGGATACGGCGACGTGGTTTTCTCCAAACACCCGGAGGTGAACGTGGGTGAGCGCGTTTACGGTTTTTTTCCTATTTCTTCCCATATTATCGTCAGCGCCACCGATGTAACCGCAGCGCAATTCACCGATGATCAAGAATGCAGAAAGGTGATAGCACCTTTTTATAGTGAGTACCAATATACGCGAGCGCAACCCGGATACAACACGGAACATGACAGTTTAGTGGCGCTTTTCCAACCTTTGTTTATGACGTCATTTCTGCTCGAAAACTACTTAATTGATCACGATTTTTATGGTGCCGATCAAATTGTAGTGACCAGTGCTTCTAGCAAAACGGCCATGGGGTTCGGCTACCTACTAAAGAAAAACCATGGGGGAAAGTGCAAGACTGTGGGGTTGACGTCACCCGGCAATCTAGCCTTTGTCAAAAGCTTAAACTGTTTCGACCAGGTATTAAGCTATGAAGAAACCGATCAAATTGATACGAATGCGTCGACAGCATTGTTTGATGTTGCGGGCAACGCGGATGTTCAAAGAATAGTTCATTCGTGTATGGGAGAAAAAATACTTTATAGTGGTGGCGTTGGCAAAACTCACTGGGACAATCAGACAAGTCAATCCCCAACCGCGATGCCCGGCCCCTCACCGGTATTTTGGTCGGGCCCCGATCAATTGATGAAGATGCGCGGAGAACTTGGCGAAGCTGGTTTCGTGAATGCAGCTCAGCTTAGCATGCAAGATTTTTTAGCCACGGCAATGACCTGGATAAAATTGGATGTAACGACGGGTGATGAAGACCTTAAAAAACGATTTATAAGCTTCTTAGACGGTGGCGTAGGGGCTGACGAAGGTTGTATTTTATCCTTTAAAAAAGAGTCGCTTTAGCCAGGTCAGCATTGCCGCAATTGGCAGCGCTGACCTGTATTTTACATAAGCTAAAAAAACTAGCGGACCCGATTGTTTTCCACCGATTAGCAACGATACTAGCGATTACTGCCTGTATTAATGCTAACCTGATATATCTATATTAAGGAGCAGTACAATGGCAATAAGAAATGTTTTTGAACATGTCATGGAGGTCGCCCAGACTATCGACAATATTGAGATCGATGACCTTAAGCAGGAGATGGCAGCCAATGACGATCTGTTGCTTTTAGACATTCGAGAAATCCAGGAGCTGGTAGAAAAAGGCACCCTACCCGGAGCAATACATGTACCCCGAGGTATGCTGGAATTTTGGGCCAGCCCCGCCAGCCCCTATGCACGAGATTATTTTGAAGAAGGCAAACGAACGGTGATCTTTTGTGCTGGTGGTGGCCGCTCGGTCTACGCAGTAAAATCGCTGGCAGAAATGGGCTTTACCAACGTCGCCAACCTCGTGGGTGGTTTTGGCGGATGGGAAAAAGCTGGCGAACCACTTGATGACTTCGCCGCAACAAGCCGATGGGTTCGACGCGACTCAAAGTAAATCGGGTAATTTGCTTCTTTACACACTATGCGCCCGGCAATGCAGAAACAATCTCCTCCAAGAAAGCCTGCTTATCAAAGCTCTTTCCGCCGTTGCCAAAGGTCATACCCAACCTGACGACCACCAAATCCAACGACGGAATAACGACCACATATTGACCGTAGTGGCCCTGAAACGCGAAGGTATCCTCCGGTAAGCCTGGGAATAATTGATGGGGCGCAGGTGCATTCAGCCAGATCTGCGCACCATAAGCTCTTTTCTTCAAAGAAGGTTTCGAGGGTGTAACAGCGTAATCAACCCAACCCTCTGGTAAAACGCGCTCACCATTGTGCATTCCATCGTTCAAATACAACAGTCCCAACTTCATCCAGTCTCGGCCAGACGCATACATAAACGCGCCACCCGTAAAGGTGCCCGACGCGTCGGCCTGAAAGAAACTGTTGTGCATTCCCAATTTGTCGAATAGCTG
>Ga0206127_1004578_pt1 | contig 12102 bp, 5 predicted proteins | sample Helgoland_Spring_6_FD_148646 | JGI IMG/M metagenome (GOLD analysis project Ga0206127, IMG submission 148646) | Pelagic subsurface seawater microbial communities from Kabeltonne, Helgoland, North Sea - Helgoland_Spring_Bloom_20160419_1 | ecosystem: Environmental > Aquatic > Marine > Epipelagic ...
TTCATAGCTTTTTTGTAGTTGGTGGCTGCGCTTGTTCCCCAAAAGATTGAGAGCGCTACTAAAAGTAGCTTTGTTTGATATACGCAGCGCATTAGTCCGTCACCCTCGTTTAATTTAAACCTAGACTAATTAAAAACGTCTGTATGAAAAGTATTTTTCTTTTAATACGAAGTTATCAATAAGAATTTAAGAGAAGCTACTCCAAATCCATAGACGCTATCGAAGGCTTGGCTCCGAGTCGTCCAAAAAAGATTGCTTTGTCGCCTTTAATTTTACCTCCCTCTGCCCAAAAATTATTGAGTGGTAAAAAACTCAATTCGAAATTATTTTTGCTTTCCCACTTACCAACTCCCATGAATGAATAAACTGAGTCTTCGGTTTCTGAAGGCTCTGAATAATCCCAAAGCTCATCAAGACTTTCATTAACTTCTTTTTGATTTCTAGACTTTACGCCGCCAACCTGTGGCCTCCATATTTGAGTATAATTAATGCCATAATCTGAAGCATATAAGTCTGTAATTTTTGATGGCACAAAGCTTGGATCTTTATGTAAAATTGAAAATTCCATATCTTTATAAAAACCGAAAGCAGGGATGCCACCCATAATCAAATTAAACCGACACTGGTCAGACATTGCCCCTGATAAATAAATCCCATCTCCAGTGTCAAAAGCACTATCTACCCAGAAATTTTCAATCTTGCCTGAAGCAAAAATATTGTAATTTTCGTAACTAATTAAATAAATAAGTGCCTCTGGTTCTGAACATGAGAATACTTCTCCTAGATCGCCTTGTATGCTTCCGGTGTGTCCATATTTGGAAATATTAAGTACCACACCAAAATAAGCACTGCTGGCAGCTGGTGGAATTACTAAGCTACGATTTAGTGGAAGAGGCTCTGGAGAGCTGTAGTAAATATTTTCAGCAATAAATTTACCCTGAGGCGATAAAATTAATCCACTAAGTGATGTAAGTCCGTAGTCGCTTCCATCCTCAAAATCGGAGTGCAACAGGGCAAACACATTTCCATTGGGCAAGGAAGATAAACTATATAGGTTTGTAAATGTTTTGGACTTAAGTGGATATTGATAATTCCATAGCAAATTTCCAACTTCGTCATACTCCGATATCATCGGAGCGTATTTAAATTGACCTATTTCATTCTCTTCGTACGAAATACTCGACATTAAGTTTCGACCTAACGCTTCATGCATAATAGCAGAACCATAAACGTCATCAGAAATTAGTTTTGTATTAAGCTCGTGTTTGTCGAATGACTTTCGTTCAACGTTGGGGCTCAGACGACGAGGATTTAGTTCAATATTTTTACTAATCAACAGTGTATCATCTGCCCCGGCAGCGATGCCGGATACATAGCCGGTTTCGTCATCAATTTCTAAAACTACTTGATCTCCCAGTTTTTGATCTTTGTCTGCTATTGATTGTCCGGAGCCAATTATGACGATTGGCCCCCAAAAAGCTGGAGATGATTTCGTTTCATCTGCTGTTATAAGATAATTCAATTGAGCGCGCTGAAGGCTGTTGGCTATTGTTGTTTGAGTGGAAGTCCAAATTTTGAACATCTCAATATTAAGCTGTGCCGCTGCTTGAGACTCAACTGACCAAAGGGTGGAGACAACATTATCCACTCCTGCCAGTCTGAAAGCACTGGCCAGACTTTGGACGTTTTTGGAGCTACTACTTAAATCCGTAGTAGCTGTATTACATGCGGACAGACTGACTATGCTGGCGTTCAGGTTTAATTTTGAAATTTCATCAGCAGTGAAAACCCCATCTGTGAAATTACTAAGATAGCCCGATGTCTTTTTGTGCTCCTGGGTCAAAATAAGACTAGGATCGTAGAGACCTTCTGCTTCATTGCTCAAAGCACCATGAGTGGCAAAACTTAGCACATCGAATTTTGCTAAATGAGATCCGCGTAAGTTACGCTCAGTTGCTTCCGCAGCAGAAAGTAATTTCGGATTTTCAAATAACTCAGATATGGCTTTGATTTCTATTTCCGTTTCAGGAAGTGGTGCAAAGTTTTCTAATCCGACTGACCTTGTACCAAACGCCAAATTTTGACTGGTTGTATCAATAGAAGTCACTCTTAAGTCTTGAGCGTTTGGATCAAAAATTGGATTTGATATTCCTAAGAATGTGTGTGCCGCTACAGCATGGTCATCAAAAAAAGCATTAAATGCCTCTTTTATTGAAGATGCATAGGTAAATGAATTCTTTGTTATGGCCCATGGCGCAGTTTTAAATGGGCCATGGTGTTTTTGATCCAAGAGAATGCTTAGTGGAATACCAGATAAGGGCCCAAATGGCACAAAAGTTAACTTTGCGCCTGTATCAAAACATTCAGAAAAATTAGAGTTGTAAATTAATCCTCCTAATTTAGAGGCGGCATCAAAAGGAAAATCCTGCCAGCTAATTGAAAAAGCATTAGTGGTTGTTAAGGCACCCTTCAGTTCTTTTGCCGCCGTTTCAAATTCACTCGATGGATATCCACCTGAATAGTACACATCCTTACCATTCGCACAGTAAATATTGATATAGCCACCCATTTCAAAACCGAATAAGAGTGCATTTCCAGATTGGATGTCTGTTTCAATATAATTGACGCCTAGTTTTTTTTGCCACTTGATCTTTGCACGTTCTGAAAGCGTTTGAATGGAGGCATTGATTTTAACCAAGCTATCTGTCTGTTTGCTAGATGTCTCTACATTGCTGACGATATCGCTGAGGATAGATGCTTCGACACTAAGGCGGTTAGAACTTAGGTCGAAAAGCGTATGAGCAATAAAATAATCACTTGTCCCTTTGATAGGTGCGGATGCTAAAAAATCTCCGTAAATTTGTGCTGGTTTCCTGTTTAGGCTGTCTATCACCTTCACAAGGTTAACTGCATCCACATCGAATTTCTGTCTGCTGGCCTCAAATAAATAATAGTCGGCTAAGGGCTGAAAGTAAAATGACGGTTGCGTATTTAAAGTACTGGTTGGACCCAAATTTCTTTGTATTTGATCAAGTAAAACCTCAAACGCTTCATCCAATATACTGGGATCAAGAGTTCCTGAAATAGTCTTTTTGTGGAGATAAAGGCCTATTAGTTTTGTAAACTTAAGTACTGCCCCAGTTTCTTCTAGGCGTTCCCATGAATATTCGCGACTAAATATTCGTTCATCTGTTTTTGGAAGATCTATTTCTTCCAATAAGCCAGAGTCTTTAAGTAAAAATCCGGTACCAAAAAAATAGAGTTCATGTCCTTGCTGGACTTCTTTGATAGGTAATTTTCTATCGACGTCATAGAGTGGATGTGTCAAATACAGATATCTTGCCTGTGCCCAGTCTCTAAGTTTAAGGGCGACAAATATTTGAGTTGTTTGGAGCATTGAAAGCTCCGCTAATTTGAGATCCTCATCAAACAACCCACCTGATAATATTGATTTTGCCATTAGAATTCTTTTTATGGCAGTGCGTTGATCTTCTGCATCTTCTGATGAAGCTAATAATTGAGAAGTATTATATAAGTACTGATAGATATATGGCTTCAAATAGTTAATGTTATCAATGACATATTCATCTGCGATTTTAAAAAACCGCCGCGCAGTATAAAGATCGCCGATTTCTATGCTGATGTTTATTACGTTTGCTAGGACCTGGCCTCGAAGGCTGTTGTAGCTCTCTTCAGATGGAAGTTTTGTGAGTAAATAAATTAGCCTTGTAACAACCTCTCTTGAGTAAACTGGTTCATCTTCCTCTCTTGCAGCCAGTGCTAAGGCCGCCTGCGCATTGAGAAAATTCGAAATGGTTCCATCGCCGAAAGAAAAGTAATTTATGTGTTCAAATCGTGTATCGCGGAAAACTTGCCGCATTTCTGGGTACTGCATAGCATTGGCTACAAGCGCATTTTGCAACTCAGTTTCGATCCACTTTTTTGTTTGATCATCAACTGAGATGGTTTCACTTGTATCATTTAAAATTTTGAATGCTGGTTCTTGGCAATTTGCGTCTTTGGAATAGTTGCAAAACTCTAATAGAGCGACGGCCCACGAAATCTTATCCGAAATGTTAGAACTAGTTTCAATAATGGATAATGTTCTATCAATAGCACCAGTTATATTTCCGGCATAAAAACTATTCCAAGGATTGGTTTCATTTGCTTTGGACGAAGAAGCTAAAAAAAGACTAAAAATAAGAACTAGACTTATAAAACTGAAAAATACGTAATATTTTTCAAACTTGAAGACGCTTCCTCTACAGGGAATTAAGACGGTGCCGAGCATTTCAAAAGCTTCCTACTCGTCTAGTAGATATATTTACTTCATCTGATAAATGGTAATGACTAGCCATTTAAGATTAATACAATCGATTGGGTATGATGTACATGAAAGTATTTAGACCAAGAAGTTATCTGTGAATCATTGGAAATAATCTCTTATCTGAAAATACTGTGGCCACTAAAGCCGCAAGGCAAAGGGGGGAGGACCTTTGAACCTTGCGGCTTACTGCGTTGAAGCAGATATTGATTTTGTGAAAATCTAGTGTGTTTGCTTCATTTAGTAGCTGTAGCAGGTGACGGTTGAGCCATAGCTTGTGCATGAGCCTGAGGAGTAACCTTGGTTGCCAAAGCTGTTCCAGGAAGTTGTATTTCCGTAAGAGTTGAAGTTTGTCGTCTGCCAAGCAGAAGCTGTTGTTGCCAGTGTTACTGCTGCGATAGCTGTGAGTAAGATTTTTTTCATTTTGTAGTTTCCTAAGTTTGAGTTGGTTTGTTTGTCCTTGTGATAAGAAGACGGGGAACTCAGGAGTTTATTCCAAACATTCTTAATTTTTTTTAATTTAATTTAATTGAGCCGTTTGCCCATCACCAATAAGACTAAAGGGAGCCCAAAATGCAGGATGAGAGTAATAGGGACGATCTTCATCTGTCATAAGCTCAATCATCGATCTTTGCAGGGCTTCCGATCTTCCAAGTTCTTGATCTTGGTTTATTGCATCAAACAGTCCGGTTGTGAGCTCCGCGGCTGAGGTGCTCTCAACCGACCAGTGCGAAACAAGCAGAGAGCGCGCGCCAGCATAAATGAAAGCTCGTGCAAGCCCAGACAGCCCCTCAGCACCCAGCTCATCTCCAGAGGCTGTATTGCAAGCGCTGAGTAGCACCATGTCGGCATTCATCTTGAGCTGCGCTACTTCCGAAGCCTTAAGAAGACCGTCATCTTCATCAGTTGCCTCACTTGGGGGGCTAAGTACTAACGCGGGCTCAGCCAATCCGCTGATCTCGCCTCCCACCAAGCCATGGGTGGCGAATGCCACTACTCTGCTATTTGTTAAGTCGGTATTCTTCAGGACTGTTTCAGAAGCCCGCTCACGCAGATATATTTTATCCTCAGGAGCACCCAAATAGGCAGCAATGCGTTTTAACTCTTCTGAGGTCTCTGGAAGTTCAGGAAGATTGCGCACCGCTGCAATATTGGCTTCTCCGCCCTGGTATACGTCTTCAACTGTCAGGCCTCGCAGATCACCCGCGGGTTCATCAAGCACTGGGTCGCCAAATCCGATGAAAGGGTCCTGTGACTGACCTGCTGAGGTAAAGATCCGTAAGGCACGCAGAGACGATACAGATGGAAGGCGCGTTAGTGAGTATGTTTTAGGTAACCAAGCGGCCGCCTGATAGTTCTCAAAGACGGAAGCTGTTGGATCAATGTCCGGCTTCTCTGTCACAAGCAGATTTAATGGCAAGCTTTCCAAAGGACCAGTTGGCACCACAAGCAGATGCTTTACGCCTTCCAGCATATCTTCAACAGGACCAAATAGCTTGCTGTAGAGGTCATATGATAGGTCCATGTCAAAGTTGGGAAGGTCTCCAAATCCAGAAGAGTTGGATAGGTCAATGCCTGCTCTTAACTCACCCACGATAGCGGCAATGTCGTTCTCGCTTAGGTCGATCTCATAAGCCCGAGCATCATCCTTTGTAACAAAAAAGGCATAAGTCGCTTCGGTCTCATCGTCAGACACAAATGTGAATAAGCCTTCCCCATTATCCAAGAGACTCTGAAATTCAGTTACTTTCAATAATGGTGGAGCAAGATACTCTAAGTACTTTTCGTCTTGTTGAAGTAGTGTACTTAATATTCCATCCAATTTAGTTTGTATTTTTGTTTTTTGTTTTTCTAGCTTCGGAATATCTTCCACATTTGCAATAATTGTATTCATGAGCTTTTGGCTTATTATCAAAAGCTGCTTTTCTAGTGTTTTCTGTTGCTGCATCAGGCCTTCAAGATTGGCATCTTTGCTTGAGGATTTGATGGTGTTTAATATAACGCTTCTGGACAGAATGTTACTGGTTGCAATTTGGTGTAATTGAAAAATTTTGTTAAAAAAATTCTGGTCATCTTCGAGTAAATGCCATTTTGAAATGGCAGCAGATATGTGCTCTTTAGTCCCTGAGCTGGATTGGTTTTTGGAAACCTGATCGTTTCTGTATAATTGAATAATGTTTACCTGAAGCTCGTCCAAAAGTTTTTTTGCGGCTAAAATTCTATCAGTTGCAAGATAGACCGAGGCTAAATTAAACCCATTCTCAAACATTATGGGGTGAGTTTTTCTAATGCCTTCGGAAAAAATGCTTCTTGAGATTTCAATATTTTTTTCTGCTTCAAAAAAATCGCCTTCCCTTATTTGGTATTTGGCTAGGCTTCCTTTTAACTTTCCTAAAATAAAAGTCATCGAGGTGGAATTATTATTACGCGCCAATTCTGTAGCTTCGAAATAATTCTGAGTTGGATCTGATCCGGATGCGAACTGCACTTCTCCCATCAAATATTTTGCATAAGCCAACTCTTCTGAATGGGATGTTTCCAAATTCTCTAATATTTTTAATGCCTCTTTTATTAGCTTTTTTGCTTTCAAATTATTATGATTTTTTAAGTGAATAGACGAAAGATTGAGGCTCTGTACGGCATACTCAGTACTATTTTTTCCGAATTGTTTGTGGGCTAGGCCAAGCGCATTTCTAGAAAACTTGATAGCCAATTCGTATTGCCCTTGGTATAGAAAAATCAGAGTTAGTCCTGAATTGATTTCGTACTCCTCAATTATTGAAATATCTGAATTTTTTGAAAGCTCGGCTATTGCTGTATAAGCTAGATACTCAGCGTCACCAAATTTACCTTCCTCTAGTAAGAAATCTATTAGTCCGATATAAGCTCGTGGCTCGCCGTTACGAACAGCCATCTGAAACCACTTCTTAGCCTCTGAGTTATCGCTGCTACCTTGTAATTCTTTTTTTAGAATCCATCCAAGGTGGGACTGGGCACTCTTTTCACCATTTCCGGCCGCCCGCATAAACCAAACTTTAGCCAAATCTTTGTCTTGGGCTACTCCCTCGCCATTATAAAAAAGATAACCGAGGTTGGTCTGAGCTATTGGTATATCCTTCTCGGCGGCGAGCTTGAGCCATGTGAAAGCTGCCTGGTCATCTTTGGGGACGCCGAGGCCTTTGTAATACATTTCCCCCACAATGGCCTGAGCGTCCGCTAAGCCCTGCTCAGCTGCTAATAAAAGCCATTCAAACGCTTCTCCTTGGGTTTTTGACAACTTGCCATTGTCCAGCAGGGCTAGACCTAGAAAAAATTGGCCATCAGCATAACCTTGCCCTGCGGCTTTGCGGAACCATTTTTTAGCCTCATTTAGATTTTTTTTAACGCCTGTCCCGTCTCTGTAGCTAAGTCCAAGATTGGTTTGCGCAACATCAAGTCCCTGCTTGGCGCTCATAGTATATAAACGTATGGCTTCCGCACTATCCTTTTCTACACCCTCACCATTTTCAAACATAAGAGCAAGATGGTTTTGCGCGCTTGCAGAACCTAATTTAGCTGCTTCTGTGAACCAATATATAGCGCTTTGGTAATTTTGGGGGAGGCCGTCACCAGTTTTATAAATATAAGCTAGATTATCCTGTGACGCTACATGGCCTTGTTCTGCGGCAAGTTTAAAAAGTCTCGCTGCCTCACTTTTGTCTAAATTTGTCCCCATACCCTTGAAGTGCATCTGGGCGAGCCAATGTTGGCCAAGAAAATGGCCCTTTTCAGCTGCTGCTCGAAACCACATCACAGCTTTTGTATTATTTTTCTCTAATCCTGTTCCATTTAGATATAATGAACCTAAAACAACTTGGCTAAGGGCATGCCCATTTTCTGCGGCACTCCGAAACCATTTTATTCCCTTAGGTTTATCGTCAACTTCAAAAAACAACTCCCCTAGGTTGTATTGTGCTTCTACATAACCTTGTTCAGAGGATAGTTTGAGCCACAGTATTGCTTTGTCAAAATCCTTCTGAAAAAAACGATAAATTAAGCCTAATCCATTCTGAGATTTAGCGTCACCATTTTTTGCTAACGGCATCCAAATTTCTAGGGCTTTTTCGAAATCACCACGTTCAGCGGCGGCGTTACCGGAAGCGAAGTCGGCGTAAGTGGGGTTACTGAATGTTAGTAGTGCAGCCAGAATTAGGTTCTTTATCATCAAAGCCTCATACTATTTCTACAATATAACTACCAGATATAGGTTTTAGAGAAAGACAAAAATTAATGCTTTGACCATCAGTAATATTTATAATGCCATTATAAAAATAAAATTTTATTTTGAAAAATAGGTTCATGTATGCCTCAGAATAATGTTGCTTTGCATGACTACATAGGCCTAGTGTTTTCTGGATCGAGGAGAACAATATGCGAGTTTCAGCTTTTAAATTGATATTTTGCTTTTTCACTTTGCTTGCAACGTCTGCGCAGGCAAATACGGACGTTGATTTTGTGTTTGGGTCAAATAAATCAATTTCTCCCAATAGGGCAGCAAAGGTAATCGCCGATTACTTTGCGCATATCGAAAAAGCTCCCAAATTTAAAACACGTGGGATGGCTGGAGCCTCACTATATTCGACCTGGGCGCCTTCAGTTGTCCTTATTATAACTGATGATGGTATCGGGAGTGGATCGATAATAAGTGCGGATGGTTTGATTTTGACAAACTGGCATGTCGTTGAAGAAAACACAGAAGTAATGTTAGCCTTTATGCCTAAAGGATTAGGCGCAGAAGTGTCTGACGTTGATGTGAGCTATGCTGACGTAATCCATTTAGCTAGGGACAAAGACTTAGCTCTATTAAAAATATCTGATACTAATCGATTACTTCCAGAACCTTTTAAATTCGGGCAATTAGATGATATCCAAATAGGCTTGGATACCCATGCGATTGGGCATCCAAAAGGAGAATTTTGGACATACACGAGAGGTTATGTCAGCCAGTATAGACCTAATTATGAATGGTCATATTCTGAAATGGAGAAATTTAAAGCAACTGTAATCCAGACCCAAACACCAATCAATCCCGGCAATTCTGGCGGGCCTTTGATTAATTCTGAGGGAAAAATAATAGGTGTAAATTCCTTTCAAGCGGAAGGAGAAGCTATGAATTTTGCCGTCGCTTTGGATGAAATAACTGCCTTCATAAATGCGAAGCCTAATTTAAAAACTAAAAAGACTGTTGAAAAATGTGAAGGTGACGTACTCGATAAATATAGGTCTAAGAATGATGATGGTGAGATCATTTTGGGAGATCGGGACTGTAATGGCGATGCAGATATAGCAATTTATACACCTGATGACAAAAGCCAGACGCGAATTATCGATTACGATGAAAATGAAGATGGTAAGATCGACGGCACTTGTTATGACATAGGTGTAGATGACTACTGGGAGGGTTCAATCTGGGATACTAATTTTGATGGAGAATTTGATATGGAGGGAGTTCACCAGGATGGTGATCTGAAACCAACTTCTTATCGAGAATATAGAATTTAACTCATTTTATGAACCGAGCGACTAACTTATACTGCAGCTGACCTTATATAAAGTGATAAAGAAAGCTGATTTATTTTAGCCTATAAATTGATCGTATTTGTTGGTTCTCGTATTCATTGAAAAATTCAGTAATTAAGATGAAAGTCTTTTGATCACTTAGTGAAAACGCGCCGTCCTCCGGAAGTTTGATAACACTCCCTTTGGAGATGTTACCCTCAAAAAGCTGACTTTTTTCAATGCCTCCAAGTGCATTGCTGAGGGTGCCATCTACCTCTTCATAAACCCTAATTGCACCACTAATTGGAGCTGTGATGTTAATGATAAAGGGTGTTTCCAGTTGAATGAAACCACCACTCTTTATGGCGTTCTCAAATTCTCCATTTTGCGATTGAGTCATTATTAAAATAGCCTGTTTCAAACCGAGTGAGGGTGCGAGCACTGTTTTGTCAACGCCCCTAAAGTTCATAGGCATTATGTTAGTGCCATTGCTTAGTTCGACGCTGTTATTAAATAATGAAGGGCTCAAGAATAATCCTAATGCGCATGCTGCTACCATTTGAGTAAGGGATTTTGGGGTAAGTGAAAGCTTGGCGCGCAGTTTTTTAAATGCTGATAAACTCACAATTTTTTCGTTCTTTATACCAAGTGTATCGGGCGTATATGACGCTGCTGCTGGTGTAGCTCCAGCCACTACCTGGTCTTGCATGTTCGCCATTAATCTAATTTTATCGGCAATATGCTGTGGCGCCTCTAAATTTTCAGATTTAAAAAAATCTGCCAGTATGGCTCCAGTCGTTTTAAAATTTTCTACTTTAGCTGCTAGATCCGAATTCTCGGAAATTAGCTCAAGTATCTCTGAAAATTGCGGCTCATCTAATTCATTGTCAGCAAATGCTACTAACAGACCATCGAGCTCTTCGGGAGTGATATCGTCACGATTCATTTAAGTTGGTTCTTCTAATTGAAGCTTCAATTTAGTTCTGCAACGCGCCATTCTACTCATAACAGTCCCAATTGCTTTATCGAGGTGTTCGGCTATTTCTTTATAAGAGGAACCCACACCAAATAGCGTCAAAATTTCGAGGCAGTCTTTCCCTGTGGCACTTAGAGCGCGTGCAAGGTCCCGGCGTTCTAGTGTTGACGTTGTGGCGAGTTCCGCACGCTCATCAGCGATCCTATCAAAAAAGTTAGCCTCATCAGAGCTCATTGACGACTCTGTAACCATGCGTATTTGATACCGCCGATTATCAATAAACCTATTTTTAACTGAACGGATGGCATAACTTTCTATGTTCATATCGTCTTCAAATTGGTCAGCACGTTCTAATAGTCTTGTAATTACGTCCATTACCAAATCTTCAGCTAACACTTTATTTCGAGTTAGACTTAAGGCGTATCCCAAGAGTTTAGGATATAACGTCACAAGTTTATCACCAAGTTCCATGCGGCAGCTATTCCTACAATTACTAACAAGAGTGTTATAGTTTTGGTACAGCATAACACTAAGAAGTCTATAGAGGCGAGCCTTAAATATGATTAAATCTCTGACTTGAAACTCAGTCATTTTAATATGGGGCCTGGACATTTTTTTAATCATTCTTAGCTTTCTGGCCACCTAGTTGGCCAGAAAGCTTACTGATATTTAAAATTGGATTGGTTAATGAGATTTTGTTGATTAAAGTCGCAAAGCCTGGCTCGAAATCTAGATAAAACCTAGCTGCTAAAGCGCTGTTGCCGCTTAGCAGAGTTACTGTAATGGCTATTATTAAGATATTTTTCATTGTTCGGTCTTCTAAATTTGTTATCAAGTTAATTGGTCTTTCTTTAATGAAGACGGAGAACTTTGAATTTTATTCCATTATATTTTGTTTTTATTCGCGTTTCATTGATGATGTCACAAAGCCTTCAAATGAAGAGAAACATAGAATAATACAGGAAAAAATAAGCAAAGAATCAAGTGCATTCACAAAAATATATTTTTAATATGAAATGGTATTATCAGAGGCATTGTCAGACAAACTTGACGGGCAAGCGGCTGGTCCTTAATTCAATATGAATGACAACAGAAAACCCATTTTAGTACTTCAAAACTTTGCCTAAATTCATCCGTTTGGATGCTTTATTATTTATCAGGCATAAGTCCTGCATCTACAAGCTGGCGTTCAAGCCGCTTTAACTCACCCATAACTCGACGCCCGACCTCTGCTGCGTGGCGCTGGGCTTCAAGCTTATCCTTT
>Ga0206127_1004583_pt1 | contig 12098 bp, 7 predicted proteins | sample Helgoland_Spring_6_FD_148646 | JGI IMG/M metagenome (GOLD analysis project Ga0206127, IMG submission 148646) | Pelagic subsurface seawater microbial communities from Kabeltonne, Helgoland, North Sea - Helgoland_Spring_Bloom_20160419_1 | ecosystem: Environmental > Aquatic > Marine > Epipelagic ...
ATCCAATGGTTGAAGGGCAAAGAAACCAAAACGTATATGTGTTGGCCATGGCCTTTAATGATTATGGAATAAATAAGTCTCTTGCCGGATACGTTCTTAATCAATACATCACAGCAGATTTTTCTGCGACTGAGATAGCTACCACAATAAACTCAGCATACGCACAGACAGGTAACTTCGGTACAAAGTATTACGAGGATGAGGACAAACTTAATTCTGTAAAGACAAAGCTAAGACGAGGTGTGTCAAAAAAAGAAGTTCGCTACCAACTAGAAGAGTCCAATTTGGATAGCGATACTATTGATTCGGTTTTTAATAAAATAGAAAAAGAGAATGAGATAAAAAGTTTTTGGACTAAATCAGAGAAGGGTACTATCAAAATAGTACACATACTATTCAAAACATTCCTTGAGGATAATGGCTTCTACAAATTCTGCCCTGAAGGTAATAAGAACTATGTTTTTGTTAAGGTTACCAACAACCTGATTGACCATACATCTGACAAGGAGATTAAAGATTTCATCCTGAACTATCTTATTGAGTTGGATGACTTAAGTATATACAATCACTTTGCAGACCACGTAAGGTACTTTAAAGAGGATTTCCTGACACTTCTCTCTACAATAGACATCTACTTCATTGAGGACACTAAAGATGCCTCATACCTCTATTACAGGAATTGTGCGGTCAAGATAACAAACAAAAGCGTAGAGCCAATAGACTATATTGATTTAGGTGGGTATGTTTGGAAAGACCACGTTATAGATAGAAAGTTTACTATCTGCGAAAGCAACAGCGTGTACGGAGAGTTTATCTCTAGGATATGTGGAGATGATGAGAGCCGGATTAAAACCATGGAATCTACAATTGGTTTCATGATGCATGGATACAAGAACTTAAGCTACTGCCCTGCTGTAATACTGAACGATGAGATTATATCTGACAACCCTGAAGGTGGTACAGGTAAGGGACTATTTATGAATGCACTATCTCAAATGAAAAAGTTAGTGGTGATTGATGGTAAGCAGTTTGCTTTTGAAAAGTCATTTCCTTATCAGTTAGTATCTGCCGACACACAAATACTATGCTTTGATGATGTAAAAAAACACTTTGATTTTGAGAGACTATTCTCTGTAGTTACAGAGGGTTTGACATTAGAGAAAAAGAACAAGGATGCAGTTAAGATACCATTTAGCAAGTCTCCTAAGATTGCAATCACAACCAACTACGCTATCAAGGGTAGTGGTAACTCGTTTGCTAGAAGAAAATGGGAAATAGAGCTACACCAACATTTCAACAAAGACCACACCCCTCTTGATGAGTTTGGCAAACATTTCTTTGCTGATTGGAATGATGATGAGTGGTGTAACTTTGACAACTATATGATTTATTGCCTGAGTAATTATCTTACCACAGGATTAGTCAAGAGTCAGTTTGTTAACCTTAAAACTAGACAGCTATCTGCTGAGACATCTCACGATTTTATCGAGTGGTGCGGATTAGTTGAAGGGCACATTAAAAACTCATCACTTGAGTTGGGAGCAAAACTAATGAAGCAAGACCTGTACTTTGATTTTGTAGGGGAGTATCCTGACTACGCACCAAAGGCCAAGATGACAATCTCTAGAACAAGATTCTATAAGTGGCTTGTTGCATACGCACTATACACTACCGGCCTACAGCCTAAAGAAGGGCGTGACCCATCAGGAAGATGGATGATTATACAACCAAAGCCTTTACCAACCCAAGGAGAAATGTTTGATAGTAATGGATTGTAAAGATATAATCGATAGAGTTCCGTTCAGTAATGACCGGACAATGTACGACAAATGTAGGCTACTTCAGAAAATTTGTACACAAACACAAGACGAGCGAATTGGAAGAGGCAAGAAAGCGACCATAATCAAAGTACCAAAATATACTATTGATAAAGAGGTGATGGATAAGATAAACAGAAGCGTTGAATTTTATAAAAATCTAATGAAAGAGAATACAACAATAAAGCTAAGACCATACCAAGAGACCATCAGTACGCAAGGAGCAAAAATGATTGTTGATGATGGCTTTGTGTATCTAGCAATGGAGGTCAGGACAGGTAAAACTTTAACGAGCCTGTCCATAGCACAAAAACTAAATTGCAAGCACGTGCTATTCGTGACAAAAAAGAAAGCAATCTCTAGTATTGAGAATGACTATAATCTTTTGTTGCCTAGCTACGAAATAGAAGTTGTGAACTACGAGTCAATACACAAGGTTGAATCCCTTGAGAGGTTTGATTTAATTGTTCTTGATGAGGCACATAGTATGGGTGCATTTCCAAAGCCAAGCAAACGAGCCAAGCAGGTAAAAGAGATAATTAAAAAACACAATCCTTATGTAATACTCCTGTCGGGAACTCCAACTCCTGAATCATATAGTCAGTTTTATCATCAGGTATATGGGATTAAAAAAAATCCTTTTACATCTTTTAAAAACTTCTACAGGTTCTGCGACACTTACGTCAATGTTACTGAGCGTAAGATTAATGGGTTAATGATTAAGGATTACTCCAAAGGTAAAGAGGATATAACTGAGGCTATGAAGCCACATACAATAAGTTATTCTCAGAAAGAGGCAGGATTTAAAGTTGACACAAGGGAGCATACATTGTATGTACCTATGTCAAAGTTAACCTACAGGTTGACTTCTGAACTAAAAAAGAAATTAGTTATAGAAGGAAAAGACGAGGTGATACTAGCAGATACTCCTGTAAAACTTATGATGAAGCTACATCAAATGTATTCAGGAACTGTCAAGTTTGAGTCGGGAAATTCCACTATCTTAGACTTATCAAAAGCAGAGTATATACATGACAATTTTGGATTGGCTAAGGTCGGAATCTTTTATAAGTTTAAAGAGGAGTTTAACGCTTTGAAAAAAGTATACGGAGATAATCTATGCACAGAGCTTAGTGAGTTTGAAAATACTAATAAGTCAATAGCTTTGCAGATAGTATCCGGAAGAGAAGGTATCTCGTTACGAAAGGCTGAGGCGTTGGTGTACTACAACATAGATTTTAGTGCTACAAGTTATTGGCAGAGCCGAGATAGGATGACTACCAAAGACAGGCTTGAGTCAGATGTGTATTGGATATTTTCTGAGGAAGGTATTGAGAAAGAAATATATCAGGCCGTAAGCAAAAAAAAGAACTATACATTAAGCCACTTTAAAAAAACATTATGAGCACAAGATTTGAAACCGATTATGACTTAGACAGAGAGTTGAATGCAATAAAAATATTCTGTGAAAAATTTAATGCTAAGTATAAGAAGCTAGGGAAATACGATGTAGACTATAAGGTTACAAGAGGTGATAGTGTGTGCCACATAGAGTTTAAAGGAAGGAATAGAAATGTAGCTAATGCATATCCATTGCCAATAGCTGCTAGAAAGTTGGTAAAGTTATGCGACAAAAAAACTGAGGGTATTATTATATGGGGATGCCTTGATGGTTTAATCTATGGCAACATAAAACATATCGAATCTATAGGTAAAATAGGTGGCAGAAAACCAAGAGAGGGTGCTGCAAACGATGTCGAATATATGTTGTATTTTAACAAGCAAGATATGTTACTAGAAATTTTATGACAGAACAAGCAATACAAAAGAAAAGAATCAAACAGCTTGAAGACGAGGGATACTATGTACTCAAGTTAGTAAAGACTAATAAGAATGGGATACCTGACTTGGTAGCATTTAAACCTAACGCTGATGTTTTGTTTAGCGAGGTAAAAAGACCAACAGGTAAGCTCTCAACACTTCAGGAATACAGACTTAAAGAATTAGATAAATATGGATTTAGAACAGAGGTATACCGAGGAGAATAATTACTTTCAGTTTGATGATTATTTTTTTGAAGCACTAAAAGACTTTAGCTCAGAAGAAATAAAAAGTGTTATAAAACAATGCACCTCTGTGGTAGACCAACTTCCTTTAGATAATAGTTTTCCGCAATATGTTGCAGGAGTTACAACAAGCAAAACACCAAAGTTTTTTATAGTTGAATACTTTAAAGAACAAGGAGACGAATACTACAATCAAACGTATTTTATTGAGTTAAAAGAAATAGAATGCGATGATTACTTAGACCACATAAATAAAAAATTATCAATCAAATCATACTATGAAAACAAAATACAATCCGGAACTGATATCAAAGAAAACACAACAGGAAGCATCGGAGTTGTTGAAAATATGTGAAAGACATTTTCAATGCAATCTATTAGAGAGAAATAGGAAAGCAAATAATGTCAATGCTAGAATGGCATTTGCTACATTACTTAGAAAAAAGGGATACAGCTTTGATAAGATTGGCAGCTTCATAGATAAAGACCATGCTACAATTATTCATTACCACAGGAATATTGATATGTACCTTAGAACAGATGATTTTTTTAGCTACACATACGATAGGGTTAGTGAAGAGTTTGATAGCTATTGCACAAGTAATAGGCTTCAAAACCCAAAGAATTTTGTTGAGAGAAGAAGCAATAACAATTTTGAGTCAAAGCTACCACACTATAACGAAGAGCTAATCAAGCACATACAATATATAAATAAAGAAAAAAAAGAATTATCTTTGATTATAGAGCAGTTGAAACTAAAGAACAAAGCTCTAGAGATATCTGAAAGCAGAGTCAGTAAACTTATTGAGATTATAAGACAACGAACTAAGATAGGAACAGAAGAATTAATTGAGAAAAAATTACACGTTTGGTTTAATGGCGTGTATGAAAAATAAAACATAATGGCCAAGCTAACAGCTTACGATGCAGAAAGAGTAAACCATATAAATCATCTGATGAAAAGTATTAACGATTCCTCAGATGAGATATACGAAAACCTGATTGACCGTGATTTTGTAGAAACAAAAAAATCTTTAACTAAGTTGATAGGGCAGTTAAAAAGAATACAAGAATCAATAAACGATGATGTTTAGACCAAGACTACGAGGAAAAAAATTAGCTTCATATAACTATATGAACAAAGAAGAGCGTAGGATTTTAGTCATAGGAGATATACATTCTCCTTTTGAGCTAGAAGGATATCTTCAATTCTGCAAAGATACATACGCCAACTACAACTGCAATCAGGTAATATTTATAGGAGACATAATAGATAATCACGCATCATCGTTTCATACTTCAGACCCCGATGGTATGGGAGGAGGAGACGAGCTAGACCTTGCTATTGAAAGAATACAAGAATGGTCATTGGCCTTTCCTGTAGCAGACGTTATGATTGGAAATCATGATAGAATTATAATGAGGAAAGCATTTGATGGGCAGATACCTGCACGATGGATTAAAGATTATAACGATGTGCTTGGTACTAATTGGAATTGGCTTGAAAGTGTAGTGTACGACAACGTACTATACGAGCACGGAGAAGGTGGTCAGGCATTGACTAAGGCAAAAAATAACATGATGTCAAGCGTATGTGGTCACACCCATACAGAGGCATACGTAAAGTGGTTTGTAGGTAAAAACTTTAAGGTGTTTGGTATGCAGGTAGGTTGCGGAGTAGATAGTAAAACATACGCAGCAGCTTACGCTAAAAACTTTAAAAAACAAGCAATAGGCTGCGGTGTTGTCCTTGGAGGACACACCGCAATTAACTGCCTAATGAATTTGTAATTATTAATTTCTGCTTCTTTGTAGATAAGCCTTCTTTCTTTTTGCCCTCTCTTTATCAGCATCAGTTTTAGGTGTTGAACTTTTTCTCTTCTTACTTTTTGATTTGCTTGATTTAGGAGTTTGCCTAACATTCTTTTTGGCTTTACCTGATACTTTAAACTCTTCAGGTCTATAACTATTTGCTATACCTGTTAAGTCCATTACATTCTCTCCGCTTGTGTCTCCTCCAATCAATTTAGCTAGTGCTATAGGAGCATCTAATTGAGCCTTAATAAGAATTTCTATTATTGGTATCGCATAATCAAGAGCATCTTTATCTGATTTTTTATATAGCTTCATGATTTTTCTAGACAATCCTTCAAGTGGATTTATTCCTAACTCAGGAAAGCAATTGTATCCACCACTAGCAATACACTCTGCGGCCTCTAATGCTCCACCAAAAAGAGGAACTCTCATTAAAACGTTAAGACCTAATGCAGACTTAACTATCTCATTAAAAGCACGTTCTCTGTCGTCATCCTTTCCGGATATCAATGCAGGCAAATAAGCTGCGGTTGTAAACAACACGTTGGCTGCTGCTGCATTTAAAACAAAAGCTCTTACATCTTTGTTTTTGACAGCTTTCGGGCCACCTCTACCAAAGTCTCTCATCATGTTGTTCATACTCATACCTACCTTATTCATTTGTAGGTATAACGTACTTCCAAACATTGTGAAAAACCTTTGTGCAAAACCTGTGTTCTGCTGTAATCCAATCTTCTCAGTTGACCTTCTAGTCTGTTGAGTAGAGTTAAATTCGTTGAAGGCATCAAGAGCATCGGCTTTTTTCATTCCGTTTTTTATGTTCCTGTTATAAGCTGCCTTGTAACCCATAACCCCTAAAGCATCTCCTGCTACTGTAAATGCACCTGATGCAGAATCAAAACCTCTTGATACTTTTCCTCTAAGGTCTTTTCTGTTTTTTGCTCTAACAGTACGACCACCTGAAACTAAACCTGAAAGGTCTCCTTCCATTCCCTTTCTCATACGCTGTTTAAATGTAGCAGATAGTTCCTGAGACTCTCTTATATTTTTTCTAGCGTTTAGTATAACTACTGCATAGTCATAAAAGAATCCTACTCCATCCTGAAGTTGAGTACTCTGTCCCTTTCCTTTAAAAGAATAATCCTCAAAGGCCTGTACAAAAGAAGTTGCCTGCTTAAGCACCTGAATAGCTTTAAATGCTAAGGCATACGCAGTAAACCTACTTTGTAATCTGTTTACAACATTGTCAGATAACTGCACGCCTGAGTCAGGATTAATTGCATAGTTTAATGACTGCTTAAACAATGGTAAAAGACCTGTCTCTTTTAATACAGTTTGAATAGCCGAAGACTTAAGAACCTCGTTTATTTCTTTTACACCTGAAGCATAAGCCTTATACTTCTCCATTGATAATATATGCTCTTCCATCACCTCAGTAAACCCTAAGTTTAAATCAATTGCACCTGTGGTATCTGTTCTTTCTTTTAGTGCAGGAGCATTTTCTGCTGTAAAGATTTGGTTAAAATCTCCACTTACCATATCAGCAGAAGTCTCTCTGTTTGATATAGTTTTTGTTGGAAAATAATTCTCAACCTTCCTAAGATTTACATCATTGTTCTGAGCATACACAGAGTTTATTCCTTCAAAGTATGTGTTACTAAGATAATCAACTGACATATCAACCATCTTCACACCATCTGCTCCGATGAACTTTTTAATTTCTTCTAACTTAGCGTCTGTTATACCTTGTCTTTCTAGCTTACTTCTCTGTACGCTATTCTTAGACAAAGCATATATCCTTAGTGCTTGGTCAGGAGTAAAGCGTCCCTCATATGTCTTGTCTTGACCTAGCTTTTTAAGATTTTCATTTATCTTTTTTATAGCTGCTGCTTTTTGTGCAGGTGTTTTTAGTTTGCTGTTTTGAATTTTTTGAATTTTATTCTCAGCTACAGTAATAGCATTTGAATCTATAATACCGGATATAGATATTGGTTTCTCACCAATGCTATTTCTCCATGTCCTAAAATTTTTCTTAGGGACACCTAAAGATTTGGCCATACTGTCAAGAACTTTTTCTGTTCTAAAAACTCCTGCAAGTGTTTCCTCTGCCATTTGGTTAAGCCTGTTAAAGAAAGTCTTAGTAAACATTCCTTCTTTACCTCTGTCCAATATGTTATTTATAGAACCAAAATGAGTAAGGTTCTGCCTCATAAACTTTCTAACACTATTGGTCTCATATTTATTGTTGACCGCAAATTGTTGTAGCCAATTCGTTAGACCACCAAAGAAACCATTGTCTTTCATTTGTTGTCTGAAAGTTTTTCTAGCACTTATAAGAGCACCCTTACTTTTAACAGTTCCGTCCTCATAGAAAAGCTCTTTATAATCCATCGCCATTTGAGCTTCAAAAGCATCTTTAATAACAGTAACTTTGCCTCTTCTTTCAGCTCTTCTACTATTTAATCTAGCAATAGACTCAGCTCTAGTTAACTTAACCTCGTTAAATAAAGAGTTTACATCCTCTAGCTCCATAGTAACGACATCTCCAAAGGTGTCGATAGCCATCTGCTTATCAATTAGTTTACGTTGGTCTGTAGTAAGCGGTGTCTTAGATTCCGGAAGAGCATTAGGGTCATTGTTTATTCTAACCTGCTCTATAGCTTGTTCTAATTCAGCCTGATTCACCTCGTTCATCATAGCCTGTAGACCATCTACATCATCGCTAATAGCTAACTTTAAAACTCTCTTTACTTCTGCAAAATAAGATTGCCCTATAGCGTCTAGTCCTGTTGACTTTCTTTTATTAGATGCGGTTATAGCAACCTTGGCTTTTTTCTCAACGAGATTCATCATTTTCTTAAGGAGCTCTGTTTTCATTAAAGCTCTCTTTGATTCAATCTCTTTAAGCAATTTCTCCATTTGCTCAGGATAGTTTTTCTCTGTGGTATCTGTTATTAACTTAGTAAGCCTGTTGACAGTACCTCTAGTAAAGTTCTCTGATTTAGGAAGCATAGACCTTACAGCCATTCTCATTTTTCTTTGCACCGCAAGTATGCTTTTCTCTCCAAAGTATATATCCTTAAGCCTAGCTCTAACCTCACTAATCTTTTGTCTTATAGAAGGATTTGACCTGATGCCAAGTTTTCTATCGAATGCAGATAGTAATTCAAGTTGTATTCTTTTTGCTTGATTCTGAAAGACAGGCTCATTTTGTAATAGCTCAACTGCCTTAGCTCTTATTTCAGAAAATGTTTTTGTTCTCTTGTTAGTAACGTTACCTTTCTCATCTAAGTTTGCAAACCTGTTTAATTTTTGTCTTACATCTTCAAACAAAGTACGTCCTGCTTCAACACCTTCCTCTATATTTTCAAACTCCCTAGGCATCGTCTCTAAATTATCTAACTTAGTTCTTAATGCTTCGTTTATTTCCTTCATGTCTGTGAAGCCATTCTTTTTTAAGACAGCAATGATAGAGGCATCAGGCATATTGTTTTGCCTACCCATAGCCACAATACCTTGTAAAGACATATTAGTATTAGATGTCATTAGCTGCAACTGCTCAGACAATACGTCAATGGCTTGTGGAGTAAACACTTGTTCACCTGAAAGTAAATCAACTACAACCCCTTGAACAAACTCATCTAGTGTTATGTTTTGGAACTGCTCATTGGTATACTTAGATAAACCAACCATTGATTTTACAAAACCATACAGCTTACTTAGCCAATTTTTAAATTCAACTCCTTGAGCTGCGTTAACAAACGATTGACCCTTATCTCCAATAGCTGTTGCTAGTGCTTCTTCTGCAATAAACTCTGCTATCTCAGCATCTGTAGCACCGTCTTTTTTCATTTTTGCAATAATCCTTTTATAAGCAGGGTCATTTTCAATTCTATTTGTGTAAGCTCCATCAGATTTCACAAGCTCTAAACCTTTCTGATAAAGTTCAGGTCGCTGTATCTTTGCGATGCTATTCCATATATGGCCAAACTCATGTATAGGTGTGTTGAAGTTTTTTGCTTCAGGGTTTAAGTATAGTTTCCCTTGGTATACAGCACCATAAATCTGACCACCTGTACGCTGTCCTTTTGTCGTGACAGCTACAACTCCCGGCTCTTTCATAAAGGCATCAAACGCCTCTTGAGTTGCAAGAACTTCTAAGTTTGGAAACGACTTGCTTAATAATGTTATAAAGTTGTCATAACTGTCTTCAAGGTTTTTTGTTACTGTATACGCAGTAGTTCCTGTTGTTGAAGCAGAAGTTCCTGCCGCAGCAAGAGCTTGAGCGTATGAGTAGTCTACCATTTTAGCAAAAGGAATCTCAAGTTTATTCAACAAGATTTTTAAAGTTGCTGAGTTTCTGCTTTCTAGTATATCCTTTAATATAGCCTTACTTTTGTTCCTCAGCTCTGCAGTTTTTATCTTAGGAATAAGTGTCTCTAATATCTCTTTTGCTACCGCATGAATTTTATCTATCTTTTCTGCTCGCTTTGATACAGGTACTGATTTATCTTCTATTTGTTTACCCTTTTTTATTAGGTCGTAAATTTCTTGCTCTGTCTTTGTAGGTTCTTTTTTTACTTTACCTGACTTCTTTTTTTCTATACCTGCCTGTCTCTCTGCTATTTGAGATTTGTATTTCTCAATAACATTGTAAAAAGGTGTAGTCTCTTCCATTACTGCAATGGCTCTACCTCTTATATATACGGGGTAGTTATTGTGCGTTTGCATCCCTTCTTGTGTCTGCTGCTCCTGAGACATTTTTGCAGAGTCTACAATATCTTTTATACCTTCTTCAAATTCTTTTTTAGTTATCTCTCCTGACTCAAACCTCTTGTCTAATTTTTTCTTAAGGTCTCTTACTTTTACACCTGCTTTGTTTGTTACCTCAACAACCATTGTCAATGCTCCTATAGGTAACTTGTCAGTAAATTGCTCTGTGTTGTTTGCTCGTAACACTTCCAATGATATACCAAAAGACTGCAGCTTTTTGTTTAAGTCTGTTGATGCTTTTGTCGATAAGCTATCCGGCAGAATCTGCGTCATTGCTGAAGCTCTAACTTTAACGTCAAGGTCTTGTATAGATTTAAACGCCTCTAATAAATTAGTAGCGTTCTCAAAAACACTTTGAACCTTCATTATATTTTTGTTCTTTGATTTTGCTATATGAGCCTGTATTAATTTAAACACTTCAGCTTTATCTGCATCAGGAATCATGCTGTCTAAATCTTCAGCCATAACAATGTTAGAATCAATTCCTGAGCTACCCATGTTGTAAACCACAGAGCTATCACTCTCCATAGCACCTAATATAATCTTGGTTGCGGCAGAGTCTGTAATAGATGCCCATGCAACTTTACCAAACAATCCTTCCATCAATGGAAAGAAGTTACCTCCCATTTTTGTGTATGGGTTTGTTTTAGCGTTGTATGGTTTCTTAGGATTCTTGAGTGTAACCTTTAGCTTATCTGCCATTAATAAATTAATAGCTTTACCTACAAGGTTTTTTAATTTAAACTTCTTTATTTTAGCTAATAGGTTTGTGTTTTCTGTAAAGGTTACCTTTATCGGTGGTCTTTCCTTTCTACTTTCCTCTAACTTTTTTCCTGATACGGTCTCTGTATTCTCAGCACTATCTTGGCTTTGATACTCATCCATCATCTTGTCAGCAGTTTCTCTTAAATCTTCCTGTTGCTGCTCAGTTGCTGCTCGCTGTTCTTTGTTAGCTTTATTGTACGTAGGAGCTGCAAAAAACTGTATTCCCTCTGCTTCAGTATATTCTATTTGACCTTTTTCTATTACAACCACATCTAGGCTGCCATCTGCATTTTTCACAAATTGATACGTAGCAGGTTTAACTACTTTAAATCCATTTACTTTATTGTTATACGCATTTTTTTCTGTCCATACACCTGACTCACTAAAGTAAGTGTCAGGACTATTGACTGCACGTGCTACTTCTTTTGGGTCTGCATCGGGGTTGGGTATTATTCGCCCACCTTCTGTTGCAATAAATATACTTCCTTCTTCATTCTCGTCTGCATTAAACCTTCCTTTTTCAAAAGCGACACTAACACCAACTACTCTTCTATTATTTTCTGTAGGTGCAGGAGGAGTAGCAGGGGCAGGAGCAGTATCAGGAGCAGGAGTGGTGGTTGGGTTTATGTAATTCATTAACTCCTCCATACCAAGCTCATCGTTTAAATCTTGGATAGCTTGTTCTTCAGCAGCTTGTTCGGCCAACTGTTTCTTTGTTGGTTTTTTCTTAGCAGGAGCTTTCTTAGCAGCTTTCTTTTTTAATTTGTTCTGTTCTCTCTTAGCTTCTTTGATGTCTTCTTTAAAGCCTTCTATGTTTGCTTTGCCATCCTCTCTTGCATCCTGAATTTGAGACTTAAGGTCT
>Ga0206127_1004586_pt1 | contig 12090 bp, 9 predicted proteins | sample Helgoland_Spring_6_FD_148646 | JGI IMG/M metagenome (GOLD analysis project Ga0206127, IMG submission 148646) | Pelagic subsurface seawater microbial communities from Kabeltonne, Helgoland, North Sea - Helgoland_Spring_Bloom_20160419_1 | ecosystem: Environmental > Aquatic > Marine > Epipelagic ...
GGCCACAAAAGTTCCACCGGGTGTCAGCACGTCAAACGCAAAATAGGCCGCCGCTTCGCATAATGCGATGATGCGCAGGTGGTCCGTCTGTTTGTGACCAGAGGAGGCCGCCGCCATATCCGACATAACGACATCCGCGGGCCCATTGAGCCAGGCTTTCACCTCAGCATCCGCATCGTCTTCCATAAAATCCAACACGTGAATTTCCGCGCCGGGAATGCTTTCCACCTCTTGTAGATCAACGCCTAAGATCGTGCCGACCTTTTTGCCCTGGCGCGTGCCCAATGCATTGATGCGCTGAACCGCCACTTGGCACCAACCACCCGGTGCGCAGCCCAGATCCACGACCCGCGCTCCGGGCACCAAAAAGCGAAACTTGTCATCAAGTTCAAGAATTTTATAGGCCGCGCGTCCGCGATAGCCATCCACCTGAGCCCGTTTGACATAGGGGTCATTGAGCTGCCGCTCCAGCCAAAGGGTCGAGGACAGTTTCCGCCCCCGCGCCGTTTTTACTTTAACCCGCAGATCTCTCTGACCGCGACCACTGTTATTTCCTGGAGTTTTCGCCATATCGCCTCAGCTCTTTTGTTCGCGCAAAACACCGTCAGCGCTCATTTGGGCATAGAGTAAACCCTCGCGCAGGCCCCGATCGGCCACCGAAAGTTTATGGGTGGGCCAGCACCGCAGCAAAGCTTGCAAAATTGCCGCCCCAGACATGATAAGCGCTTGGCGATCCTTGCCAATACGCGGATCGTTTTGACGTCCGGTTGGGCCGAGGCGCAGGTAATCATGAACCACCTTGTTAATCTCAATGGACGACATCGCCAGCCCATCTACTTTATTGCGATCATAGCGGCGCAAGCCCAAGTGGCTGGCCGCGACGGTCGTCACCGTGCCACTGGTCCCGATGATTTGGAAATGATCCATGTTATACGCGCGATCATACGGGATAAAGCTTTCTAATTTTTCCTCGAACAACAGGCTCATCAACGCAAAGCGACCCGCATCGTCATCTACGTCATTGAACAAATCGCGCAGGGTGGCAACACCTAAGGGCACTGAAATCCAATCCACCACTTTGGCTCCGTATTTATTCGGACGCTCGCCCGAACGAAATCCGCGGTGCATATGCATGATCGCGCGGCTGCGCAATTTGGGTTGCACGTCCACCAGATCAATCCAAACCAATTCGGTGGACCCCCCGCCGATATCGACAACCAATAGCTGATCGGTATCGCGGTTGACCAAGGGAGCACAGGACAAAACCGCCAGCTGAGCCTCCTCCTCTGCCTTGATAATCTCCAGCTTCAGGCCCGTCTCTTTGCGGATTTGCCGCATGAGCTCGGCCCCATTGGCGGCGCGCCGGCACGCCTCAGTGGCGACCAGACGCATTTTTTTCACGCGATAGTGGCGCAATTTTTGACTGCATACCCGCAAAGCCTGCAAGGTGCGTTCCATGGAGGCACGGCTGAGCCGCCCATGTTCTTCCAAACCGTGTCCAAGCTGGACCGATTTCGAGAAGCTGTCCACAATCTTAAATTGCGCCCCCTCAGGTTGCGCAATCAGCATGCGGCACGAATTTGTACCGAGATCCAAAGCAGCATAAAGCGTCTGAACCTGGGCCTTGAGGCCTGCGGTTGACTCAACCGCTTTGGGAATCGCGTCCGCAGACCGAGGACGCTGTGGCGTCATACTTACACGCCTTTCGAATTTCGGGTTGCCCCTAACCTAAGCGCTTCGACGTTGCCTTGCAATCGCTCATAAAGTTATTGCCAATTTTTCCAAATTCACCACCTTTTCAAGGCGCATAGGTTTTGGCATGTCAGGAACGTCGCTCCCACCGGTTCAATTGTCGAAATTCGACCCTGTTTTGAAATCAGTTGCACCTAGTAATCCGTGACACAGTTGTGAGGAATCATTATGGCAGATGTAATTGTAGTGTATTGGCGTGACATCCCAGCCCAAGTCATTGTCGGCAAGGGACGCAAAGCGTCAAAAGTGCAATTGCCAGAGCGTTTTGAGCAGGCCATTGACCGCGCCGCCATGAAGGTCGGCGCCGAAGATACTGATGCCTATCTCGCCGAGTGGCGCAAATCCCAACCCTATGCGGTTGAAGGCGATCAGGCCGACGTGGCCCAATCCGAAGCGGCCCGTCTCGACGCAGAGTATGATCGAGAAAAAATCAAACAGCTCATCGCCAATGACGGCTGGACTTCACAGGCCTAGAATCCCCCAAGTTACCAGTTGACAGGAAGGAGCAGCCCATGGCCCTACTCAATTTTGGATCCAAAGAGACCTCCGATGCAGAGATCAACCCACAGGTTGAAACCTTTTTGAAGGATTACTCTATTGAAGTGATGCCACGCACAGCGGAGAAAATTGAAAGTTTCCGTGAACTTCATCCAGCCCAGACCCGTGTCTACATCGCCCATATCGAAGGTACGCCGATTGAAGCCATGGTGGCAACAGCCAAACGCATTGCAGGCGAAGGGTTTGCCGTCATGCCGCATTTTCCAGCACGGATCATCAAAGATGAGGCTATGTTGCGCAATTGGATCGCTATGTATCAAGGCGAGGCCGGCGTTGATCAAGCCTTGCTCCTTGCGGGTGGCGTCACGCAGCCCCACGGCGATTACGACAGCTCCATGCAATTGCTCGAAAGTGGTGCCTTCGGAGCAGCGGGGTTCAAGCGACTGCATGTGGCGGGGCATCCCGAAGGCAACAAAGACATTGATCCCGATGGCTCCATGACAAATGTCACTGAGGCCTTGCGCTGGAAGCAGGCATTTTCCGAAACATCTGACGCCGATATGGCCATTGCGACGCAGTTTTGTTTTGAGGCGGCCCCCGTAATCGATTGGGCCAATGATCTGGCGGCCAATGGCATCACCCTTCCGATACACATCGGTGTGGCCGGCCCGGCGAAACTGCAAACTTTGATCAAATTTTCGATTGCTTGTGGTGTGGGCGCCTCGCTTCGGGTGTTGCAGCGGCGCGCCAAAGATCTCACCAAATTGCTATTGCCTTTCACCCCAGCCGAATTCTTGAGTGATCTCGCCGCCCACAAGGCCGCCAATCCAGATTTTGGCATCTCGCATGTCCATTTTTTCCCACTTGGCGGGATCAAAACCAATGCCAATTGGGCCATCGAAAATGGCGGCTCTGCCGCCACTCCAGCCTCTCAATCCTAAGGATTTCAAGACATGACACGCACTGTTGTAGAGTCAAAAACCAAAACAGCTATCATCGGCTTTGACGAGCCCTTCTGCGTGATTGGTGAACGCATCAATCCGACAGGTCGCAAGATCTTGAACGCAGAGCTGGAAGCGGGCGATTATTCTCGTGTGGAAGCCGATGCCATTGCGCAAACCGCCGCCGGCGCCACAATCTTGGACATCAATTCAGGTGCCGTATTTTCAAATAAAATGGCCGAAGACCCCCGCTATGCGGACAATAACTTTGTAGAACCCACCTTGATGCGTGCTTTGATCGAGCGTGTGCAAGCGGTGGTTGACACGCCCTTGTGCATCGACAGCTCCGTGCCCGGAGCTTTGGAAAATGGCCTGGCCGCCGCCGAAGGTCGCCCACTTCTCAATTCCGTGACTGGCGAAGAAGATCGGATGGAAATGGTGCTGCCATTGGTGAAAAAATACAATGTGCCGGTGGTGGCGATTTCCAATGACGACACTGGCATATCCGAGGACCCAGACGTGCGTTTTGCAGTCGCCAAAAAGATTGTCGAGCGCGCCGCAGATTTTGGCATTCCGGCTCATGACATCGTTGTGGATCCGCTGGTGATGCCCGTTGGCGCGATGGGATCCGCAGGCTTGCAGGTCTTCACATTGGTCCGGCGTTTGCGCGAAGAATTGGGCGTCAACACAACTTGCGGCGCATCGAATATCTCCTTCGGATTGCCTAATCGCCATGGCATCAACAATGCTTTCTTGCCGATGGCCATGGCCGCTGGCATGACCTCGGCAATCATGAACCCAGTGGCCTTGCCAGTCAATCAAACCAAGATTGCTGAAAAGAAAGCCGCTGTCGCAACTGCGGGCATTATCTTGCCCGAGGGTATGGACGATGAAACTTTCGTCACCCTCTTTGGCATGGGCTCGATGTCAAGCAAACCCGGTAAAGAAATGGAAGCCATTCGGGCCGCTAATTTCTTGATGGATTGCGACCCAAGTGGCGCCGCTTGGATCAATTTCAACAAAGTGCCCGGCAGTGATGCGAGCGGTCGCGGTGGTCGCAAACGCCGCCGGGGCTAAGGGCTCAACTGCCCTGCCCGGCACTTGGTCGGGCAGTTGCGCTTAAAGCCGGCGCGCCTGGGCGACATTTTGCACCAAAGACGATTGCAAAGTCACCACATCAGCGGCCACACCAAGAAAACACCCGCCCTGTGCGATGAAACGTTTCTGTTCGTCCGGGTCGAAACAAATCGTTCCCGCGCAGAGGCCCGCCGCTTTGATATCCGCCATCGCCTGTGTAATGACCTCTAACACCTCTGGATGCGTCAAATCACCCAAATGCCCCATATCCGCACTTAAATCCGCCGGGCCAATAAAAATGCAATCAATGCCCGGCACTTGGGCGATCTGGGTAATATTGGCCATGGCGGCGCGCGTTTCAACCTGCACCATAACGCAAATCTGATCATTGGCGGTTTTGGAATAATCAGGAATAGCGTTGTACCCACTCGCACGCGCCAAGGCATAGCCCACCCCACGCCGGCCCTCTGGCGCATATTTACAAGCTTCTACCACTTGTCGTGCTTGCGCTGCGGTTTCCACCATGGGCACCAAAACGCTTTGCGCACCAATATCCAAAACCTGTTTCAAAATCCAATCTTCGCCCTGAGGCACCCGCACCACCGCGCTCGCCCCGTGCCCCTCCAATGCCCGCAGTTGGTCTGCCATCAAAGGCAGATCATTGGGCCCGTGTTCGCCGTCAATCAGACACCAGTCATAGCCAGCCGCCCCGGCCATCTCCGCCACTGCAGGGCTACCTAGGCCAAGCCAAATGCCGATTTGCAACTCTCGGCGCGCCAGAGCGGCTTTCAATTTGTTTTTGGGTGCGGGCATGATCTGGTCCTTCATTGAACGAGTTAAAATCATCACTACGATTGGCTCGAAAGGCAAGTGCTGAGTTGCCTTGCCGATAAATTCGCCTCTCCTCGGATATTGGGCAGCTCGGCCAACTAATGGAACCAACGCCCTTGCACGAATTGTGCGAAATAAAGTATGCAGCTGCCTGAGTGGTTCGAAAGTTGGAAAAAGAACATGGGACAGCAAAGTTTGGTCGCAGACGTGGGCGGCACCAATACCCGCGTGGCTCTGGTCATTGACGGAAATCTGCAAACCCAAACCATTCACCGCTACCGAAACACAGATCAATCCGGCGTGGTCGGAATTTTGCAAAAATATCTGTCGGAGCATGCCCCAGAGGCGCGTCCTGAAGCCGTCTGTATCGACGTGGCCGGGCCTGTTGGTGCCAACGAAGGGCAATTGACCAATCTCGATTGGATCATCACGAGCGCAGAACTTTGCGCCGCCACGGGCGCATCATTTGGCGCCATCCTGAACGATATGCAGGCCCAAGGCATGGCATTGTCGCATATGCACGGTAGCGCTTTTCGCAGCATTGTGAAAGGCACTGCCCAGAGCGGCAACCGAATGGTCGTCAATATTGGCACAGGTTTCAATTCGGCAGTGGTCTTAGGCGACGGGCCAAAACTCACTGTACCGGGCAGTGAAACCGGTCATGTCAATCTACCGGTGCCGAGCCCTGAAATCTATGAGCTGCATCAATATCTTTCCGCACGCTTTGGGTTCGCCTCGGCGGAAGAGGTACTCTCCGGCCGCGGGATCGGGCATATTTATGGCTTTCTTGCTGGGCTTGAACCGCATCAGCCCTTCCCCAGCTCCCACCATATCCTGACCCATTTGGACAGTGATCCGCTTGCGCGTAAATCCGTCGATATTATGCTCGAAGTGCTGGGCTGCGTCTGTGGCAACCTAGCCCTGACACATCTGCCCTTTGGTGGCATTTACCTTGTCGGCGGCATGGCGCAGGTTTTGGCAGACTATTATTACGACAGCGCGTTTCAACGCGCCTTTGTGGCGAAGGGGCGATTTGCTGAATTTATGGACCAATTTTCCGTACATTTAGTACAAGACGACCACGCGCCCCTTGTCGGATGCATTGCACATCTGCAACATCATGGGCATGACAAGCTCTGACACTCTTCCAAACGCACAGGTCCGCCAGCACTTTTTAGACCGTCATCAGCTGCGAAAGCCCCCGCTTGGCACGCAACTGGATCAGACGTTGCGTGACCTGAAATTTGTGCAAGTCGACAGTATCAACACCCTCGCCCGGGCGCATGATCTGATTTTGTGGTCTCGGCAACAAAGCTATCGCCCGCCCGCGCTGCGCAAAATGGTGGATCGCAGCCGCGAAGCTTTTGAAGCTTGGACACATGATGCTTCAATCTTGCCCATCGCCGCCTTTCCCCATTGGCGGCACAAATTCGCTCGCGACGCGGCGCTCGTGCAAAAGCGATGGAAGGCTTGGCACCGCGGAGACTTTTTGAAGCAGACCGAAACAGTCTTGGACCAGATCGCTCGGCAAGGACCCTTGGGATCTGTAGACGTTGGCGCACAGGAACGGCGTGGAACCGGCGGTTGGTGGGATTGGCATCCTTCAAAAACCGCACTCGAATATCTCTGGCGCACGGGACGCATAACCGTGAGCCGGCGCGAGGGCTTTCGCAAGATCTATGATTTGACGGAAAATGTCATCCCGCAAGACATACGCAACGACCGGCCATCCATAAATGACAGCGTTGATTGGGCCTGCCAAGGGGCGCTGCATGCCTTGGGCTTTGCCACCGCGAAAGAAGTCAGCGAATTTTATGAATTTGTAACCCCCACCGAAGCGCGGGCCTGGGTCGCGCAAGGCCTAAAATCGGGCGCGCTGCGCGAAATCAAAACCCAAGCGGCAAACGGCCAACTGCGTGACCGCGTGGTGTTCACACAAGATTGGCCGCATCTGCAAGAGCCTCTAGCCCTGTCCAACCGATTACGCATTCTCAGCCCCTTTGATCCAACGCTGCGCAATCGCGCGCGCGCGGAAGAGATATTTGGCTTTTCCTATCGCATCGAAATCTTCGTTCCGGCTGCGCGGCGCCAATATGGGTATTATGTCTTTCCAATACTCGAAGGCAGCGCCCTTATTGCCCGTATAGAAATCAAAGCCAACAAAAATAAAAATATTCTTAAAATCATAAAATTATGGCCAGAAACGAATGTAAAATTTAGCCCTGCACGCACCAAACGGCTCATCGCAGAGCTCAAGCGCATCTGCCGGCTGGCCGACTGCAAGGACGTCACTGGCCTGGAGGTCTTGCGGCAGCTATAAAGCGAAAATTTCGCTCAAATATCTAACTTAAGCACCCCGCCCGACTTTGCGGCCCGGCTTTGGCAAAGGATCACGGTAGTTTCGCGTTGCGCTGCCGAAAGCACAAAGTCACGATGCTCGACCTCACCCGCGACAAGCGTGCATTTGCAGACACCGCAGAGCCCATCGGCACATTTCACATCCACCGGCACCCCAGCGGCGATCAGCGCATCACTGGCCGATTCCGCCGCGGTTACGGGAATTTTTTGCCCGTTTGCCCGCTCAATTTCGAAAGGAAAATTCTCACGCTCCGGCAGTTCCGGCAGCGTAAAGAACTCGGCATGCAGCGCCACTTCTGGATAACCAATAGAGCGGGCATGATCTAAAATAGCGCTCATATAAGCATCGGGACCACACACATATATGTGCATACCGGCTTCATAGCTTGGTACGGCTCGCACTATATCAAGCCGCGTGCCCTGATCGGAGTAATGCCGGCTGACACGATCGGCCCAAGCCAATCCGTCAAATGCACCATCGAAGGCGGCTTTGGACTTTTGACTGGCTGAATACATCAAACGAAACGATCCGCCCTTGCGATGCAGATCATGGGCAAAGGCCAGCATCGGCGTCACACCAATGCCGCCGCCAAAAAGCAAGGACATCTTGGCCGAAGGATCCAATTCAAAATGATTGATGGGTTTGGAGACAAAAACGCGCCGGCCAGGCTCGAAAATTCGGTGCATCAAGTGCGACCCCCCCCGTCCCTCGGGCTCTTGCAAGACTGCAATTTCATAACAGCTGCGATCGGCAGGGTCACCGCACATGGAATATTGCCGCACATACTCCGGCGCGACAACAATATCCAAATGCGCTCCCGCCGTCCATCGAGGCAAATCCCCGCCATCCACCGCCACAAGCTTATATTTCTTAACCGTACCCGGGCAATCTTCCACCTCGGCGATAGACACTTGCAGAACCGGCGCTTCGTGATCATTTTGGTAAAGATGCAAATGATCCTGTGCGCCTGCAGCAGATTTCGCTTGATAAACCTCTGCTGTGATCATGGCTTGATAGGCCGCGATTCCAGCTTCTCGGTCCATAGGCGCGGGATAGGGGTATGGGTGCGGCGCCAAAGGTGCAGGATAAACCGCCAAAGTCTGATCTTGATATTTTAGATCCAGATCTTTTTGCAAAGACCGCGCGTTGACCGCATGAGATGTTGGGCGATACCCACCGTCCCCAGTCAATTCCAAATCCCACCACCATTTCTTGACCGGGTTGAGCTCACCGCGACCGGCCAAATCATCCATCTTTGCCAATATTGCTGCCATCTGCGGCACGTTCATCGCCGCCCAGCGGAAGGGCGCATCGGCAAATAACCCCTCAAGGTTCCAAGGGCAGGTTTTCATACAACGTCCACACATGGCGCCGCCCGGGGTGCTGATGCGGTAGCTGGCACATTTTTGGCTGTCCGATTTCCAAATTTCATACCCATTGAACATCAATTTTGGCCCTGCCGTGATCGCACCTGAGGGACATTCGCGGGCACATTTATTACAGCTTTGGCAAAATCGCTGCAGGCCAAAATCTATCGGCTTGTCGTGGGCCAGCGTCAGGCTCGTGGTCACCACGCCGGATTTCAAACGCGGACCCAGAAAAGGATTGAGTATCACCTCGCCAATACGGCTGACCTCCCCCAGACCGGACAGCAAAAGCAATGGCGGTTGCAACACCTCGCCGTCCATCACCGTATGCGCCTTGGCCTTATAGCCCAAGTTGCGGATATGTTGTGCTATGATGCCGCCCAGAAGGGAAAACCGCAGATAGGCTCGCATGGATTGCGCCACTGAGATCCAATCATCGCCCGAAGCTCCCTCCATCGTTTCAAACCCTTGATCGACAATCATACTGATGGCTTGATCATGAGGCGGCAGGATGGGCGCACCTCGGGCGTCGTGGGAATACCATGACCAATCGGGGCAGCGTGACAGACCTGTGGCATCAATGCCTAGAAAATAGCTGGCGCCTTTGATGTTATCGGCTGCCAGCTCCGGCGCAATCTGTTGCGCATGGGCGGCCGGCTCCCCATCCTGCAAAAGCACAAACGCCCCCAGCAGCCGGCGTTGCGCAGAGCTGGGCGCCGCCTTGCGCACATAGTGCCCGGCGGTGGCGCCTTTTTGCAGCTCGGGTCCCATATCGCCAAATTGCGCGCGGGCGAACATATCCGTGCGTTTGGGCACCCGAGCCACATTCGGCTCATCAATATAGGTGGTGGGGGTCGCGACGCGCGTTAGGGTTTCAAACGGATGGGCACCCAGCGCGTAATCCCGGCGTGCATAAGGATCATGAGAGCGACGGCTCGCGCCTCCATGGCGCCCCAGGGTCCAATCCAGCCCTATGAGGGCAGATTTTGGTTGATCTGCGGCCAAGGGCAAATCCGGTTCCAGCGCCATATCCGTTGTGACGGCGGCCAGACCAAATCTTTGATTTAACCACGGATGGGTGATCTGATCACCCGCCACCTGGGCCAAACCGGCCTTTACCGCCAGGCGCGCCAGATCCACATCACAAGTGGTGGTTGAATGTGCCCGGGCGCTGTGGCCCAGAATTCGAATATAATTGGCCAAAACCGTGGCGGTTTCCGCACCTAAAAGCGCCGCGCGTTCCGCCTGCGCGTCTTGCACCCAATCGCAGCCAGTCTCGCCAATGCGTGGATCTCTTCGGTAAGCCACCAAAAAGACCAAAGCATATGCATGGTGGTCCATTGGCTCGGGCGTGGCCGTCATGCTCTCTTTCAAATCGGCCATTATCATATCGATACCCGCGGCCAAAGTCTTGGTTTGGCGGGTCTGCAACGCATGAGACAGCCGGTCAATTTGCGGATTGCGCCGCGCCTCTTTGAGCCGGTCATCCGCTGCCAACGGCGCTATGCCCACCATCGAAATATCATTAAAATAAGCAAAAGCTTTGAGGTGATTGGAGCGCTCGTTCAGGTCGTCTGGAATTTGCGATGGCGCGGAATTTTGCGGGCCATCGCGCACCGCATCCATCATGGCTTGAAATTCGGCCATAGCGGGCACCAAACTGGCACTGCCAGCAGGCCGCTGAAAGGATAGATCTGACCAAGGGGCGAGCCCATCAAGGTCGGGAATTTGCGTGCTACGTTTTAAAGTTTCCGTTGGAAAACGCCCCATATGCACTGGTCTATTGCGATCGGAAAACAGCTTAGCCATCGGCTTTGCCTCTGAGTTTAGCCGTGATTGCCGCCAAAATGGACAGGGCAATCTCCGCCGGGCTGCGGCTTCCGATATCGAGCCCCACGGGCCCTTGGATCCGCGCAAACTGCTCCGCGCTCACCCCTTGGTCCAACATAGATTGGCGACGCTTTGCATGTGTCCGGGTTGATCCCAAAGCCCCGATATAAAATGCATCGCTCGCAACTGCGTATTGCAACGCAGGCGTGTCCATCTTGGGATCATGCGTAAGCGTAACCAGCGCTGTGCGCCGATCCAGCGACATTCGGGTCAAAGCCTCCTCGGGCCAGTCGACAATCATCTCATACCCATCAAAGCGCGCCGGGCTTGCAAAACTGTCACGCGGATCGATGATGGTCACGAGATAGCCCGCCAGCTGCGCCATGGGGGCCAGATATTGTGCGATATGCACCGCACCAACGATCACCAAGCGTAGTGGCACGGAGTGGATATGCGTAAAAATATCCCCCCTGAGCCCGCCACCCGCTTCAAACACGGAAGGATCGGTCTGCGGAAAAATCAAGTCGCGCTGCCAATTGACCAAATCCAACTGCACGCCAACAGGCTGTCTGGCCGCTTGGGCCTCTGCCAGGCGCTCCAGCAAGGCCGGATCCATACCCTGACCCAGCCCCACAGGCTCAACCACCAGTTCAATTTCACCGCCACAGGCCAGCCCAACGGCGAAAGCATCCGCATCGGCAACCCCGTAGTGCAGACGGCGGCACTGCCCCGTTTCCAATGCTTCCATTGCCTCCAATATTACTGCGCCCTCAACACAACCGCCTGAAACCGAACCATGAAAGCTGCCATCCTCACAGATCAGCATCTGAGCCCCAACGGGCCGGGGCGCAGATCCCCATGTGGTCATAACCGTCGCCAGCGCCACGCGTTGCCCCTGATTGTGTCGCCGCAAGGCCATTGATGTGATATACTCTGAGACCGCCATGTCACCTGCCCCATTGTTTTTTAAATTGCACCGATCATGCCACGGGAGACTAAGAGCAATCGCGGTGGCCTGTCCAGTTGCACCTCACATATTACGCGGTCACGCCCAGCGCATCACTGCGCAGCTAAGCCATTGCGGGCCAAAAGCTCAAGGTAGAGGGCCGCATGATCTAAGCCTGCACCATCCATCTCGTGAACCAAATGATCAAAACGATCGCGGGTATTTTCCAAAGTGGGCAGACGCAGCCCGAAACTCTCCGCCTCGGCCAAGGCATTGTTGAGGTCTTTAAGCTGCAATGCGCACAGCCCCCCAGGGGTAAAATCCATATGTGTCATTCGCGCACCGTGCAACTGCAAGATTGTGCTGTCTGCAAACCCACCTTTCAACGCCGAACGCACGGCGGCGGGGTCAGCGCCTCCTTTTTGCAGCATCAACATCGCTTCAGCCACCGCCGCAATGGCGATACCGACGATGGCTTGATTGGCCAAT
>Ga0206127_1004601_pt1 | contig 12069 bp, 12 predicted proteins | sample Helgoland_Spring_6_FD_148646 | JGI IMG/M metagenome (GOLD analysis project Ga0206127, IMG submission 148646) | Pelagic subsurface seawater microbial communities from Kabeltonne, Helgoland, North Sea - Helgoland_Spring_Bloom_20160419_1 | ecosystem: Environmental > Aquatic > Marine > Epipelagic ...
AGTATGGCTTCAAAGCTAAGATCGACGGTCAAACAGGTATCATCAAATATGGACTAGCAAAGTCACTCAGAGATGCGCTGCCCAATGCTACTTTCCTAGCCTTTACCGGCACTCCGATATCGCAAGATGATCGAGATACACAGTCTGTATTCGGTAATTATGTGTCGATCTACGACATCCAACAAGCTGTGGATGATGGGGCTACAGTACCGATTTACTATGAATCCCGGCTAGCCAAAATCAACCTTAACCAAGAGGCATTGCCAACGATTGATGCGGAAGTGGAAGAACTGCTCGATGATGAGGTGGAAGACGATCGTGAGAAAGAAAAAGCTAAGTCTCAATGGTCAGCGCTAGAGGCTATCGTAGGCACCGAAGGTCGTTTACAGGAAATAGCCGAAGATCTAATCCAACATTACGAAACCAGAAGTGAAACGCAGCCCGGCAAAGCTATGGTCGTTGCGATGTCTCGGGACATTTGTGTGCGGCTGTATGATCAGATTATTAAAGTTCGACCTGATTGGCATTCAGATGACCACATGAACGGTTCTGTCAAAGTGGTCATGACTGCTTCTGCCTCTGACAAAGCCTACTTCCAGCCGCACCATACTAACAAGGCACAGAAAAAGGATTTGGAAAAGAGGGTCAAAGATCCGGATGACCCACTAAAGATTGTTATCGTCCGTGATATGTGGCTGACCGGCTTTGATGCTCCTTGTCTTTCAACAATGTATATCGATAAGCCGATGCAGGGGGCCAACCTTGCTCAGGCAATTGCCCGTGTTAACCGAGTGTTTAAAGATAAGCCGGGTGGTTTGGTCGTTGACTACATAGGTATTGCGCCACAGCTAAAAGAAGCACTCGCAACCTACAGCGCCGCCAAGGGTAAAGGACGCCCCACTATCGACTCTAGTGAAGCCCTACGCATCCTTAAAGAGAAGATCCAGATTGCCCGAGACTTTCTCCACAAGGTTGATTGGAGCGAATTCAGAACAAAAGCCCTTATACTGATACCTGAATGCATGGACTGTGTGTTAGCGCAGGAAGACGGCAAACGCCGGTATGCCGACACTGTACTGCAAATGACTAAGGCCTTTGCTTTATGCGGTACATTGGATGAGGCTCTAGAGTTATCGCCAGAGGTGGCGTTCCATCAGGCAGTTAGAGCGCCACTTATTAAAGGAGGCGACGGGGACAGGATCAAGAAGGATGTTAATTACGAGTTACGCCAACTTGTTTCTCAAGCCGTAGTAGGTGAAGGCGTATCAGATATTTTCAAGCTTGCGGGCCTTAAAACTCCCGACATCTCTATCTTGTCTGACGAGTTTTTATCTGAGGTCATGAAAATGCCCCATAAGAACCTCGCTGTTGAACTGTTGCAGAGGCTTATAAAAGACGAGGTTAAGTCTAAGTTTAGAACCAACGTGGTTAAGCAACGAAAATTCAGTGACTTGCTTCAGGCATCTCTAGGCAAGTATGCCAACAGGGCTATTGAGGCTGCGCAGGTTATTGAGGAACTCATCGCTATGGCTAAGCAATTCCAAGAAGATCTTGCTAGGCGTGAAAGTCACAATATGAATGATGAGGAAGAAGCATTCTATGATGCTCTAGCCAAAAATGAGTCTGCCCAAGAAGTCATGGGGGAAGAAGTCCTTGTCGAGATGGCCAGAGAGATAGCTGCCAAGCTACGAGATAATCTTACTGTGGATTGGGCTGTACGTGATAGTGTACGGGCTAAACTGCGTGTCTTGATCAGAACCCTTCTGAGAAGATATCAATATCCCCCTGATAAGGCTAAGGATGCAGTTGAGATGGTCTTAAGGCAGGCAGAAGTGGTATCTGAGTTTGGAATGGCCGCATAATATGACTGATTATAGAATATCATTTCTATCATTGGTTAATTCTGGCTGCCTATTGAAGAAACTATATAAATTGTTCTACAAATTATCTGAGCAACAATTTTATGATATTTTACCATGAGTGAGAATGATTTTGTTAACCCGTCTATTTCGCTTTCAGCAGATGAATGCGAACTTTTGTTATATTATGATAAAGCCGAAAGTACTTTTTGCTTATGGTCTCAAAAAGACGGAGAGTTATTAAATTTCAGTGTAGAAGAGGCCCTCAAGTTCAGCGAATTTGCTCAACACGCAAGTACTGAAGAAACAACCAACAGCGGACTTCTTAAAAGTCAAACATTTGAGGGCTTGTCCGATGAAAAAAATATAACCAATGAACAGCCAAAAAAATATCAACAACGAATGGAGAAGCTGAAAAGCGAATTTCCCAACGCCTATGCAAAATGGACGAGTGAAGAAGAGCAAATCTTAAAAAAAATCTGGAAAGAAACAGGTTCTATTGAAGCAATCTCGAATGCTTTAGGTCGGCATAAGGGTTCAATTAGGAGCCGGTTGGGAAAACTCGGCTTAGACGCATTATCCTCACAATTTGAACAACAAGACAAAGGAGATCATGAGCTAATAGAGGATACTTCTGGTATTATCTCTTCATTGGATGAAAACGAAACTTATTGTCGAGAATGTGGACTGGTCATTCCAGTAGAACGTATCAACGCCCTTCCAGACACAAAGCTGTGTGTTGACTGTGCTTCTGACCCAAACTTTAAAAAGCAGAAAGTATCCGAGCCGTGGGGGTCCAGAGAAGAATACAAAAAAGACCGGAAGTCTTGGCTCCATTGGCGTCGAGATTAGGCTTGTAACATTCCATGGTTATTTTTTAATATCGTTTGTGTAATCGGTTTTGAAGGTTCGCTCGTCAATAACAGAAATTAGCCATATTAATAATTCGAATCAACAAATGGCCATTTGCCCAGAGAACATATGATGCCAACATTAATCGCAAATTATGGATACGATGTTCATCGACTAGAGTTAATCGCTGATGAAGTGGATGTTTTGCGTGCGAAGAGAAATTTTCAAAAGTTGGGTGAGGTATGGAGTGAAAGCGCTGGGGGAATGGTAGAAGGCACTTGGAGTTTTGACTTCGAGAAAGGTGAACACTGGATTCATTGTGATGATGGTCTGAGTTTTTCTATACATGAGTTTCACATTGAGTGACAAAATGATTTTCAGACATTAGTTTTTAAAAATGGCCAAGAAGTTCTTACTATTTTCTAAAGAAGAATATTCGATGACATCGAACTGGACAGACACTCTGTACTGTTCGATTTTACGCAATGGAAAATTATCCCTTCGGTATAATGTGTCGGACGACTATGGTTCTTACTGGTTTCTAGCAATTAGAAATTTAGGGTCACCTTCCGAATTCATGGAGGCCTTTCGGAGCTTTGAACGACTGGAGCATTGGAACGACGCAGATTTGCTTCCCCAAATGCATGTGAACCATCCAATATTTGCAGCTCGATTAGAGCACTTCTTGACACATGAAGAGCTAATCAAAGCACTAGATGACTCACTACAAAACAAGATTAATTTGTTGGTTAACCCAATAGTAGATAGTCTTGATTTGGATCTACCATCGGGAAGCATGAACAAAATGGCGTATGTGAAAAGCGTATTTAATTTTGTACAAGATTTTCTTGAAAAAAAAGGTGAATTGCCTCAAGGAATTCATGTTGTATCTGGAAGGGAAATTGATTTTCCAGAGACTTAGAATAGTTTTCGACTGACTGCTTTTACTTAAGACTGATTATAGTTCCCCCTGTACTGTCACCAACGCAACTCATTTTATCATTCAGTTGTTTTGAAGATAATTTATTATTGAGATATAGTGCCCTTTAGCGCAAAACTGGGAATGGAACTAAATTGGATGCTATCGATGAGTAATGTTGTAAATTTAGCCCCATTTAACGATGTCCTTCCATTATGCCCGTTTTGTGGACAGCGTCCCTTGGGTTTTGCCTGTGATCATCTAGAAGCTTTCGTAGAATTTGAAGATCCAGAAGAAGGCCAAAGTAGGGTTGTATATTTGAGCCCTAATTTGCAGTCAGTTTTGAAGAAAATTATCGGGGCAGAGTTTAAGTTCTCAATTGATCGAGATGGTCAGCCTGGGCGTGATCTTGATCATGAATATTATTTTAATGTTTCTGGTGAATTGGAAGACTCTAAACATCTAGCTGAACTTTCTAGTTCGATTGAAGGAGCTCTAACGTTCCAGCAAAGAATGACAAACAAATTAACTCGCTCCATTACGTTTGCAATTAATGCTGAACAATATGAACGGCTGAAAATAAAAAATGATGAAATTAAATCCTTTCAATACGTTACGCAGGGCAGAGCGACTAATGCTTACCAAAAGCTTTGTAGGCCTCTTGGAAATGGAAGATATTGCTTAGACCTCGAAGAATCTGAGACCATAGAATTTAAGCAATCATTTTCTAAAGATGTGCGAACAGGACAAATTTCAAAGGAATTAAGGCGGGCGGCAATTAAAGAAGTATGTGGGTTTCTGAATACAAATTCAGGCGATCTCATTATTGGTGTAAGAGATCAAGATAAAGAGATCGTGGGAATTAAAAGTGATGATTTTAAAGACAGAGATAAATACTCACTTTTGATCATGAACCAAATTAATGAATTGTGTGGCACAACAGCAGCTAGCTTAGTAGAGATACATTTCGTTGAGATTGTTGATAAGACCATTTGTATTGTAAAATGTAAAAAATCAAACCAGCCGATCTATTGTAAGTATAATGGGAATGAGCCAGTTCCATTCGTTAGATATGGATCCAGTACCAAGCAGCCTGGTTATCAAGAGTGGGCTAAGTTTCAAAACGAATATTTTGGAAAACGGTTTAATTTTTAACATCTATTCAAATTAAACTTGAATCATTCATCAGCTGATGAGCTTACTAAAAAGTCAAATGGCTTGGACTAATCATGGCAATTACTCACTATGCTTCTTCAAACCATATTTCTTTTTGCTGCTCATAATAAGCAAAAAGTTCTGGATAAAATGTCGACTCTACTATGACATATTCAATACTTTCTTCTTTTCCACAACCATCTTGTTTCATGTATTCTATCACTGGTTTGATCAGTCCAACATATTCTATCTCTTCTCCACTGTCGTACAAAACTTCTTTAGAGGTATCGAGAATTTGTATTACTTCTTTCATTGAAAGGGGTTTTGTACTCGTTTTTTTTGTAAGGGTGAATTTGTTGGAATATTCATCGACAATCCGGTAAACATAGCGCCGTTTCTGTTTTCTAACACGTAGTGAAGTTACATCCATGGTTGTCGAATTCAGAACTACCCTACACAGCTCAATTTCATTTATTAGGTGTTGTGGAAGGTACTCACCACCCATCATTGAAGGATGCATTTGACCCTGAAAATCCCTCAAGCTGGGATCAAGGGAGGTCTCTGTTAGACTGGATGGAACACTGGTTTTATCGATAGCCTCCGAGACCATATTCCCACGAATTTGACCTAGAATGCGGGATTTATAAAAATCCTTTAGATCTTGAGGTCCAAAATAGAATGGAGGTCGATCACCTAGATTAAATTCGTTCAATCATCGTTCCCCATACTCAATCCTTTTTTTCCTTAGATCATTACAATGAATTTTTTAAAAATGAGTTTAATTCTATATTGGAACTTACAATAAATAAAGAATGACCGAGTGCGCCTGCTTTAAGCCGGGAAAGACCCACATAAACTAATTTTTTAAAGCTATGATTTCGATTATTATCCAGTACCAGGATTACCCTTGAGCCCCCCATACCTTTAAAACTATGGATTGTGGAAATTTTTACTTTGCCAGAAAGAGAAGAAAATTCTAGCTTCATATCTCGTTCAGTGAGGGTTCCTTTTTGTCTTTTTAATGGAAATGTCGTCTCGATTTTGACTTTAAGTTCTGAAAGACGAGCACCAATATCGGCACCAATATTCTTCTTCGAAACTAGAATAATGATATCTTCAACAGACCTATTCGGATTGCCTCGTTCAGCAGCTTTATCTTGTGTAATTAATTTATGAATAACCTCAAATGCAGTTTTGGGCAAATTGGTATCAGAGCATTCAATCACATCTAATTTATCACCCAAAGATAACTGCTCACCTATTTCATCGGAAAGATCTAATGCCTCTATTTCTTCAAGACTGGAATGATCCAAAAATCTTGTCTTAAATTTATTAATTAGTGGGATTAAGTATGCTGGCGTTCTATGAGATTTGCCCAGCGTTAACCAAGGGCCGTTAAAGCCTAAACCATTCATCTCAACACTCGTCCAATTCTGACTTCTATCATAGATATCTTGCCTCGTGTCTGCAGCAATTAGCAGCTCTCCCCCTGACTTTAAAAACAAAGTTGCTGCCTTTATCCAATCGAGAGCCATATCCTGGGCTTCGTCAACAATTATAACATCAAACTTATGTTCATCCGGAATTGCCATATGCTCAAGTTGAATAATAATAAATTCTCCAACGTTTTCAAAAGCTTTATCATCATTTTCTCGAAAAAATCTAGACGACCAATCTTTCTCAAAACCAAATTGATGAGCTAATCTCTTGCACCAGTCATGGTAATTCAACCAAGTTATGAACCCATTCTTATTGGTAACATGGCTCAAGAATCGAGACCGAAGCTCATTAAGTATGGTTATATTGTAAGTGAGATAAAGGACCTCTTTATTCTGCGAAAATAAATTAGCAGCTCTGGCTAATAGTGCCTCGGTCTTCCCTGTCCCGGGTCCACCTCTAACTCTTCTCCGTTTGATATTATCAGGATTTGAAACAATACGCATTTGATTATTGGTAAACTTAATTTGGACTGCACGTTTTGAGTCAGGTTGCTTAAGCCAGTTCCGCAGATCTGCAATTGCCTTGGGTTCAATAACTGGAAAAGATTCATAATAAGATTGGGGAAAAAAATTACTGGACTTGGCTGAAAGATCAACAATATCAGATTTATCAAGTAAATAACCATCTATATTTTTAAGAAATTTATTGATTTTAATTCGGTCCTGGCTTGAGAATTTGATGTTCGGGTAAAGTAAAGTAAATGTCATTGTAGGGGGATTTATTTGCTGCCCGATAACACGTGTTCTTAGCCGGAAGCCATACAGTCTATTTAATTCCAAACTCGCTAATTTTAATTTCCAAAACGGTATTTTATGCATTATTTCCGTAGTTTCGGTTTTAGACTTTATGTGTGTGGTATCTTCATTTTCACCTAAAACTTGAAACCCTTCTGGAAAATTTAAATAGTCTACAAATATAGTGTTTAATCCTTTTTCCGGGTGCAGAACTACCAGATCAGGCTTAATACCATTTAAATATGGTTCAATAAATATTTCTAATCCTGACGTTAACTCAGAACAGAGTTCTAAACAAAAATTTCGAAATTCTTCACGATTCATTTTCCAAAACCATTTAAAATTTGAACTGCTAAAATTGTACGCAGATCGTTTATAGAATAGCAATTATATATCCAGTTGGATTTAAATGACCCTAAAGACACCATAAGTTTGCATTTTACAGAACCATCTATTGTTGTTCAAAAATTACAATTAGATACTCTTACTATGCTGAGCGTGTAGAAATTTTAGCATGAGCCTACTTGCTGTCTGAGGAGCCTTCCGTCATCTTTAAAGGGAAAGCTAGCTCGAGGCATTAATCATGGTCGAAGTTGATCCTGTAAAACAGATACGTAACTTTAAAGAACTTAAGCAAATTGATGCATATAAAAAGTGGCATAAAAATATATCCGAAGAACTAGCGGTGGAATTAGACGAAAAGGAAAGAGAACTGTTTTGTCTTTCAATGAATGCAGAAACGCCGCTCGAACATTCATTTTGGAAACAAGTATGGCATTATGAACAATTTCTAACTGCAAAGAATAAGAAAAAGACCTATGCCAGATATACGAGACGGGCGGTTGAAGAACTAGATGTTAAAAGATTTTTAGAAAATTTGGTTAGGAAACCGGAAACGCTGGGTTTTAAACATTTAGAAGAATTTGACAGTTTAGACATTTCTTACGAACAAGTGATACTCGAGCATGCAGATAAATTCGATGCTGATATAATCGAAGCCGTGAACAAAAGACTTTCTAAGCAAGACTGATTATAGAATACTGATTATATCACCAGTTATTCTAACAAATTGTAATATATATAATTTATTACATACCTCATTGTTGTCTTAACTTAACTGATGCCGGATCGTCTGATTATCAATCAAGCATAATCAGTTGAGGGTCAAATATGGGTCTTGGGAAACAAGCAAAGACGCTAAGCCGTACTCAGGTCAAAATGATAAGCGAGTACCTTCTAACCAATCGATATGGTCTACGAGATCAAACAATCTTTTACTTTTCTGTTAAAGCTGGATTGAGATCTAAAGAGATAGCACACCTCAAATGGTCAATGGTGATGAACTCTGATGGCTCAGTTGGTGATTATCTAAATCTTCCCAATGCTTCATCTAAAGGCAATGGGGGCAGGGTGGTTCCACTGAACAAAGACCTAAAGCTTAATTTGATTAAATTGTTGCAAGAGCATTCAAGCTGCCAACACTTCAGCCCAAGTACATCAGCAATCATTCGAACCGAACGCTCAAAGAGTACCAGTTCTCAAGCAATCGTGAACATGTTTCAGAGATGGTATGATAGGTTAGGTTTAGTTGGGTGCTCATCGCACAACGGTCGAAGAACGTTCATTACGGAAACATCCAAGAAGATCTCAACTGTCGGTGGATCATTGAGAGATATCCAAATGATGGTTGGGCACTCATCACTTCAAACAACACAGAGATATATTGAGAGTGATAGTGAAAGTCAGATGAGAGTGGTAAATCTCCTCTGACTGGACTGTTGAATGTGAGAAAATTTAGCTTAGCGCTTTTCGAATTCTTGCTCGTTCGTAAGGAGTTTGAATAAAACAGTCGTCCACCAACTCGGATATCCACTCAACAAAACTTTCTTCATTCAGACATTTTTTCAACTCAAAATCCCTCAAAAATTCTTCTTTGAAAACTTCAAACTCATTTAGTATTTCATATAATTCATCTTCAAAGCCATACTGTACAGATTCTGTGAAAATTTTCCAAAACTCGTCTCTGTCGTCTACATAAAAAGGAATAATTTCCTCTAAAGTGAAATCTTTAAATGTATCAGCTTCGAAGAGATCAATAGAACCTGTGAAATTTTCAAAAACTATCTGGTTCAGGGAACCAAAGATATTTTCTATTTTAGATAGAATTGAACAATTTTCGATTTTGGATGCGGTATTATATGGGTGCTGCATTTATTAGTCCTTTTATATTTGATTTCGTATTCATAATTTAACATTTTGGGGAGGTAAGTTTAGGACAGTAGAATGATCAAATACTGTCCCAATCAGTCTTTGATTTACTGAAGAATTGGGAATTCTACTGAAAAAAATTGTTTTGGAATTTCTCAAAACTATTTGGACCAAATCCAATTGTGTACTCACCATCGAAAGTAGATAGGTCGATCACACCTTCTTTTAAGACCTCATCGATCCATTCTTCCGATGTAATTGAATGTTCAGATTTTTCGTCTGAAGTGAAAAACCCGTAATCAACCACTGTCTTTTCATCGATGTGTGAGATGTGGAAACAACTGTTAAAGAAAAACTCTAAGGATTTTTGACGTTGAATAACATTTATACCAACATTCATTACCGACAGTAGATCCATACCTAACCACTTTTTAAGCAGGCGGTGAGGAGTACAACGCACGATACCAAATGGTTGTTTCATCTGATTGATATGTTCACAGCGTTCTTTCAGACTCATTCTTTGAACTGACTTTTTTCTTAGTTCTTTAGTCAATTCCAATGGGTCAAAACCCATCTGTTTCATTATTATTGCGATTTGTTTATCTTTAGATTTAGACACTGCTGGATCCTTTCTTAGGATTTAAGTTTTAAAGCCAAACAAATATTTTTGTTTGATAATATGAATATAAATGAAATAATGATCACGATTTAGGACAGTAGAAGAGATACAGTAATGTCCCCCCAACCAATAAAAATTTCGATGAGATCCAAGAAACAACACATCAGATTATGGTTTGAGTGTTTGCATATTTGTCATTCAGATCTGCAATATTCTGACAATCTCAAACGATTAAAAGGCTTCTATGAGGAGTGGGGCGATGTAACGAACATCAAGTTTGATGATTGGTGGAAAGACCATAAATATCTGTTTGAAGAGGTGATGGTGAAGGAGGTTTCAAAAGTCTCCAGCACACCTAACACTATCACCCTCAGTATTCCGCTAAATGAAAATGTTTCGACAAGCATTAAAGACGTCAAACGGCTTGTAGAAAAGAAACAATCTGATCGTTTAGTTGAATTGGGGTTGGATCGATCCAACCGAAAGTCAAAGAGTTTAGGGGTCGGAAAGTACAGTTTCACACAAAAGGAAATCAAAGGTCTTTTTCACTATCAGAACTTAGAAATGTATAAGATTTTTCTTCGACTAAACAGACCTCCCATTAATAGAAATTTCCTTATGGAAGTCAGGAAGAGTTTCGATGGTCGGGTACGTTCGCAACTCAGAAGAACAATGGTCAATCTTCCTCAAATGAGAGACTTTGAAAGATACAAAACCAATAGCGACTTTGAGGACGTCATTCGATCAGTAAGGCGAAGTCTCAAAGGTGTTGAAAAAACACTGCGAAACGTAAGCCTTGGAAAGTTTCCGTAATTGGAACAGTATCCCAAAAAACGTAAATTTTTAGTTTCTATAAAGGGGCGTCGTCATGACCGGTACTTTATCTCTTACTCTAGCCGCAGGTCACATTTGGCAAGGTCCTATTCCAAGCAGCAAGCTTCAAAGGTTAAAATCCTTTTGTATGACTGGCCTTGAAAATTTTTGGGTAGAGGATTTTGAAGAATATTCGAATTATCAATTCATACCTTATGAAGATGACTGGACGCTTTCAATAGAAACTGAAGCAGATGGTCTTGACGAAATCTTCGACGAAGAAAATACTTTAGAGCAATTCCTTAAGATTGAATTACACTATAAATCTGGAGCACCTGTCGAAATTAAACTTCCTCCAGGACTAACGCTTCCACAACTAACAATGCAGCAAATACATCAAAAATCAGGAGGGATTGATCAATATATAGCTAATGTCAAAAATGAATTAAGCTCTCCAAATGGATTCAGTTCAATTTCTTTAGAACGAGGTGGCTTCCAAGCGATTATTGCGGTTGAGCTGGATCGAGCGCCAAAATCGATGGATGATATCTACCTAGTTATCAGCAAAGGCTCTACAAAATTAGGCTCATTTGAGTATATTCACGGCATATGTATCAGCGGTGAATATTATGACTTTTCTGACTATGAAGATGGGAGTTACTGCGACTTGTATCAACATACTTATTACGATGAGAAGTTTAACTTTATGTGTAGTTTTAACCAGTGGTTTGCAGGTTTGGAAGTCGAGAAAATCTCAGAGACTTATGTAAGTTCAGTTGATGATGAGTTGATCAAAGCATACATCGCTGCAGATTTTCAGGTTAACACAGATCCTACCTTTATACTAAAAATTGGCCGTTATTCACGGGAACTTTCAGAACTTTATAAGCAATATAACTGTGAAGTGTCATCTTACATTACTGCTTGGAATCCGCTTGGTAAGACACTGTCAAGTTCGGAGAATAAACGCCTAAACAACGCACTGAAAGATTCAATTTCAGAAAAATACAAATTCATTGAGGGTGTTGGACGTGATCCTGATGGGCAATGGCCTGGGGAAGAGTCATTTCTTGTGCTGGGTATCAATCGTGAGGACGCCATGCAGCTCGGTAAGGAATTTGACCAAAATGCGATAGTGTTCAACGAGGATCGAGTTCCTGAACTTATCATGCTCAAGTGAATTCACTTTTCAAATATCATTTCGGTGCCAAGATAAGTGCTTTCTGACTTCACCGTTCATGCAGATAAGATGCGAAACCAATCGGTTTTATAATTCAAGAGTGACATAAGGAATTATTTCGATTTAGGATAATGAAAAATAACAACATGTATCCTAAATTTTCATTATGTTAAAAACGTATGCTAAACAGAGCGCCTTTTTTTACTATTAACTGAAAAGTACTCACTCAT
>Ga0206127_1004614_pt1 | contig 12041 bp, 17 predicted proteins | sample Helgoland_Spring_6_FD_148646 | JGI IMG/M metagenome (GOLD analysis project Ga0206127, IMG submission 148646) | Pelagic subsurface seawater microbial communities from Kabeltonne, Helgoland, North Sea - Helgoland_Spring_Bloom_20160419_1 | ecosystem: Environmental > Aquatic > Marine > Epipelagic ...
AAAGCTGTTGTAGCTGGCGAATACGATCACCTACCAGAGGGCGCCTTCTACATGGTTGGCGGCATCGACGATGTGATTGCAAAAGCCGAAAAAATGGCAGCAGACGCAGCCTAAGGAGCCTGAACAATGGCAGACACTATGCAATTTGATCTGGTTTCACCTGAAAAGTCTCTGGCCTCTGGGCCAGTGACATCAGTGCAAATCCCTGGTGCGGATGGCGACATGACGGTTATGGCCAATCATGCTCCAACAATCACCACGTTGCGCCCTGGTGTGCTGCGTGTTGAGGCACCGGACGCCACAACAGAATACGTTGTGACGGGTGGCTTCGCTGAGATCAGTGCTGCAGGCGTTTCAGTTTTGGCTGAACGTGCAGTGGCAAAAGGCGATATGACGGCCGAAGACATGAGCGAAATGGTTGCTGAAGCGCGCGCTGCGCTGAATAATGCCAAAGAGTTCTTTGAAAACGAGCCGGGCCCGGTTGATGATGCTGCCAAGTTGTTGGCAGATATGGTCGCAATCGGCGATGATATGGGCATCGGTTCCAAGTAATTTGACCCGACCATTTTAAGAATAATAGAGGCCCCGATTTTCGGGGCCTTTTTTGTTTTTTGGGGGCATAATCTCCCTTATTAGGTGTTAGTCATGAATTGAATTTGAAGTGATGCGATTATGAAGAGCCTAGGCAGCGGTCTAATGGGAATAGATCAAGGTGACACGGTCCTCTTCTCGGGCTTTGAGAATGATGGTGAAATGTGAACGGGTCGTGGTCAACGCGAACGTCGCCGCCGTATCAAATTCTCGGAGCCGTTTCATACGCCGCCAACTGTACAAACGTCTGTGAGCTTTTGGGACATGGATGCCTCAACGGTTATCCGTGTCGATGTTGCCGTAGAAACTGTGACTGAGACTGGTTTTGATCTGGTGTTTCACACCTGGAGTGACATACGCGTCACCCGTGCCCGCATTGGCTGGATGGCCATTGGTGAACTGATTGACGAAGATAATTGGGACGTGATGTAGGGGGAAAGACCCCACGAAAAAGGGCGGGTACGAACCCGCCCGAATTAATATAAAAACAGGGCGCTTTACAGCGCCCCTTTGTTATTCTGCTGCTGGGTACATGCCGTCGTAGATTGGTCCAAGGCTCTCGGCCTCAAATAACGACGATACGGATGTGCCTGTCCAGATGTTCATAATTGCTTGGGCAAACACAGGTGCCGTTGGCACAATGCGGATGTTACCTGCATCAAGGATGGCTTGTGTTGGTTGGATCGTGTCGGTGATGACTAACGATTTCATAACTGAATTGGTCACACGCTCTACCGCTGGGCCAGACATAACGCCGTGGCTGATGTAGCTGTGTACTTCCTTCGCGCCGTTTTCAAGCAGTACTTCAGCAGCTTTGCATAGGGTGCCAGCAGTATCGCAGATGTCGTCCACGATGAGGCAAATCTTGCCTTCTACGTTCCCGATCACTGTCATCTCTGCAATCTCGCCTGGTTTTTCGCGACGCTTGTCCACGATGGATAGGGGGGAGTTGATACGTTTGGCCAATTCGCGTGCACGGGCAACGCCACCAACGTCAGGCGAAACAACCATTAGCTCGCCCATGCGGTCTTTGAATTGGTCCTTAATGTCCAAAGCAAAAACAGGAGAGGCGTAAAGGTTGTCCACTGGAATATCAAAGAACCCTTGGATCTGTGCAGCGTGGAGGTCCATTGTCAGAACCCGTTCGATACCGGCACCAACCATCATGTTGCCAACCATCTTGGCAGTGATTGGTGTCCGCGCCTTTGTGCGGCGATCCTGACGGGCATAACCGAAGTATGGGATAACCGCTGTGATACGTGCCGCAGAAGAGCGACGTAGCGCATCACACATGATCAGCAGTTCCATCAGGTTGTCATTGGTAGGGTTGGACGTTGGCTGTATGATAAACATATCCTCGCCACGTACGTTTTCGAACACTTCTACAAAAATCTCGCCATCGTTAAATCGTTCGACGCGGGCATCAACAAGTCCCACATCTACGCCACTGTGCAACGACATACATTCGGCGATGGAAGAGGCCAAAGGTTTGTTAGCGTTGCCTGTGATCAGTTTGGGTTGGGCGGTGATTGGCATATTTTAGATCCCCAGAGATGCGGCAGATACGCCGCATGTATATTTGACAGATTCGCGATGGTGGCACCGGCTTATCATGCCTATAGTTCCGGGCAAAGCTTAGCCCGACCTATTGGAGAAACATAATGGCTCATATCGATTATTACTTTGCGACCCTTTCCCCATATGCCTACCTTGCGGGCACTCGTATGGAAGAAGTTGCGGCAAAACACGGCGCAACAATTACGTACAAACCTCTTGATATAATGAGCCTGTTTGGCCGTACTGGTGGCACTGCGCCGAAAGATCGCCACATCAGCCGTATGGAATATCGCGGCATCGACCTGTTGCGCCAATCTGCGGCTTTGGGCATGGATTTCAATCTGAAGCCTGCGCACTGGCCAACCAACATGGCCCCATCATCATATGCACTGATCGCAGCGCAAAACGCTGGCGGTGGCGATATGGGCAAAGCGGTTCAGGCGTTGTTGCGTGCTGTTTGGGTTGAAGAGAAAGACATCGCTGAAGATGCTGTGATCAAAGCATGCCTAGAAGACGCTGGCTTTGATCCATCCTTGGCTGACAGCGGTCTTTTAGAAGGCGCAGAAACCTATGGCCGCAACCTGGAAGAAGCTGTCGCCGCAGGTGTGTTCGGTGCACCATTCTACATCACGGATGATGGTACAAGGTTTTGGGGCCAAGACCGCATTGCGGACCTTGATGCGCATTTGGCATCAAAGGCTTAATTCCAAACGTGCACACACATACACGTAGTTTTGGGCAGGGGCCGCGTCGGGCCCTTGCCATCCACTGTTCGCTTGCGCACTCGGGTTCGTTGACGGGCCTCATGGGGGCGTTGTCGGACCAATTGACCGCTATTGCATATGATCTGCCAAGTCATGGTAAATCTAGCGATTGGGATGGCACGGGTGACTTGCATGACGTCGCTACCAATATGGGCCGCGCGTTGCTGACAGAACCGATGGATTTGATCGGTCATTCCTTTGGCGCAACTGTCGCCATGCGGTTAGGGATGGAGCATCCAGAATTGGTGCGCAGCTTGACCATGATTGAACCCGTCTATTTTGCGCCTGCGGTTGCGGACTACCCTGATGAAATGTTTGTGGCTCTTGGTGTGAATGAGGAATTCAATTTGGCCTGGGCCGCAGGTGACCGCGAAACGGCTGCACGTTGCTTTAATCGTGTTTGGGGCGATGGCACCAAATGGGCCGATTTTTCACGGCGTGCCCGCAGCTATATGGTAGACCGTATTCATTTGGTCGTTGGCAGTGCGCCATTCTTGGAAGAGGACAGCGCGGGATTGTTGAAGAACGATATGTTTGCCCGCGCAACAATGCCTTCTTTGTTGATCAAAGGCGGTGCGTCAAATGAGGTCGCAGACTTTATCAATGAAGCGATTGCGCGGCGTTTACTTGATACCACCAGTGCCAGCATTGAAGGTGCAGGCCACATGGCACCACTGACTCACCCCGAACAGGTAGCTGACGTCATCCGTGCGTTTTTGGGCGGTTTAGAAGAGTGAGATAAACTGGTCGATCTGCTGCGTGCTGAGGGACCAATCACACACAAACCGTGCCATCAATTGCTCGTCTGGATCACCAGAATCCACATCACCGCCCATAACATAGTAAACCGCGCCATTGCCCAATAGCTTTTGGTGCACGGCGCGTGGCAATGTTGCGAAGATGATGTTTGCATCGACCGAGTGCAGGATATTTGCGCCATTTGCTTTAAGACCGCTGAGCAGGTGAGTGCAGTTGTCGTTGGCTTTGGTTGCGGCTTTTAACCAAGCGCCTTCTTTGAGGTATCCCGACATTTGTGCCGAAAGGTAGCGATGTTTGGACAATAGATGCGCCCCGCGTTTGCGGCGCAGTTCAAATTCCCATGCTTTCGAGGGCTCAAAAAAGATCACGGCTTCGACACCCATGCAGCCGTTTTTAGTGCCGCCAAAACTGACCATATCAACGCCAGCTTTCCACGTCATTTCAGCAGGCGTACAGCCCAGTGAAACAACAGCATTGGCAAAACGTGCGCCGTCTAGGTGGACAGGTAGGCCAAACTCTTTGGCCACTGAGCTGAGCGCCTGGATTTCTTCAACGCTATAAACGCCGCCTTGTTCGGTAACTTGCGTGATCGACACGGGTCCGCGTTGTGGCCCGTGGACGCCGCGATTTTGTTTGTTTGTGATAGTGGTGCGCAAGGCATCGGGCGTCATGCGATCGCTGCCAGGGACCAATGTGAGTTTGGCACCACCTGCGTAAAATTCGGGTGCGTTGCATTCATCTTCATGGATGTGGGCGACAGATGAGCAAAAGATGGTGTCCCACGGTTGAGTGTAGCTGGCCAAGGCCAGTGAGTTTGCGGCCGTTCCAGTCGTGACCAGATATATCGTGGCCTCTGGCGCTTCAAAAAGATCACGCAGGGTTTGGTGGACCCCGTCCATGATGGTCTCGTTGCCGTATGGCATTTGGTAACCGGCGTTGGCGTCAGTGAGGGCTTGCATCACTTCAGGTAGGGCGGGGCCTGCGTTGTCGGATGCAAAAAACATTATTGTGGTTCCTCGATAATGTGATCTTCCCAATCTTCTTCTGGGATATCAAATTCGGATAGAGTTTGCCCTTTGATGCTGATGCCTGCCTCATGCACGGAATCGGGGCTTCCCGTTACCAAAGGGTGCCATTCTGGCAATGGCTTACCTTCCCACAACAAACGGTAGGCGCAGGTTGTGGGCATCCAATAGGCGTGAGTGTCCAAGTTCTCAGGTTTTAAAACGATGCAATCGGGCACGAATTGGTGGCGGTTTTCGTAATGTACGCAGCGACAGGTCGCGTCATCCAATAGGCGACAGGCGATGTTGGTCAGGGCCACTTCGCCGCTGTCTTCGTCTTCCAACTTGTTGAGGCAGCATTTGCCGCAGCCGTCACACAGCGCTTCCCATTCTGCTGGGTTCATTTCTGTTAGCGGCTTGCGTTCCCAAAATTTGGCGGCAAGTTTGGTCATAGGGCCTCCAGAATTTCACGCGCTTGGGTACAGTCGGCATTCATTTGCGTGATCAGGGTCTCAAGGCTATCAAAGTTCTCTTCTCCGCGCAGGTGCGCGACCAGCGCGACAGAGGCCTGAGCGTCATATAAATCACCAGAGAAATCGAACACGAAGGTTTCAATATTGGGTTTGTTGTCCCCAAACATCGGGCGCACCCCGAGAGAGGCCGCGCCATGATATGTGCCTGCGTGTGGACCATCAAGAACGTCAAAGATTACCGCGTACACGCCAAGGGCCGGCAAATGTAGCCCATCTACGGACATATTGGCTGTTGGATAGCCCAATTCGCGCCCACGCTGTTCGCCGCCAATCACTTGCCCTTCAATGCGGTGCCAGTGGCCCAACATTTCGGCTGCGATTTCGGGGTGCCCATCAGTCAGCGCCTTGCGGATCGCGGTAGAGGAAACTGTGTCTGTGTTTGCGGCCAAAAGCGGTGCAATCGTCACGCCAAATCCCATCTCTTTTCCAAAGGCGGCCAAATCATGCGTTGTGCCAGCGCGGTCTTTGCCAAAACAGAAATCAGCACCCACAACGACATGCGCAAGGCCAAGGCCATCGGCAATCACGCTTTGCGCAAATTCGCGCGGCGTGAGGGAGGCCATAGCGGTGTTAAAGTTCAACTCATACAGCCGATCCATGCCCAATTTTTCAAGACGGCTAGAACGGGCCTCGCGGCTCATCAGGCGGAAATGGGGGGCTTCGGGTGCAAAGTAGGCGCGGGGATGGGGTTCAAAGGTCATGACTCCCAACGGTGCGTCAGGGTTTGCTGCGCGCGCCAGATCGATCACGGATTGATGACCGATGTGAACGCCGTCGAAATTCCCAATCGCGACGGTCGCGCCGCGATCTAGGGGATCTATGAATTGGTAGTCTCGAATAATACGCATAAACATTGCCTAGCGAGGTGGGCGAGGTGACGCAAGAACCCTAAGGCAAGGTAAATTAAATCATGCAGGTGTGCGCGACGGGGCCATAACTGTTGCATCGCCAATGATGACGTTTTTGCCATCCACAGTGCAAACGCAATACAACTTTACTCGACTTTTTTCGGGCTGAATATCTGTCACGGTGACTTGCGCATGAACGGTGTCGCCGGGCCGAACAGGTGCCAGAAATTTGAGGTTTTGCGCCATATAGATCGTGCCATGACCTGGTAATTGTTCCCCGATAACCGCAGAGATCAAACCAGCGCTTAGCATTCCGTGGGCGATACGGCCTTTAAACATGGTGTTTTGGGCGTATTCTTCATCGATATGGACGGGATTATGGTCGGTGCTAACTTTGGAAAACATCTCGATGTCGCTATCTGTGATGACCTTCTGCAAGCTGCGCGTCATGCCCAGTTCGATGTCTTCAATAAAGATAGTCCCGCGAATGATGTCTTGCATGGTTGTCACCTAAGGTCATTATCGCAATCCTGTGTGGCTCGCGTTGTAACTTTATTACGCGAGGGGTGCGCGGTGACAAGTGGAAAAATAGCTTAGCGCAGGTGTCCAATTGTGAAGGTTGGGTTTGATTGCTCTGCTTCCAAATAGGCGGCCAGCAACTCGGGATCAGGTTGTGTCACTGTTTTGGTTTCTGCAGCAGCTAGGCCACCTGAGATGAACAGGGAATCGATATCTTCACCCATCGCCCCTTTGATGTCGGTGATGACGCCGTCGCCAATCGCGAGGATTGCAGAGTCTGGGACATCGAAGCCCAAGGCAAACAAGCGGCGGCGGGCAAGGTCATAGATGGGGGGATGTGGTTTACCGAAATACAGGCTTTCGCCACCCATTTCTGTATAGAGTTGGGCCAACGCACCGGCGCACCATTCCCGCACGTCGCCGCGATCGACAACGATGTCAGGGTTGGCACACAACAGTTTGAGGCCCATTTGCTTGGCCATCAAGAATTGTGGGCGCATGGTTTCTGGGTCGACCATAGAGTCTTTAGGGCCCATGCAAACAATACCTGTGGCCTGTTCCAGCGGTACTTGGGTGATTTCCATCGGACTCTCAAGAACATCGATGGGATCAAAGAACGCTTGGTCATGGGCTTCGCCGATAAACCAAACCTTGTCCCCGACTACGCCGCGATACATGGCCGAACGGGCGCTGTCGCCGGAGGTGGCGATTTCGTCCCAGGCATCATCTGGCACGCCAAATGTCTTAAGCTGTAACAAAACACCTGCGCGTGGGCGCGGGGAGTTGGTGACAAGGATAACTTTGCCACCTTGTTTGCGATAGTCCTGCAACGCTTTCACGGCATCGGGAAAAGCAGCCACACCGTTGTGAACGCAGCCCCATAGATCAACGAACAAGGCGTCATAGCAGGCAGAAATTTCGCTAAGGTTTGTGATCATCTGGGACATGTAATCGTTCCGGTATAAATGCGTTATTTGGTTTTTAGCGACCTGAACCAGAAGGGCAAAGGGCTAAACGGAGAGGGCCGTCCAAAGATTGGCGGCCCTCTATTGGTTGTATGTGTCAGGTGCGTGGCCCAAGGCAGTGACCTGTCCTTATACCTTCAGGTTCGGGATGATCTGTTTTTTGCGGCTCATGATGCCAGGCAATACAACTGTGTCGCCCGTAACTGTCGCGCCAAAGCTTTCTTCAGCAACGGTTTTGACTAAGTCATTTGGCACCAGCAATGTGGCTTCCTCGTTCAGGATGTCGACGACGAACAACAGAACCTCATCGGCACTATCTTCTGCAGCAACATCAACCATTGAGGCCATAAGGCTGTCCTTGCGGTCCAGAACCAATTTCGGTGCAGTTGTTTCCAACACGGACACGCGGAACTGTTTGCCGTCTACTTTGAATTCTTTGCTGTCCATGCGCAGCAATTCTGCGTCTGAGAAGGCAGAGATGTCAGATTTGGCTTCAAACATTTCAGAGGCGTATGAAGCAATGTCGATACCAAGGTCTTTGGCCAAATCATGCGCAATCGCTTTGTCTTCTTGCGTTGTGGTTGGGGAACGGAATTCCAGCGTGTCAGACAAGATGCATGACAACATCGCGCCTTTTACGTCTGTTGGCATTTGCGCCATGTCTTTGCCGATCATCTTCCACATGATTGTGGCTGTGCAGGCCAATGGTTCGATGCGGATGTCGATTGGGCCTTTGGTTTCAAGACCGCCCACCAACTTGTGGTGATCGATGATCGTGGTGATGTCGCAGTCATTTATACCCGCTGGCAATTCAGCAGGGTTGTTGGTGTCAACGATAACCACAGGCGTGTCAGCCGCAACGCCTGATACGATTTCTGGCTTTTCCAGGTTCCAGCGCTTGAGCACAAACAACGCTTCGGTGTTTGGTTCGCCCAACAAGACCGGCTTTGCAGCAACGCCTTTGATCACGTTCAGGTACCATGCCCAGATGATTGGGCTGCCTGTGCTGTCTGTGTCTGGTGATTTGTGGCCAAAAACGAGCGTTGTCATGGGGACATTCCTGAATATATGTGCGAATTTTTTGCCTTATAGGCGGCACTTATCCACTTGTCACCATCTGAGTCTTACTATGGTTTCACACGCGCTATGCGCTGGGATTATCCAAGACCCAGTTCTGCCCGCTTCTTCTTTGTCAGCTGGGCGACGACCATGTCGTATGAATAAGTGATGTGATTACGCAATTCTGCATCAGACAACCCCGGTTCGGTGTAATGTTGGATCCATTTCAGCCCACGTGACGCAAGGTATGGGGCAGGGCGCAGGCCATCAATTTCTGGTAAAATTTGGAACGCCATCTCCGATACCTTGAACGTAAATGCGGCATCGTTTTCGTACCAGCCGCTTAGGGCATAAAGTTTGCCACCAACTTTCCATACATCAGAATTACCCCATTGGATCACATGAGTGGATTGGTGCAGACTGGCGCAAAAGGCGTTGAATTCATCTCGTGTCATAACTTTAGTTTAGACGCTTGGGTTCTTAGCGCAATTTCTGATAAGTTTTGCCCATGAATACACCTCGCGAAACTGATCTGTACGGCCCCGTTAAATCCTTCCTTGAAGGGCAGGGATATGTTGTGAAATCCGAAGTGGGCGCGGCCGATGTGGTGGCTGTGCGTGGGGGTGAACCGCCACTGATTGTTGAACTGAAACTGGGGTTTTCGCTGACCTTGGTACATCAGTGTATCGTGCGTCTTACTGTTTCAGACGAAGTTTACATGGCTGTGGCCACAGGTAAGGGCAAACCCTTTGCCAAATCCCTTAAGAACATGACGAAGCTGTGCCGCCGCTTGGGTTTGGGGCTGATCACTGTGCGCCTCGAGGACGCATTGGTGCAGGTACATTGTGATCCGGGACCCTATGCGCCGCGCAAATCCAAGAAACGCGAAGTTAAGATGTTGGCAGAATTTGCCCGCCGTGTCGGTGATCCCAATGATGGGGGCCAAATGCGGGTGGGACTGGTCACGGCCTATCGCCAAGATGCGCTAAAAATTGCGATGTATTTGTTTGAGGTCGGAGCCAGTAAGGGCGCGGATGTTGCGCGCGAAACTGGGGTTGAACGTGCAACGACCATGATGCGTGACGATCATTATGGCTGGTTTGAAAAGGTCGAAAAGGGCGTGTACGGGCTTCGGCCCAAAGGAGCAGAAGCCGTCACCAACAGTGGGCAGGTTTTGGGCGGGTAACGCCAGCCTAACCTAGTTCAGACTAGTCCAGTTTGGAAAACGATTGTGGATAGATCAGTGTTTCATCTGGCGCATTGGTTCCCTCACCAGCCAGCATCGTGTGGCTGATTGGATAGGGAGAGGTCAAATTCGCCCCGCGTGCGGCCGAAAATCCAGCGCGTTCGTAAAACGGCACACCCCCTAAAACGACTACGGTGGATTGGCTTAGGCGCGCCCATTCGGTCAGCATTCCCATCATCCGTGTGCCATAGTGGCGTCCCTGAACATCGGGGGCAATCGCAACAGGCGCTAGGCACAACCACTTTTTCGGAGCGACCATTTTGGATAGGGCATAATAGCCCACAATCCGGTCCCCCATTGGCAAGACCGTTTCGCCTGCGATGTGGCCGGATTTGCGCAAATTATGCACCAGATCTGCCTCAGCCCCTGTTTCAAATGCCGCGCGAAGCAGTGCATCAACGGCGTCTTCTTCGCCTCTGCGCATTTCACGCACGTGATCAGGGAACTCTAACATTAGCTTTCAATCGCAGTGATCATATCGACCCGCGTGCCGTGGCGGCCACCTTCGAATTCGGCGTCTAGGAACGCGTCGACGATCTCAAGTGCGAGGCCCATGCCGATGACCCGTGCGCCAAGTGACAGTATGTTGGCATCGTTATGTTCGCGGATCATGCGGGCGGAAAACGTGTCAGAACAGACACCACAACGTATGCCTTTGACCTTATTGGCGGCCATCATGATGCCTTGACCCGTACCACACAGAATGACGCCGAGTTGGCAGTCGCCTGAGGTTACTTTGCGCGCGGCTGCTTCGCCGTATGTGGGGTAGTTGGTGCTTTCGTTGGTGGTCGGACCGATGTCGCTCACCTCATAGCCTTTGGACTCAATATGTGCAGCAATGGCTTGACGCATTGGAATGTCAGCGTGATCGCTGGAAACGACGATACGGGTTTTTGAAGTCATGGTGGTGGGCTTTCTGATTGGCGGTCTGGGGTGGCTTGAGGGTATGGTTCTAAAACATGAGGAGCAATAACTAAATGATCTTTGCGAAGGTCAGTTGCGCGGGCTGAGCCGAACTCTTTTGAGCAGCCTGTCAATGGGCGGTTGGTTTTTCATCGCTGTCAAAGTCTATGTAACTACCTCGACTCACGCGTTCAATGAATTTGGACTACACGCCCAACCAAGTTACACTGCCTGTTGGATCAATTGGATCACATTAGAAAAAGGAAATTCCCTTCTCGTTTTGACAGAAGCCCAAATGCGTGCCGCCGCCATCGCAGCCAAATGTTTTCCGAGAGTTAGGGTAAATTTCAGTTCTAATACTCTCATATTTTTTTGATCTCTTTGGCGGACCAAAAGAAGATACAACCTTCACCAATCTCCCTACCGCAAGCTTCATGCCTTATATAAAAGATGTTCAATTCAAAAGAACTCCCACATTCTGGCCACAGAATTGCAGAATTTTTTGAGTGCTTTCTTTCTAGCTTATGGGGGAGCATCGCGAACATTGTCGCTGAAACTTTCTCTGATTTATCATCATGTGATGAGACTGCATTAATCATTCTAACTGGGCAGTGCTGTTTTCAAAACTGCTGATTTTGTGAACGCCGATTTTCACGTAGCTTGCAGCATCCGACAGTTCTTTGCTCAAACCGGTCTCCAATAACCTCACAAAACAAAAGGGGCTGCCAAATGACAGCCCCTTTCTATTTGTAAAGACGTAGAAGTCTTTCCCGAAGGAAAGGGCTTCTTACATCATGCCGCCCATGCCGCCCATGCCGCCCATGTCAGGCATGGCTGGTGCGCCGCCGTCTTTGGATGGACGGTCAGCAACCATTGCTTCGGTTGTGATCAACAAGGAAGCAACAGATGCGGCATCTTGAAGTGCTGTACGAACAACTTTGGCCGGATCGATAACGCCGAATGCGAACATGTCACCATATTCTTCACTTTGTGCGTTAAAGCCGAATGTCAGGTCGTCGCTCTCACGGATTTTGCCCGCAACAACAGCGCCGTCAACACCAGCGTTCTCAGCGATCTGACGCAAAGGCGCTTCGATTGCTTTGCGAACGATAGAGATACCAACGTCTTGGTCGTTGTTTGCACCAGTAAGGCCAGCCAATTTCTTAGCAGCTTGAACCAGAGCAACACCACCACCAACAACGATACCTTCTTGAACAGCGGCACGTGTCGCGTTCAATGCATCGTCAACGCGGTCTTTGCGTTCTTTAACTTCAGTTTCAGTCATGCCACCAA
>Ga0206127_1004631_pt1 | contig 12010 bp, 10 predicted proteins | sample Helgoland_Spring_6_FD_148646 | JGI IMG/M metagenome (GOLD analysis project Ga0206127, IMG submission 148646) | Pelagic subsurface seawater microbial communities from Kabeltonne, Helgoland, North Sea - Helgoland_Spring_Bloom_20160419_1 | ecosystem: Environmental > Aquatic > Marine > Epipelagic ...
GTCGGGCCAGAAGACAAGGGTGCTCGATGAACGGACACTCGCGTCGATGCCAATGTTTCTACACCATATGGCAGGCGCCGTCGGTGAGTTTATCGACGGCGAATACGATCGCGAGGGCATCGTGTATTTGCGCACTGAATTGATCAAGGACGGCAAATTCGACATCGAAAAGACGGTACGTCTCTTGCGAGAGGAAAGGAATCACCCAGCTGTCGTGTTGGCCCTCAAAGAGGTAATGAACTTTAATTTCAATCTGTGTGATACCACGATAGAAGCCGAAGATAGGGTCGAATTCGACTGTGTTTGGGTTGCTATCTATGCATTCGGGTTGGTTTAGAATTGTATAAACTTACACTTGGATTCAAGACATGTACCAGTTTATCGTACATTTGTATCTACCGAATATGTATTCGATCATTCCTCGTCAACGGCCGGAACGGCCGCCCGTTCGGCCTTGGTGGCCTTTTCGACCGCGCGCTTCTTCGATGCGTTTTCTTTGTCTGCTTTGGTCAACAGTGCGTCCTTCTTGACCTTTACGTGTTTTGTCCCGGCAAATGTGTAGGATCGGAACAGCTTTCCAAGTGTCGTGTTTGTACGCACGCCGGCGATGAGCATTTTGAGGTCGATTGATTTCGGTCCTTTTGGGATTCCGGCCCGTTTCGCCTCCGCCGAACGCACAACTTCGCTCATAATCGCCTCCAACGCAGCGGTGGCGTACACCGAGCTGCCACCGGAAACTCGTTTTCCGGGGAATGCCTTACGAATCGCACGATCGATGCGTGGTGTTGGTAAAACTGATGTGAGAACTTGCTCTTCGATTGGAACCTCTACAGTTGCCATTTTTCCGGATATTGTGGTATTGTACTACCTCGGGGTAATGGATCTCAGTTAGCGCGACCATCGGTGGTTTTTTGGGGGCTGATGTGTAGGCCTCATACGGGACCGGAAACCAGCACTCTATTGAGTATGAGCCACCAGAATATGACCACAATGTCTTCTACAATCGACCACGTCGCCACCGAACCAACCGATTTCTTGGGGGTTGTTGTGCAGGCATCATACGGGACCGGAAACCAGCACTCTATTGAGTGTGAGACACCTGAAGAGGCCATGTCATCGACCATCGATTCAATTGGGTCCAAACGGACACGCGACGAGATCGCCGATGACGTGGATGCACCCGATGCCAAGAAGCCCGATTCCATCGCACCCGCACCTCCAGTCGTCACACCCGACGCCATCGATCCGGTCGCACCCGACGCCATCGAGCCGGTCGCACCCGACGCCATCGAGCCGGTCGCACCCGACGCAATCGAGCCGGTCGTTGAAGCGGTCGATCTAGGACACGACGCATTCAATGAGTTTGGACTCCATCACATCGTTACGCGCGGGATCTCCGCGTCGGTCGTACGCGTCAAATCCAACGTCGAGCGTACCGAAGAAGTCATCCTAAAAGTCGACGACATTGAGCAGATTGGAGGCAAGATGGACGAATCCACCATTCTCGCCCATTGGTCGAAGTATGCGGTGGTGTCGAAGAACAAAATCGCCATGTTTCGTGGTGGTGTGGCAACATCACTCGCAAGGATGATCGACGCAGTATCGGAAGCCACAGTTCCTGGGATTGCTCTCATTCTGCTCAACGAGATCAAACCCAGCTCGGTCCGTAACAATTTCAAGGACCCGAACCGCGGGCAGACTGCAAGTCCTGAAGAATACACCCTGTGGAAGAAACGCGATGCAGTGGTCACGGCATTGTGCAAGGAGCTCAATACACGCATCGCGATCGAAAACATCGACGAACTTGCGACGATGCATACAAACCGTCGCATGTACCGAAGCATCATCGACCGTGGCGGCAGTCTATGGGAGTCGTATATTCCATATATCAAGGAGGCCCGCAAGCCGACCGACGGGGAAATCAATCTGCCCAAAGCGCTCTTAACCATGTACGTCTTCAATGTTCAGATCGACGGATGGGGCCAGACCATGCGTGGTAGCAAGAAGGAGTTGCGCGTAGAGGTCGCCGGGTTGAAGCGCGAGATCCTAGAGCAGCTCGAGGTCGAGTACAATGGTCGTGTTTAGAGTCAACGATTCGTTGTTTGATGCGCAATTCGTTGTTTGTTGCCGTTGATTTGGGTGGCGAAAAAATGTACATGCTCGCGGTGTCGGATTTGAGCGGAGGTGAATACCTTAGCAATTAAATGATTACATATTAAATAATTTTAATACTGAAAAACCCCCCACACTCCTATTACTACATACCCTCCGATTACCACATACCATTGGTCATACAGCTCCAGAAGACACACGGGAAATTTTGAGGTGGGAGTGCGCATAGGCGATTATGCACTCGGGAGTTGGCACTCCGATCGTCAAGAAAACCGTCAACAATGGCACGATCAATACCATGAACAAATACTTTAAGTCAGAACCGGGTCCCGCTCCGGCGCCAGATGCACCGCCCGAGGCGCCACCGCCACTCTTTCCACGCGAGGAGAAAGATGTGCTCAAGCCACATGGAAACCCTCGGTATGGCATGTATCGTCGTGTGACCTCGACCAAAACGGGCGCGCTGTATGGCGACTGTGGAAATTGTACGCAGAGGTACGTGAACATCACCCAGTTTGCACCGGACGAGTGCCTTAACAATGGGCGGACGCGTCCTGCCTTTTTAGCCTTGGTGGAGGAGTACAAGGCGTCGTACGAGGCGCGCGATTTGGAGGGAGCGCGCGAGGCGCGGGGCAAGATCGCCGCGCTGCGGTCCGCGAGATGCCCGCCCTGCCGCAAGACGCACAACAAGCTCACGGGCCAAGCAAAGGCGTGCTACGAGTGCTGGCGAGAGTTGCTTCATGAGGCGTGCGAACATCACGGTGGGTGCATGAAGTCGGAGTGTTGCGAAAGGGGGCCGGATGCCTGGCAGGTTCTCGAAGCCGACCACATCAACCCCGATGACAAGACGCACGCTCTGAGCGACTACATGTGGTGGGCGTGGAACGACGGCCCGGCGGCGATGCGCGAAGAGGCGGCAAAATGCCAGTGGCTTTGCCGCTTTTGCCACCGCATTGAGCCCACGAGCAGTGGCGCCAATCGGTGTGGCGATGCAGCTGGAATGGAAGACGGCAAGCGTAGCGGCACCGTCGAAGAGCAGAAGCAGTACGATGCCAAGCGCAGCGCCAAGATCCGATACCCGAAGCAGTCGTTCGTAGACGCGGAGAAGCTGCGTCGCGGCAAATGCCTGACGTGCCCGCGCAAGGTGACGCCCACGAACCCGTTCGCCTTTGACTTCGACCATCGCGACGCGGCGACCAAGATGAGGGGCAAAGACACCCTCGCCGGCGAGACGGGCGGCGTCGCCGGCCTCGTCAACAACATCGCCAAGCGCGCCGCCCTCGACAAGATCAGGGACGTCCTCGTCGCCGAAATGCTCCTTTGTGACCTTTTATGTGCGAATTGCCACAAACGGAAGACGTGGGGGTACGGCGAGGCAGAGGGTGCAGAGGAGGCAGAGGAGGCAGAGGAGGCAGAGGAGGCAGAGGAGGCAGAGGAGGACGATGACGCATAGGAGAGTGAGTGAAAGGGGACAAAACGGCATTCAACATGTCTCAAACCGATGACCGACGTGGTCGAATCGCTAGCTCATAGAGCAGCTCGGGGTCGAGTACAAGTGGCCGTATTTAGTGTGTGTTGTGTGGAAGTTTGGGGGCTGATGTGCTAGCATCACACGGGACCGGAAACCAGCACTCTATTGAGTGTGAGTCACCAGAAAAGCGCATCATAACACTGTACAAATGGACTCGCCACCCAATTCAACCGAGGAGCCGATCGACGATGGAAAGGACGAAGTGCACGCAATTATCGAAGGATGGTGTAATGACATCGACAGTCCGTTCGTGGAAGTGCCCGTCCTTTCTGATGGTGGTGTCGACATTCCGGGAGTACTCGTCGCCGCGTTCGATTCTGTTGGCGTGTTCCCGGCGTTCGCTCTTAATCCAGTTCTAGACGACTATGTGACGAATGCGCGCTCGAACGGTGGTGTCGTGCTTCTAGGGTTGTTCCACCTTCATTGCAAGCTGGCATTGAGCTTCCAACGGGACAGGTCGAGCATCGGTCCTATCGAGGCCTCCTCGATCCACTCACCCACGCTTGCACGTGTCTTCAAACGCGCGGCGATGGGCGAACGCACCGACATCGCCGACGCCATCAAAACCGACCCCTTTTTTAATTACAAGTCGTGTTCCAACGAAAACTGGTTCGAATCGATGAAAACCGCCGTTGCGCCGTTCAAACATGCGCTACTGGACCGGAAATACGACCATCGCGAGATTCTTATCCCTTTTGACTTTGAGGCAACCACCCCTACAATCGATGCTGCATGCGTTTTGGGAATGTATTTACTCATGCATATGCCCGTCGCGCATATTCCGCTGGGCAATCGAATGTATGACCTCGAATGTCCACTCCTTTGTGATAACCGCACTGCGATTCCAAAGTTTGCACGCTACGTGCAATGGCAATTCAGCAATTGCCGGTCGATTGACAAGTCAAGATTTCCGATATTCTGTAACGCGTTGTTCAAGTGCATCGTTCGTACGGTCAATATAGTCGGTACGCATACGCCTACCTGGAACGACTATCGTGTTGCGTTTCAACACCTGGCGGGAATTGGACTTAAAGTCGGTGCAATCGCCACGATGCAGTTCGATCACAACGCCGTCTTGGGCGTACTGCATTCAAACCACGTGCCGCGTCTCAACGAGCTACCGTCCGATACTCTGGAATATTTGCTCAAAAACCACCTACTCAATACGACGCTGAACGTGTATCAGAAGCCAACAACGCGATGCCCTGAGCAAATAACATCGGAAGAGTCGAAGAAACTCTATCAAGAGAAAACGCCGCGGCATGGACAAACTATCACGATTTCCAAATTGCATCCATACGACTCCGTGCTCATACCGCCCTATGTCGAGTACATCAAAAAGGTCTTTCGTGACTTTGCAAACGTGTCTAGCGCGGAGAATCTGAAGGCGGATGCTTTGAGACACCAAGCCGCACTCGCGATGACATCCAGCGACCAGCAAATTGGAGTTCGGCACATGTTAAAAACTATTTGGACAAGCAATTCGCAAATTTGCACACTACGTGCCGTGTGCAAATCATACGCGAGGCTGTTCCATGACTTTGTCTTTCGACCATTCGTCGAGCTCGAGGACGCCAACGAGCCCGTCGGAGTGCACCAAAACCCAGCGCTGCGCGGTGCAATTCCACGCGAAGTTCGATTGACGTACAGGAAACAATGGCTGCATGTTTATTTTGCGCGTAAATCGATTACGATAAATCGCTCAACTGGAGACGTCGCTGAGCACTGGCAGTACCTTAATCCGAATGTGGCAGCGATCGGATGCAATGCGATTTCAGTCACGTGTGAAACCGAAGCCGACTCAAGTGGCCGCCGTGTCAAATTTGACGCCGCGCAGGGCGGCGGCGTAGGAACGGGTGTCACTTTTGAGACGGTCGAACGCAGTTGGTCAATGAATGGCGAATGGTTCGGCTACAATTTCCACAGGCTGCAGCCAGAATCCTTGAAGACGGAGTCGATCTACTCGATTCATACTGGCTCAGAGTGGAAACGTCGTATGTCTCAAACGGATCCGGGGCGGTTGGTCTGTTTGTGGGACCGCAAATTCGAGCACAAATTCAAGCGACCCGAGAATGGTCGTCTGCACGGTGCGAGGTCGCAGAGTTTCAGCATATCAGCAAAATGTCCTGTGACAAGCGTCTCGTTTTGCAAGAACACCAGATCAGCGTCGGAACCACTCCGCGCGATTCGTTTCAAAGTGACGATTGGCAACGTGGCACGAGATGCCGACGCACCCGCCGCGGCCGACGACAAGATCGTTCCATTCACGGCGGCGGAAATGGCGAAATTCTCCGCCGTTGTGTCGGGATATTCCAACTACTTCTACACATCCAATGTTTCCCTTTCTCCCGAAGCCGTCGCGACGCGGGCATTGAAACGGAAACTTCGCACCGCCTCTGAACGGGCCAATCGTGAATCGTTTGGTGGCCTAAACATAACACACTCGGCGTGATGTGTAAAGCAGAACAAGCGAATCGTGACAGGTATGGCTGCCTTCAAGAAGGCACCGTCGACGGGCTATTACGGACCCGATGGTGGCGTGATGCCGGTGTTCTCCTGCGGTGCGTCCGCACTGGCGCCGTCGCTATTGACGGGTGATGGCTCCCACATGAGTTTCTGGTGCTCTTTCGTCCTACATGTGGTTGCACTGTGTCTTAACATTAGTGCCAACCTGGTGTTTTTCACGTCTTCTCAATCGACAAATGCGGATCTTGCCTGGTCGTGGGCACTCTTTTCGCTCATCGCGCACACAACAGCCGTCGTCGGGACGCTCGTCTACACTGGATTTGTTCGTTCCCCACTCGATATGCCCAACGTGTTGGTGCTCGGAATCGGACTGTTCTTCGGCGCGATCGTTGCGACCGGCCACATCTCGTACGCGCACTCGGGATTCGCGGCGAATTCGGCCGAAAACGTCCTGTACAACTTATCCGTCGTCTTCCAAGTTTTTGCGATGGCATCGATCCTGGTGAACTCAATTTGTGTGGCTGCAAAGTCGGGCGGCATTTGAGCTCAAGGTCAACTCTGAAGGTCAAGGTCCAATCTGGACACTTCATGCGTATCGGCCAGTGTTACGCCATGTGTGTGTTTTTAGCATAATGTCAAAAAAACTCAAATTAAAACTATATATTTTTTATCGCGACAGACTCAGTGCAAACTCTCGACTTGCGGCGCCTTTCATCGCTGCGACGACCGAAAACGCATGCCAAATTGAGTGCGATGTACCTATGCAGCCACATGAGGTACACGCAAGGAATTTTGGTCCTCTTCCACGCGAAAGTGAGACGTCTGGGAACACGTACAAATTGTCGACCAACATTCCACCTACCAGTAAAGCCAAACATGAGAGCTCCAACAAGAAAATGACAGTTGCGTCGCGCGAGCCAAAGTTCGAGTACAGCGATGGGATCGTCACAAAATAGGAAATTCCGAGCAGAAAACTCGTGCTCTGACGCGTTCCCGTGTGCTCGAGGTCGAGATGGCCTTTTCGCATCAGGCCAAATGAAAGGGTGCACCCCCCTAAAAACGTGTCCCATGTTTCGTCCGTCGATGTAAGCGTTCGACGAATAAAGAAGAATATGGCAACACACAAGCATGCAATGGGCCCATCGACAACCGAAAGCACCGAGACGTTTTCGAAGCTGTGCGTGGCGATCGCAAAGTCGGCGACATAGCCGAGGGCAAGTGCCAAGTAGATACCCACGTAATCAAGCTGACGTGTCCAGAATGCAAGCTGCTTTGAAGGTGCCGTGACGTGGTACACTGAGCTACTGAGAAACGCGAATGCAACGCCACCGGCCGCGGCAGTGGCTGCGCTTTCGGCGATCGTGTGCTCGTTGGAGATTGCAAACGGCCGCACGATGGCGTAGAGTAAAAACGCGATTCCACCGACGAGGTGAATCCAAGCGGAAAGTCGTTCAACATGCCCATAGTCGCCCAGTAACGAGTTTGGATGCGTGTTTCCAGTGTCGTTTCGAAACAGCACCGACCAGCACATTGACCGACCCGCTCTGATCGTGTATTGGTCGTTCTCGTCGTCGTCCGCACGCGTGCATTTTTTTGGTTCCAGTGGTCGAGTTTTACCGAACAACAACGACCGTCGTACTAAACCTTCCCCGAGCACCGGCTTCTGCGGCAGCCCGAACGAAATTTGCAATGGCGCTTGGAATGTTTGAGGCCATGGTGCGTCGTCTTCGCACGGAGCACACGCAAGTGGTCGTGATACGGCCGATAAATCAAATCGCATTCTTACTATGAATGCAAGCTTTGTGTGTTATGATATACTCACTAGGTTAATACAAGTACGAGAGGGAACGCATGGCGTTTGTGTTTGGAGTGCTTCAGGCATCGGCATATGCGTCGTTTTTCATCGGAATCTGGGCCGTCTTAATTTCGGTGTCATTGTCGCTGGTATCCGTGATCGCGGTTGTTGCTTCTCGAGCCACGGCTTAATGTCCGTATGTGTGGTTGTACTCGTTCGGTCTATAAAACGGTCTGTGATAATGCATGTGTTGGTTGTGTGGAAACCTCGGAACCATCGGCGCTGTATCGCCACCGGGGACGTACGGGAACATCACGTTTCCGTCGTAGTATGAGTCATACTGAATTGGACGAGTTGGAATGCGATCGGGTGTTTTGTCCTTTTGTACCTTGTCGACAAATGAGTGCATGTGTGCGATCAAGCCCTTTGTTGATGCAACGATATTTAGGAGTTCGTTTCGGTTCAGCTCGGCGGGCGTTGCGACGGGTTGTTCAATAGGGCGGGTCGAGCGCAGTGCACGAATCCATTTCATACAGAGGTTCGCCTTTTTCAGTTCGTCTGCATGCACAGCATTGGCCTTGCTTTCGGCGATCGCGCTGTGGGATCGCTCGTTTTCAAGTGTCTGGCTGAGATGCGCTGCGTCTGATTTGAGTCGCTCGATGTACCGTCCGGCCTCCACGTTCTTGTCGAGGAGTTGAACGACCTGGTCTGACGTTGTGCGTTTGAGGGAGTCGAGTTTCCCACGGCTTGTTTCGAGCGCTGATCGCACAGAGGCAATTTCGAGTACCTTTGACTCAACGACTGCGTCGTGATTCGATCGTTCGCGGCGCACTTCGTTGTCGCGTTTGCGCGAGTCGGTCAGTTTGCTCTTGCACGCCTTGAGCTCCTCTTCGAGGACCAGCAGCTTCCCACGCATCGTGCTCAATGCGAGCTCATACTCGGCTGTTCGATTTTTCAATCTGGGCGTCACCACGTCATCGACGTCGCGTAGTTCGGAGAGTAAGACATCCACACGCACGCGCTCGGTTTCGACTTCAATTGACTGACTTTCCATGGCTTGGTTTATGCATTCGACATCTTTCATCCATATGGCGCGTTCTCGTTGGAGGGCTTCGTTGATGCAGTGGTCGATTTCCAGCGAGCGTGACGCCTCGAGCTCGACGATACGCGCTTGCTGTTCACAGTCGCGTATTTTAAGCGTTTTGATGAGATTTGACATGACTTTGAGCATCCGATTGGCATCGGAATCATACGATCTGTCTTCGTAAGCGTCCGTGCTTTGCTCGTTTGAGGTGTCGCCGTTTATGTCGATCGCGCGCCACTCTTTGAGCATGCAGTTCAGCGATGCGTTCGAAACCTTGTGTTCGAAGTGTGGCCCGAGTACGCTGCTGCCTGACACCGCGGGTGGGCGCTGCATCGAGCACAGTACGACGTCGGAATCGATGTACTGGATCGGTGAATCCTGAAAGATTCGCACGCTACAAAGCCTCCAGAACCGGTCACCGATTGCGCCGCCCCATGGCGTCGATAGAACCAACAAAAGGGAATTGCCAGAGGATTCTGCCTGCCTTGCCAATGTGTCGATTGCATGGCGCATCGTGTTGCCGTTTCCAAACCCACAGTCGACTGGCCCGTAAAAGCTCGAGCACAGCTCTCGAATGAGCGCTGGATTCTCGCTGTGGAAACCACCGCGCTTTCCAAACACGTCTAGGACGGCCATGAATCGGGGCATTCCCGTCCCTGTCCAAAATCCAATCGACTTTGGACCACCCGGTTGATTGAAAAGTGTCATGAGCGTCTTGGTTGTTTCGACGACTACTTCGAGTGGCGACGATGCACGCGCTTCGGTTGCATGAACGGCGGTATTGGAGATGAATTCGCTGAGTTCAATTCCTCGTGGTCCAGAGAGTGCGCGAAGCGCGGTATGCAGCTCGGTCGATTCGCGTGTGTGTATTTGCGTTTCAACGTCCATCATCACGCAAATGTACTGTGTTCTTCTTCCACTCCAATCCCGAGACTATGCGCCGCTCTGTATGCGTGGTTAGCGCCGCATCTACTTAAATTCATTATAATTATTTTATATTTACTATATAAACCTCAAAACACAAAGATTGGATCGGTCAATGCCAGGGCCTTTGCGCCAACCCACACTCCGAAGATGGCCTTGCTCCACACGTCGAGTACGCCGTATGACATGTCTTTGAAAACCGAAAGCCATTCTGGGTAGCCGTCAGGAACGAACTGGCGAGTGGCCATTGCCGTAAATGAAACCAGACCATATCCGATCCATGGCATCGAAAACGCAAATACCCAACCGTTGGTTGGATCGTTTGCGTCGTTAAGATTGCCCAACAAATTGTATAAAATAAAGAATAGACAAACGCACGCGGCGATGTACGCGCCAAGTCCGGAGAGTCGCGCAAACCCATCGACCATTGAATTTCGCTGGTCTTCTCGAATCGGTACGAGCTCATCGGTACCGAATCGTGAATATGCTCCTAGAAAGATCATGATGCCTGTCAGCGTGCACGCCCACGGAATTCCAAACCAAACAGGCTGGATTGGTTGTGGTGCGTCTGTCAACAGAAGATGCATCTCCATTACGAGCACCGGAAGCGTCACGGTCCAATCCGAATACCGTATCGCGTCGGCTGCCATGTCTAGCCATCCGACTTTTAGTTCTGTAGCTTGGCCAAACGGTACTTCCCCTGGTTTCGATAAACGCACGCGACTGCCCGTCTGTTCGCGGACTGCGACCAGCTTTACATAGTGGTAGAATGCGACGAAGCTCACGCTCGTTGAGATTGCACAACTCGCGCGACTGGCGACGTGAGTGGTCGTTAATGCACACAGGGCCGTGAACGTTCCACTCAAAAGCATCGACCCACCGACAACTCGACAGATCGACGCACGAACAAAGGCCGGAAACTCATGTGGGGTTACAAAACTTGGATGCAAAAGCACATTTCCACGCAATGGGTTTTGCTCGTCCATATGTGTTTTATTATACCTCGTCCATATTTGTTTTATGATTGTTGCACTCTCACATGAAACATGACCCTAAACGGGTAACTATGCAAGTTTCGAGTACTCGCCCGCCATGGGGCTAAACGCAGATTCTGCGTAAATTACGACCGGTGGCTGCACGGACTGTTTGGGTCGTCGCTGCGTTTTTGACGTCGGCATGCACACGCACAAGATCAATGCAAGTATCACTCCACCGACCACGCACGCTAGGATAATGGCAACCAGTGGCGAGTTGTCACTGCTCGATGGCGATGGCGATGGCGATGTCGACGGCGATGGCGACGACGGCGATGTCGACGGCGATGTCGGCGGCGATGGTGGTGGTGGCGATTGTGGTGGTGGTGGCGATGGTTGTGGTGGTGTCGGGGCGGCCACAACGACGCTGGAACTCATGGAACTGACCGGGACGCCAAGCGTCATCGACGCGCTCTTCGTGTCTGGAAGTTGCGACGCAATGCGCGCGTTTAATTCCTGTGCATCCGCATTGCTGCCCGAAACGGTCGAGAGTTTGAGATCAGCAATCGTAGACCCGGTCGAGAGCACAATGTCGATCGAATTGACCGAAATCGCAACGGCGTCCGCAAACTTCTGTCGAAATTGCATCGGCTTAAACGTGTGTAGTTCTTGGTCGATCACAACATGCACATCGACCGACGTGCTTGTAGCGGGGTCGGAGAATGTGCGTTTGCAAATTCCACACCGCTCTGGACAGTGAATTCCGTTGTCGAAGGCGCACACAGACTCGCCGAATTCGATATTGTAGCAATATTGTCGGTTTTGCGTTTCCTGTTCGAGTGTGCAGTTGGGACGCGCCGATTGCGGTGAGAAGAGCGGTTGTCGAGGTGGCGGTGGCGGTGACGGTGGCGGTGATGCCGGCGATGGTGGGCGCGGAGTACTCGCTGGACATGCGATGCTTTCGATGCAACCGCCATCGTGGAGGAGCAAGCCGTTCGGACACGCGCATCGACTGACTATCAGCGGTGGCTGTATTGGCGTCGGATTTGAACACGTCGCTTGAACAACGACCACATTTTCTGTCCAAATCGTCCCGTCGGAACAGTTGTATTCCGGCGGCGGTG
>Ga0206127_1004639_pt1 | contig 12000 bp, 11 predicted proteins | sample Helgoland_Spring_6_FD_148646 | JGI IMG/M metagenome (GOLD analysis project Ga0206127, IMG submission 148646) | Pelagic subsurface seawater microbial communities from Kabeltonne, Helgoland, North Sea - Helgoland_Spring_Bloom_20160419_1 | ecosystem: Environmental > Aquatic > Marine > Epipelagic ...
TTATTAATTGATTTACCTTCTGTAGATAAAGAAAAAGATGATGGTAAGCTCCTTTCTCATAACGCCTTTTGGAATACTGATGGTGAATTAAGAATGGATGCTACAATTACGGAGTTTATTTACGTGCCAAATGAAGTTGAGGATGGTGAATATTTATTAAATTTAATGATTGCTCCATTTGAAAATGATGCAACACCAAGTAAACCAGTGTTATATGAGATAATCAAATAATTGATGAAAAAAAAAATACCCAAAAAATATATCACATATTCAATTTTAATTGTTTTAATTTTATCACTTCAAGCTATTGTATATTCGGATATTTCCGTTGATGATTTAAAAAAGGAGTATGCCAATGAACATTCTAAATTTACAGAAATTAATGGAATGCAAGTACATTACAGGGATGAAGGAAAGGGGTTTCCTATAGTTTTAGTTCATGGAACTGCTTCTTCTTTGCATACTTGGGATGATTGGACAAAATCACTGACAAAAAATTATAGGATAATTAGAATGGATTTGCCAGCTTTTGGAATTACTGGGCCAAATGCAAATGCAGATTATTCTGTTAAAAGTTACACGAATTTTTTGCATCAATTGTTAACTAAATTAAAGGTTGATAAATTCCACTTGGTAGGGAATTCTTTAGGAGGAAATATTGCATGGAATTATGCTGCGGAATATCCAAATAAAGTAGAAAAACTAATTTTAGTAGATGCCAGCGGCTTGCCAACAAATAAACCACAACCCGCTATTTTTAAAATGGCTAAAACACCTGTTTTGAATTCATTGTTTTTATATGTAACACCAAAGTTTTTTATCAAAAAAAACATGTCAGAAGTATATGCAAATGAGTCTAAAATTACAGATGAATTGGTAACACGTTATCATAAAATGGCACTAAGAGTTGGCAATAGACAAGCTTTTATAGATAGAGCTAAAACAGACTTTAAACTTGGAGAAAAAGCAAATTACAATAAGCTAAAAAGTATAAAGACACCTACATTGTTAATTTGGGGTGCAAAAGACAACTGGATTCCTTTGAATAATGGAAAACGAATGGACAGTATCATGCAGAATTCTAAATTAGTAGTATTAGAAAACTCTGGACATGTGCCTATGGAAGAAAATCCAGCAGAGAGTTTAGAAATATTAAAAACTTTTTTAATTGATTGATATTGCATACAAAAATATCAGAATTTTATTAATTGGCATTTCTTCAGGATATATTTTTTATTATATGGAGTTCTCAGAAAGAGTAAATGATACTCTTGACTTATTAGTAAAAAGTAATTCTAGTAAAGCTTTTGGATTATATATTTTAATAAATATTGGAAAGTTCGCGGCTTTAATTTTTAGTATTCTTGCTCTTATTATCTTTTTAAAAGTAATCTTCTACAAGAAAATTGACTAAAATTTAGATAAAATATAGTAGTCCTGTTTTTTGAAAGCCTTATAATCTTCTAATTTCTATTATACGATAGCAATATTCATCATTTTTATAAACTTTAAAAATATAGTATTTTTAAGTTCTAAATAATGGCTTTATGCACATAGAACAACTTCGAGATTTTTGTATTTCTAAAAAAGGAGTTACAGAACATTTTCCTTTTGATGAGGTTACTTTGGTTTTTAAAGTGATGCATAAAATGTTTGCTTTATCTAGTTTAGTTAGTTGGGAAAAAGGAGAAGAAAGTATCAATGTAAAATGCAATCCTGAAAAAGCTCAAGAACTTCGGGCAGAGTTTGAAGGTATAAACCCTGGTTTTCACATGAATAAAAAACATTGGAATACAGTTACCATAAATACAAGTGATATTTCAGACGATTTGGTAAAAGAACTCATCAATCAATCATATAATTTAGTTGTAAATGGTTTAACCAAAAAAGCACAAAAAGAGTTGGAAGACTTATAATTTTTTATTGATTTCAGTTTTAGTAACTTTCATTTTTCATCAAAATTGTATCGAGAACTCTTTAAATATTTCTATACTTCAAAGGAGTAATATTCTTAATGGCTTTAAATTTTCGATTAAAATTAGAAATATTATTGAACCCAACTTGATAAGTAACCTCAGAAATAGAAAACTCTTCTTTAGATTGCAATAATTTACAAGCATTTTCAATACGTAATTCGGTTAAAAAACTCACATACGTTTTATTAGTTCTTCTTTTAAAGTATTTACAGAAAGCATTTTTAGTCATATTAGCAATATTGGCAATATCTTCTAAATAGATGGTTTTGTGATAATTTTCAATGGTATATTCAAATACATCACGCATTTTTTTTCCTTCTACATCAGAATAACTTTTATGATATCTAAAATTAGATATCGCTTTACTTTTGGCTTTAGCAACTAACTTTAAAATTTGTAAGAGTAAAATAAAACGCTCTAATTTCGAACTGGTTTTAAATTTCTGAAAACAGTCAATAATTCCTTTTTTCTGATTTGTAATTCGTAATCCTTGTAAGGATTTTTTCAATATTTTTTTAATTTCAGAAAATTCATCCAATTCAAAAAAAGAATCCCCAAAAGAAGTTTCCGTGAAAAATAAGCTCAGCATTTTTGAAGGTAAATTACTATTCGCTTCACTTTTAAAAGCATGAGGTAAATTACTACCAATAATTATAATGTCATTTTTAGCATAACTAGAAATTGAATCTCCTACTAACAAAGTACCATTTCCTTTCTCAATAAAACTAATTTGAATTTCATTATGCTGATGTAATTTGTCATAAAATACAAGTTCAATATCTTCTTGATAAATCAATGCATTGTTCTGTGGCTTTGGTATCTTAAATGGATAAACTTTCATATATGCTGAACTATTTTCAGTACTTGCTGGACTTATTTATTGATACAAAAATATTCATAATTAATTACATGTATTTAGTAATGGATAATATAATATGAAAAAAGAATAATTTAATTCTATTTTTAGAGCATGACTATTCATAATTTTATGTCAAACAAATTATTATAAAATGAAATCCAATTGGGAAGGTGTAATGCCTGCAGTGTTTACATGGTTGAAGGAGTCAAAATCAGGAGATTTTGAAATTGATTTTGAAGAAACACAAAAACAGGCTGCAAGTATTTTAAAAGCTCAAGGAAAGGGCGGAACCAGAATGAGCGGACTTGTTGGTTCTGGTACTTTAGGTGAGAATAGCTACTTGAGCATCAAACAGCGTCTTTCTTTATTGAAATCTCTTTCTGAGGTTGCTAAAGAATACAATGTTCCGTTAATTAGCGGAGCTTCAGCAGCAACTAATTACGAACTTGCAAAAATTATTGAGGGATTGGCAACAGTTGGTGTTGATACAGTTATGGTAATGCCTCCAAAAACGAATGTAGTTCCTTCTGAAAAAGAAATGTATGAGTACTACGCGATTTCTGAAGCTATTGCAAAAGATGTAGGCATAACAATTATGCCTTATAACAATCCTGATGCAGCTGGTTATCATGCACTCTCAACTACTCTTCTAATGAGACTTTCTATGCTCCCTAAAGTAACTGCACTTAAAATATCTACTATAGATGTTTCAATCATAGAAACGCTGATGTTGGAAAACAAAGATTTAAAAATTTTAGCAGGGGTAGATACAGTTACTGTGCATGCAGGACTTGCTGGAGCATGTGGTGGAATTACGGGTGTAGGTTGTATCTTCCCAAAAGCGAGTGTTACAATGCAAGAGTATGTTTTAAATGGAGAATGGGCTAAAGCAAACAAAATTTCTCAGGCTTTAAATTCCTTATCGTATTTAGATGCTCAGCCACTGCTTATGGAATATCTTAAGCTAGCTATGGGAATACATCACAATGATATTGTTGGAGGGCTGCGTACTTTTGGTAAGAAATTAACAAAACAGCAAATTGATGATGTAAGGGCAAGATATATTTTGGCGAAAGAAAGACTTGAAGTTTTGGATTTAATAAGTTGATTCTTTGAAACATTATAAAACACTTAATTATCAAAAAAATTAGCTTACAAAAGAGTAAATTTAAAGAAAATAAAAAATTAGTAAAGATGAATACAGGAAAAAATTATATAGGAAATCAAAAATCGTCCAAAGGAAATAAAACCTACAAAACATTTAATCCAGTATTGAATCAAGAAAATGATACTATTTTTGCTGAAGTATCATCAGAAGAAATTCAAGAAGCAGTAGATTTAGCCTCAAAAGCATTTCAAGAGTATAGATTTGTTTCTGGTATTAAGAAAGCAGATTTTCTAAATACAATTGCAGACGAAATTTTGACTTTAGATGATAATTTAATAAAAATGTATTGCTCTGAAACAGGTTTACCAGAAGGAAGAGCAAAAGGAGAGAGAGGAAGAACCATTGGGCAATTAAGAAGTTTTGCAACTTTGGTTGCAGAAGGTTCTTGGGTAGAAGCAACAATAGATAAAGCACAACCAAATAGAGAACCAATGCCAAGGTTAGATATTAGAAAAATGAATATTCCTTTAGGGCCAGTGGTTGTTTTTGGGGCTAGTAATTTCCCTTTAGCCTATTCAACAGCTGGTGGAGATACTGCAGCAGCTTTGGCTTCTGGTTGTCCTGTAATCGTAAAATCGCACCCAATGCATTCTGGAACAGGAGAATTGGTGGCTTCTGCAATTATAAAAGCAGCCGAAAAAACAGGAATGCCAAATGGTGTTTTTTCGAACTTAAATTCAAGCGGAATTGAAGTTGGGCAACAATTAGTTGCCAACCCAAAAGTAAAAGCAGTTGGTTTTACAGGAAGTATAAAAGGAGGTAGGGCTTTATTAGATTTAGCGGCAAAAAGAGAAGAACCAATTCCTGTTTTTGCAGAAATGGGAAGTATAAATCCTGTCGTTATTTTACCTGAAGCTTTAGCCAATAGAAATCAAGAAATTGCAAAAACATATGCAAACTCAATTACTTTAGGAACGGGTCAGTTTTGTACCAATCCTGGCTTAATTTTAGGTGTTAAAAGTGATGCATTAAATACTTTTGTTAACCACTTATCGCAAGAAATTATGGATATAAATACTTCTTGTATGCTGCACCCAAATATTAAAAAAGCTTATAATAGCAATAAAGAAAAAGTAATTGCACAAAATCATGTTTTGGTAACTGCAAATTACGAATCTGATGTTCCTGATAATCATGCAAAACAAGCTGTAGTTTCTGTTGATGGAAAATCATTTTTACAAAATAATAACTTACATTTAGAAGTTTTTGGTCCTTTTTCTATGGTGGTTCAATGTGAAAATAAAGTAGAATTAGAAAAGGTAATTGCAAGTTTAGAAGGGCAGTTAACAGGAACTATTATTTCTGATAATGATGAAATTTCTGATTATTCAAATATAATTTCTGCTTTACAAAACCGAGTAGGTAGAATTATTTTTAATGGTGTTCCAACAGGAGTTGAGGTTTGCGAATCTATGGTACATGGAGGTCCTTATCCAGCATCTACAGATAGCCGTTTTTCTGCTGTAGGAATCTCTTCTATAAAACGTTGGGTAAGGCCATTTAGTTATCAAAGTTGGCCAAATTATTTATTGCCAAATGAATTAAAAAATGAAAATTTATTGGAAATTTTTAGAACTATTGACGGGGTAAGAACAAAAGATAAAATTTAAGCCATGAGAATTTTTAAAGTTATTCTTGTTATAGTTGTTATTGTCTTTTATTCCTGCAAGGATTCAAATGAAGTTTGTAATAGCTCTAGTACAGAATTAGAAATAATGATTAAGTCTTATGAAGAAAGAGAATCTTATGATAAAGACAAATATCCTTTAGGGCTTTATACAAGAGAATATTATCAAGCAGAAGCAAAATATGCTGAAGGTCAAATGCAATATTTTGTTTGTATCAATATGGATGAACTTTCTGAAACTGAACAAATTTCAGCTGAATTATTAAAATTTGTATTACAAGATAAAATAGATTTTTACAAATTTGAACGTTTTTTAAATCCGTTATTATCAGATTCAGGTTTTCACAGTAGTTTAAATTATCAAATAAGACCACTGAATAATTATTTAGAAGTAAAAAAGTATTTGAATAAATTGAATAGTTTGCCAGACTTTGTAAATCAACATTTTAAAAATTTGAGAGAAGGATTAAAGAAAGGTGTATCTCAGCCTAAAGTTATTTTTAAAGGATATGAATCTACTTACAACGTTCATATTGTGAATGATTTTAATAAAAGTCCTTTTTACAAACCTTTTAATAATTTACCATCAAGTTTAACTAAAGTGCAAAAAGACTCAGTTTTAACAGTAGCTAAGAAAGTAATAGAGGAGATGGCTGTCCCAGAATTCAAAAGAATTAAAACTTTTTTTGAGACAGAATATTTACCAAAAACAAGGACATCATTAGGAGTTTCCGAAACACCAAATGGAGTGGATTATTATCAAAATAGAATCAATTTTTACACAACAAGTACCCAATATTCGGCAGATGATATTCATAGAATTGGATTGAAAGAAGTCGCAAGAATAAAAGCTGAAATGCAAAAAATCATTAAAGAATTAAATTTTAAAGGTTCTTTTGCTGACTTTTTTAACTTCTTAAGAACAGACTCACAATTCTATGCAAAATCCCCTAAAGAATTGTTAATGATAGCAAGAGATATTGCAAAAAGAGCAGATGCTCAACTGCCAAAATTCTTTAGATATTTACCTAGAAAACCTTACGGTGTTGCACCAGTTCCAGAAGCAATAGCACCAAAATATACTGCTGGTCGTTATATAGGAACTTCAAAAAATAGCACAGAACCTGGTTATTATTGGGTAAATACTTATGATTTACCAAGTAGAACTTTATATACTTTACCAGCTTTAACAGTTCATGAAGCTGTTCCTGGCCATCATTTGCAAGGAAGTTTAAATAACGAATTAGGAGATTCCATTCCGCAATTTCGTAAAAATTTGTATTTATCTGCTTATGGTGAAGGTTGGGGTTTATATTCAGAGTTTTTAGCTGATGAAATGAATATGTACACAACTCCTTATGAGCAGTTTGGAAAATTAACTTATGAGATGTGGCGTGCCTGCAGATTGGTGGTAGATACCGGAATTCATGCTAAAGGATGGTCAAGAGAGCAAGTGGTGAACTACATGTCAGAAAATACTGCACTTTCTATTCTTGAAATTAATACAGAAACAGACAGGTATATTTCTTGGCCAGGACAAGCATTATCATATAAAATAGGAGAAATAAAAATAAGAGAATTGCGTAAGAAGGCTGAAACTGAATTAAAAGAGAAATTCGATATTCGAGATTTTCACGAAGTCATTTTAGAGCAAGGTACAGTTACATTAGCTATTTTAGAGAAAAGAGTTCATAATTACATCAACAAAATTAAAAATGAGTAAGCATACTTTTGTTTGTATTGATGCTCATACTTGTGGTAATCCAGTAAGAGTTATTAAAAGTGGTGGTCCAAATTTGGTTGGAAAAACCATGAACGAAAAGCGTTTGCATTTTATAAAAGAATATGATTGGATTCGAAAAGGGTTAATGTTTGAACCTAGAGGTCATGACATGATGAGTGGTTCAATTTTGTATCCTCCTCACAATCTAGAGAATGATTTTGCAATTTTATTTTTGGAAACCTCAGGTTGTTTGCCAATGTGTGGTCATGGAACAATTGGAACAGTTACGATTGCAATCGAAGAAGGTTTAATTCAACCAAAAATTCCAGGTAAAATCAAAATGGAAGCACCTGCAGGTTTGGTAGAAATTGAATATTCTGAAAAAAATAAAAAAGTAGAATGGGTAAAATTAACCAATGTTAAAAGTTATTTAGCTGCTGAAAAATTAACTATAGAATGCCCAGAATTAGGAGACATTACTTTTGATGTTGCCTATGGTGGTAATTTTTACGCAATTGTAGATCCTCAGAAAAATTTTCCTGGAATTCAAGATTTTACAGCTTCTAAGATCATTCAATATTCTCAGGTTGTAAGAGGTAGGATCAATGAAAAATATTCAAATCGATTTATTCATCCAGAAAATGAATCAATTAAAAATGTAACACACCTTTTATGGACAGGTGATGTCATAGATAAAAATTCAGATGGGAGAAATGCCGTTTTTTATGGAGATAAAGCCATAGATAGAAGTCCTTGTGGTACAGGAACTTCTGCAAGATTAGCTCAATTGTATGCAAAAGGAAAACTGAAAGTTGGAGACGAATTTATTCATGAAAGTTTTATAGGAAGTACTTTTATTGGTAAAGTTGAAAATGAAACTACAATTGGAAATCAAAAAGCAATTGTGCCAAGTATAAAAGGATGGGCAAAAATTTATGGTCAAAATACCATAACTATTGATACAAATGATGACCCCTATGCTTATGGATTTAGTGTGATATAGCCTATGAATCAAATCAAAGAAAAAATTTTAGAAAAACATTGTTATACAGAATTGGTTTATGAAAGAATTAATAAAAAATTAGAATCAAGTTTTTCAAAAAAAGAAAGCGAGCTTTTAATTAAAAATGTAATCAAAGAAACTGAGATAGCTTTTTTTAATAAAAAAGGAAAGAATTTTTATATTTCGAATAAAGCTAAAAATATGAGAATAACTGTAAATTCAAATACTTTTAGAATTATAACTGTAGATGTATTAAATAAAAAATAACTTTTAAATGAGTAAAAGTGTTATCATTATTGGAGGTGGAATTATGGGTTTATGTGCTGCATATTATTTGCAGAAAGAGGGCCATAAAGTAACTGTTATCGACAAGTCTAATTACAGTTCTGGAGCATCCCATGTAAATGCGGGTTATATAACGCCAAGCCATATTATTTCTTTGGCAGCGCCAGGAATAATTAATAAAGGTATAAAATGGATGTTCAATTCTTCAAGCCCATTTTATGTAAAACCAAGATTAAATTATGATTTTCTAAAATGGAGTTTGGCTTTTAAAAAATCAGCTACAGCTAAAAAAGTAGAAAAGGCAATTCCCGTTCTTAAAGATATTAATTTGTTGAGTAGAGAGTTGTATCAGGAAATGAAAAATGCGCAAGAGTTTAATTTTTTTCATCAGCATAAAGGTTTGTTGATGTGTTATCAAACTGATAAAGCGGGAGAAGAAGAATGGAAAGTTGGCCAAAGAGCAATAAAAGAAGGTTTAAAAGTTGAAAATTTATCAAAAGTAGAAGTTCAAAATTTAGAGCCTAATGCTGGTTTAAATGTAAAAGGAGCTGTGTATTATCATTCTGATGCACACATGACTCCAAATAATTTTATGCAGCAAATTAAAAGTTATTTAAAGCAAAACGGAGTAAGTATTTTGAGCAATGAAGAGGTTTTAGATGTAACGATTTCAGGCAATAAAGTAACCTCAATTAAAACTACAAATTTAGATATAAAATCGGATGAATTTATTTTAGCAACTGGAGCTTGGTCTCAAAATTTTGCTAAAAAATTAGGTATTAAAATCCCAATTCAAGCAGGAAAAGGATACAGCATCAATTTAGATAAAGAATCGAATATTAAAATTCCAACTATTTTAATGGAAGCAAAAGTGGCAGTGACTCCTATGGATGGATTTACACGTTTTGCAGGAACTATGGAGATTGGTGGAATTAATCATAATATAAATACAAAAAGAGTACTAGCAATTGCGAAAGCTGCAGAAAAATATTATCCAAATTTAAAAATAACATCCAAAGAAAAAGAAGGGGCAAAATGTGGTTTAAGGCCACTTTCTCCTGATGGATTACCATATATTGGCAAATCATCTAAGTGTAAAAATGTAACTTTTGCAACAGGTCATGCAATGATGGGGTGGAGTTTAGGTCCTGCAACAGGTAAATTAGTTTCTGAAATTATTAGTAACAAAAAGTATTCCTTGAATATTTATCCTTTTGCTGTGGATAGATTTTCCTAATTTTGGGGTAGATGATAAAATCAATTTTAAGAAAGCAATATAAACAAAAACGTAACGATTTGACTTCTGAGGAGATTCAAAAGTTACAAGAAAATATATATCAACAAATCTATAATTTGGATATCTCTAAAATACAGCATGTACATGTATTCTTAACTTTAGAGAAGTTTAAAGAGATTGATACTCTTCCAATCATCAATTATTTTAGAGAACATCATAAAAAGATTGTAGTAAGTAAATGTAACTTTAATACAAATACATTATCTCATTTTTATTTTGAAAAAAATACAGAATTAGTGTTCAATAAATTTGGTGTTCCAGAGCCAATAAATGCAAAACCAGTTGTTGAAACAACATTAGATTTGGTTTTTGTGCCGCTATTAATTTCTGACAAACAACATTATAGAGTTGGGTATGGAAAAGGATTTTATGATCGTTTTTTATCAATTTGTAGACAAGATTGTAAAAAGATTGGTCTTAATTTCTTTGCACCAATTTCTAATATTGCTGATATTAATGAGTTTGATATAGCACTGGATAATGTTTTTTATCCTAAAAATTTATAGCGGTAAAGTTGACGCTTTTTAATTGGTGCAATTTAAGGTTGAAAAGGTATAAAAAGATTTTTTTACTTTTTTATATGAGATTATTTTACAATAAACATACCCTAAAATGTTTTTTTAGATTGAAAATTCTTCAATCAATCTTTCTAACATATTCACACATTTATCAAGTTGATTTTGCGTTGTAAATTCATTTGCACGATGCGCTTGTTCTATAGAACCTGGACCACAAATAATGCTTTGGTAACCAGCTTCATGAAATTGTCCAGCCTCCGCAGCATAGGCAACAGTTCTCCAAGTATTACACCTAGATATTCTTTGAGTAAGAGCAACAATATCATCTGTTTCTTTAGTATTTAGGGCAGGAACAGGAGGATGTAACAAGGTGTTGGTAATTTTAAAATTTGGAAATAGTTTTCTTACCTTGACTTCTCGTTCTTTACAAAACTCAAAAAATTCATCAAAAATAGTTTGAATGTCATCGGTTGGAATGACTCTTACGTCCCACTCAAAACAAGTGTAATCTGCCACAATATTGGTAGCAACACCACCACTTATTTGTCCTACATGTAAGGTAGAGTGTGGAGGTTCAAATCGGGGATCTTGTTTGGCTTTAGATAGTTTTTGCATTTTGTTTTCTAGCCACATAATAAGTCGAGTGCTTTCATGAATGGCACTTATTTCTTTATGAATTCCGCTACTATGACCCGCTGAGCCATTTACTTCCGTTTGTACATAACAAACTCCTTTTTTTCCAATAACAGGTTCTAAAGATGAAGGTTCACCAATAATGGCATATTTTGCTTTTTCAGGATATGTTTTTTTGATATGACTTATAAGTTCTGGCGCGGCTAAACAGCCAATCTCTTCATCATAACTAAAAGCAAAATAGATGGGTTTTTTTAATTCAGCCTTAATCAAAGTAGGCATTACAGCTAAACAGCATGCAATATAACCTTTCATATCTGCACTTCCTCTAGCAAATAACTTATCGTCTTTTTTTACGAGTGTAAATGGATCTGTATCCCAAATCTGACCTTTTACAGGAACTACATCCGTGTGCCCTGATAATATAAGCCCACCATCAACTGATGGACCAATTCTACAATGCAAAGAGGCTTTCGTTCCTTCATTATTTGGCACTAAGGTAGTTGTTAAACCAAAATCCTCAACATAATTTTTAATCCAATGAATAATTTCTAAATTACTTTCTCCGCCTAAAACTGGAAAACTAACTAGTTTTGCTAAAATATCTTCTACATTCATATTATTGATAACCAATAGTTACTGCTATAATTAATGTAATAGCTGAAAGCAAAAATACAATTATTGTTACAGGAAAAATAAACCGCAACCATTTATCTAAAGGAACTCTGCACATGCTTAGCATTGCAATTAACCCACCAAGTGTTGGATTGATTAAATTTGAAATACCGTCACCAATCTGAAATGCTAAAATAGTAGTTTGTCTTGTTAGCCCAATTACCTCTCCTAGCGGAAGCATAACAGGTAATGTGGCCAATGCTTGTCCGCTTCCAGATGGAATAAAAAAGTTAATA
>Ga0206127_1004640_pt1 | contig 11998 bp, 10 predicted proteins | sample Helgoland_Spring_6_FD_148646 | JGI IMG/M metagenome (GOLD analysis project Ga0206127, IMG submission 148646) | Pelagic subsurface seawater microbial communities from Kabeltonne, Helgoland, North Sea - Helgoland_Spring_Bloom_20160419_1 | ecosystem: Environmental > Aquatic > Marine > Epipelagic ...
CAGAGCGATATCCACTATCAATACGCTCTACTTCTCTAGCTACTAAACCATAGGATGTATAATTAGCCCCAACTCCACCAAATTCTTCAGGTATTGTTGACCCAAGTAACCCAAGCTCACCCATTTCATTCATGATGTCTCTGTGAAACACTTCATTGCGGTTGGCTTCAACGATTCTTGGCATTAGTTTACTCTGGCAATAAGCTTTTGCCGTATCGCGTATCATGCGCTCTTCTTCAGTGAGTTGATCTTCTAATAAAAATGGGTCTTCCCAATTGAAGCTAGCAGGTTTAGATCTTGCTGTAAGTGGTGTGTTTATGCTCATGATATATTTTCTTATTTTTATTTATATTGGTAGTTTTTAACAAAAGAGGCAAGGCGGTAATTTTCTGCCTTTTAGACGAATTCTTCAAAAGCATTCAAAAAAATGAGTTGGCATCTAGAGGCAAATATAAAGAAAATTTTTGAAGATACTTGGTGTAAGCATAAAAAATAATTTAACTGGTTACATAATATTCTAATATTGATACAAATAATTATTCATAATATTATAGTATTTCTCTTATTAAAAATAATATCATTGTGGTATTTTTTGCTAGCTTGCAGATACTAATATAATAAGTTATGCAATATCTTAAATCATATCTAAAAACAGAAATATCATAATGAAGAAAGATATCAAAATGATATTTAATATTTTCAGGATTTTAAGTGGTAAAAAAAATTACGATTATTGGTGGTTCAGGATTTGTAGGTACAAACTTTTGTCGTTATCTAGATTCAATAAACAAAGATTTTGAAATCATTGATTTGAAGTTAAGTAATCAATTTTCTGAAAAATGTAAAATTGGAGACGTACGAGACTTACAAAGCTTACGCAATACAATTACTGGTGATGTTGTAGTAAATTTAGCTGCAATTCACCGAGATGATGTGCGTGATAAGTCCGAATATTACAATACTAATGTTGTTGGGATGGAAAATATTTGCTCTGTCTGTTCTGAAAAAAAGATTACTAAATTAATTTATACTAGTAGTGTCGCTGTTTACGGCTTCGTCACATCATGTACTGATGAAAATGGAAAAATCGAACCATTTAATGAATATGGAAAAACAAAATTTTTAGCTGAGGAAAAGTTACGTTCTTGGCAGGCTAAAGGAAATAATTCATTAATAATAGTTCGTCCAACGGTAATTTTTGGTGAGGGAAACCGTGGTAATGTTTTTAATTTATTCAATCAAATTTCTACAGGTAAATTTTTAATGATTGGCTCTGGAAAAAACAAAAAATCTTTAGCTTATATTGAAAACGTTGTTGCTTTTTTAGACGCGTGTGTAGTCAGCAATCAAAAGTATGGTTTATATAACTATGTAGATACGCCTAATATGACAATGAATGATTTTGTTTCTCTAGTGCGTTTAAAATTAAAAGGCAAAAAAGGTGTTGGTTTACGGATGCCATATTTTTTTGGGGTCTTTATAGGTTTTGTTGCTGACATAACTGCTTTCTTAAGTGGTAGAAACCTTTCTATAAGTTCTATAAGAATAAAAAAATTTACAGCGTCCACAGAATTTTCTAGCTCTAAACATGAATTAGACGGTTTTGTACCTCCGTACAAATTAAACCTTGGAATTACTAAAACATTGGAGAGTGAATTTTCTTCACGAAATTTAGATAAAGAAATATTTTTTACGGAGTAAAAAAATTGCATAATACAAAATATAAAATAGTTGTTGTCGGTCTCGGTTATGTGGGTCTATCTAACGCAATTCTGTTGGCTCAGCATAACAAGGTAATTGGTGTAGATATTTCAAAAGAGCGTGTACAACAATTAAATGAAGGTAAATTACCCATTGTTGATTCTTTTATGTCTAGGTTTTTAGAAGAAAAGAACTTGAATCTAACTGCAACAACTGATTTTGATCATGCAGTCATTGATGCGGACTTTGTAATAATTTCTACACCCACAGATTATAACGAAAATACTAATTTTTTTGACACTTCTTCCATTAATACAATAATTGAAAAATTAACTAATTTATCCGTAAATTCTACTATTATTATAAAATCAACAATTCCAATAGGTTTTGTTGAAAAGGCCCGTGAAAAGTTTAGCAATAATGCAATAATTTTTTCCCCTGAGTTTTTGCGGGAAGGTAACGCTTTGTACGATAATCTTTACCCAAGTAGAATTGTTATAGGTGATCAATCAAATCATGCAAAGATATTCGCTAATTTGATCAAGCAAGGTGCTGTTAAATCTGATATTGATACATTATTTACAAATTCTTCTGAAGCAGAAGCCATTAAACTCTTTTCTAATGCATATCTTGCTATGCGTGTTGCATTCTTTAATGAAATCGATAGTTTTGCTCTTGTCAATAATTTGAACTGTAGACAAATTATTGATGGAGTGTCTCTTGATTCAAGAATTGGTAGTCATTATAATAATCCTTCTTTTGGCTACGGTGGCTATTGCTTTCCTAAAGATACAAAGCAACTTTTGGCTAATTTTCATTCAGTTCCTCAAAATCTAATCCAAGCTACTGTTGATGCGAACGCAACACGAATAGAGTTTCTAGCAAAAACAATTATAGAAATGCGGCCAAAGATAGTTGGTGTTCATCGGTTGATTATGAAGAATAATAGTGACAATTTTAGAATGTCAGCCGTTCAAAGTATCATGAAATATATTAAAAAAAATGATATTGAGGTTATTATCTTTGAACCTGAATTGAATGATGAGTATTTTTTTGGGTCAGTAGTTGAAAAGAATTTTAAGATATTTAAAGATAGATCTGACTTAATTTTATCTAATCGTATATCTGAAGATCTTTACGACGTTTCAGAAAAAATATTTTCAAGAGATTTATTTGGAAATGATTAAATTATTTATTACAGTCCAATTTGAAAAATAGATCTAAACTTTGAATTTAAATAGAACAAAAAATACAGCCTATCATAAAAATGCATTAATTTAGTTAAGGATAATAGATGTTATATGACTCAAAGATAGTAATGATAACCGGAGGAACAGGTTCTTTTGGGCAGGAATTTGTTAAATATTTACTGCAACATAATGTTAAAAAGGTCATTGTATTTTCACGAGATGAAATGAAACAATGGCAAATGGCAAAAAACTTTAAAGATTCAAGAATGCGATTTTTTCTTGGTGATGTTCGTGATAAAGAACGGTTAAACCGGGCAATGAATAATGTTGACATAGTTATTCATGCTGCTGCTACAAAGATTGTACCATTGGCAGAATATAATCCATTTGAATGTGTGAAAACTAATGTTAACGGAGCAATGAATATTGTTGACGTTGCTATCGACCAAAAGGTCTCTAAAGTCATTGCTTTGTCTACAGATAAAGCATGTGCTCCCGTAAATTTATATGGAGCAACAAAGTTAGCATCAGATAAAATTTTTGTATCTGGTAATAACTACTCTGCCTCTAATACAAAATTTGCAGTTGTGAGGTATGGCAATGTTATGGGATCAAGAGGATCTGTAATTCCTTATTTTATGAATATTAAGGGAAAGCTCCCAATTACAGATGAAAGAATGACACGCTTTATGATTACTTTAGAAGACAGTATAGATCTGGTTGATACCGCTTTGAGTGAAATGCTCGGGGGTGAAATTTTTGTAAAAAAGATTCCTAGTATTTCAATTATGGAAATAGCGGAAGCCATTAACCCTGATTTTCAATATGAAATAATTGGAGTTCGCCCTGGTGAAAAGCTTCACGAGCAAATGATTACAATAGAAGATGCTGAATACACCTATGAGTATGATGGGTATTATAAGATTCTTCCTTCAATTAATAATTGGAATTTGGACCCTGGGCGCATATCTAGAGGTGTAAAAGTCGCTTCTGATTTTTCATATTCTTCTAATATAAATAATGAAAGAATGAGTGCAGAAACATTGAGAATGTGGATTCAAAATAAATCTAAGAATTTTCTAAAAATATGACAAATTCTATATGTATCATACCAGCTAGATCTGGATCAAAGCGTATTAATTCTAAAAATATTAAAAATTTTTGTGGAATTCCAATGCTTAAAAGGGCTATAATAACTGCTCAATCCTGTAAGTTCATAGATGAGGTTTTTGTAAGTACTGACTGTGAAAATATTGCTGAGATGGCTAAATTGTGGGGAGCTTCCGCACCTTTTATACGTGAGGAAAATCTTTCAGATGATTTTACACCAACGAAACCAGTAATTCAGGATACTATAGAAAGATTAAAAAAAATATATCCAAAGAAAATTTATGATTATGTGCTTTGCCTGTATCCATGTACTCCATTCATAAAAAGCAGACATCTAGAAAGTGCATTTAATAAAATATTTGGATTAAATTATGAAATGTTATTTCCGATTGAGCTTTATAAACATCCAATACAAAGAGCTTTTGAACTTGGAGAGAATAATGTAAAATTTAGAGAGCCAGAATTTGAACTTACGCGAACCCAAGATCTTAATACATACTATCATGACGCTGGGCAATTTTATTTAGGATCAACAAATAGTTGGATATCGGATAAGGCATTACACTCGTCCGCAAATGGAATCATTTTTGAAAATGATTTTTTTATGGATATTGATACTCCTGAAGATTGGAGAATGGCTGAAGTTGTTTTTAATTCATTATTTGTTGATAGACGAACAGATGATTAATGTCCTTATTTTGGGTGGTTCTGGAAAGTTAGCATGCCGGTTATCTGAGGAATTTGATAAAAAAAATTTAAAGGTATATTCTTTTTCTAGAAATAAAGTGCCAGTAAGCAATTATTATAAAGACATAATTTATTCTGATTATAGTTTTTCAAATTTAAAACGTACAATCTCAATAGTTAATCCAGATATTATAGTTAATGCAGCAGCATGTACTGATATTGAAGTCTGTCAAAGGCGTCCTGAAATTGCATATAAAGCCAATATAGAAATTCCATACTTTTTATCTGAGATAATAAAATCTGATGAATTCAGTGACATATTCGTAGTTCATATTTCAACCGATCATGTATATTCTAATTTAGGATTTAGTTCAGAAAATAATACAAACTGTGTAAACAATTATGCATCATCAAAATTATATGGTGAAATACCACTTCAAAAGATGGGAGCGTTAATTTTACGTACAAATTATATAGGTAGATCTGAGCAAAAAAATAGTTATCTAGACTGGGTAATTGAAAGTATTAAAAATAATCACAACGTACTATTATACAATAATATATTATTTAACCCAACAGAGCCTGCAAATATTGCGGAAAATATATTTTATGGATTTGTTGAAAAAGTATCTGGAATATATAATATTGGTTCAGAGGGTGGGTGGACTAAAGCAAATATCTTCTTAAGTTTAGCGGAACGTTTTAATAAAAAAATAACATATAAATTGGTAGATTATCCACAAACGCTCATTTCTAAGCCTTTAGATATGAGAATGGATACATCCAAAGCAACCGCTGATGGTTTTTCAATAATTAGTCAAAACTCATTAGAAATGTATATTGATCAGGAGTTCCAAAATGCAATTTAAATTAGCAGATATTAATCTATGCCGGCGTAGTAAAACTTATTTTATTGCCGATATAGCTGCAAATCATGATGGAGAGTTACATCGAGCAAAAGAATTGATTTGGAAGTCTAAAGAATCCGGTGCAGACTGTGCTAAATTTCAACATTTTGAAGCTAATTCAATTGTAAGTGACTTTGGATTTAAAAATTTACATAAAATTGAAACACATCAATCAAAATGGGATAAAAGTGTAGTCGAAATTTATGATCAATACCATACTAAACGAGATTGGGATTTTGAATTAATTGAAGAATGTAAGAAGGCAGATATTCATTTTATGACTACGCCTTATAATTTAGAAGCAATTAATTTTTTCAAGGACCATGTCCATGCGTTTAAGGTTGGTTCTGGAGATATCACATATGGACCACTATTGAAACAAATTGCAAAAGTTGGAAAGCCTGTTTTTTTAGCTACTGGAGCTTCAGAAATATCAGAAGTTCATCAAGCAGTAGAACTATTTAAGTCAGTTCCGTTATGCATAATGCAATGTAATACTAATTATACAGGAAATTTAGATAACTTTAATTATGTAAATTTAAATGTTTTGAAGTCTTTTGAGCTCAAATACCCTAACGCCCTCTTAGGGTTTTCTGACCATACGCCTGGCCACTCCGCTGTATTAGGCGCTGTTACATTAGGTGCTGTTGTGGTCGAAAAGCATTTCACAGACGACAATTTAAGAATTGGGCCTGATCATTCATTCGCATTAAACCCAGTAACCTGGAAAGCTATGGTAGACGCAACACGCGAGTTGGAGATGTCAATAGGCGATGGAAATAAGCGTGTTGAGGACAATGAATTAAATGCAGCAGTTGTTCAAAGAAGAGCTATACGATTAATAAGGGATTTAGATCCAGGTGATATTATTACAAAAAATAAAATAGAATTTTTGCGACCGTGTGAACCCCATGATATTAGTCCAATGAATATTGATGCTATAATTGGGAAAAAAATAAATAAGCGTAAGAAAAAAGGAGAAAGTATTCGTTGGACAGATCTCAACTGCTAATAGCGCTTCCTGCATTTAATGAAGAAAAAACGATCGCTAATATAATAATTTCTATCTTAAGTGAATATAATTGTAGGGTTTTAGTTGTCGATGACGGCTCACATGATAAAACTGCATTAATATCAAAGAAATCTGGTGCGACTGTAATTTCTCATCCACATAATTTAGGATACGAAAGTGCTTTGAATACTGCATATTTATATGCTGATGATAGGAATTTTAAAAAAATTATTTTTTTTGATGCAGATGGTGAACACCCCATAGATGAATTAGCCAATATTGATAGTCTTTTGAATGAAACGCTTTGCATAGTAGGAAATAGATCAAAGAAAAATAGAATAGCTGAGAGCATAGCTTCTCTTTATTGTAAATATAGTAATGGATTTTTTGATCCTTACTGTGGGTTGAAGGGATATAATATTAGTAGAATTAATGCTTTATCATTGCATGTATCACCAGGTGATAAAATTGGCACCTCAGCTGCAATCAATTTAGCTCGTACGTCAAAAAAATTTGTAAGAAATTTAGATATTAAAACTCAAAAAAGAAACGGTTATTCACGGTTTTCAAGTTCGTTAATAAAATCTAATATTCTACTTTTAAAAAATATTTTCACAGAATAATAATATATAAATTGGAAGTATATCGATGAAAAAAATTGTAATTATTTTTGGCACAAGGCCAGAAGCAATTAAATTAATGCCTGTTATTAAGGCATTAAGATTATCAAGGCATTTCGATTTGACCCTGATTAATACAGGACAACATAAAGAATTATTAAATGGTGTTTTGGATCTCTATAACGTTGAAGTTGACCATGAGCTTGATGTAATGGTGCCTGGGCAAACATTATCAGAGTTAACATCTCAAATATTAGTTAAAACAAGTCAGATATTTATTCAGGCGACACAAAAATTTGATTTTGTAATTGTACACGGTGACACTGCTACCGCAGTTGGAGCATCCTTAGCTGCTTTTTATAACAATATTAGACTGGCCCATGTTGAGGGTGGATTGCGTAGCTTTGATTTAGGGGCCCCTTGGCCCGAAGAGGGAAACAGACGTATTATAGCTAATATTGCAGACATTCATTTTGCTCCAACTAAAATAGCAAAGAAAAATTTAGAAAAAGAAAATCTACCTGGTAAAATATACTTTACGGGTAATACGGTTGTTGATGCACTTAATTACGTGGCAACAAGTTTCTTGAACGCTCAAATTTTAGATAAATATGTTAATAGAGACTTACAGTTGGATTTTGAGTCAAAACCTTTTATTTTAATCACAGCCCATCGTCGTGAAAACATTGGTAATGGTATAAAAAATATCTGCGCAGCCATTTCTAAATTAGCAGAAATGAATCCAGATGTGAATTTTATTTTCTTACTTCATCATAATCCAAAAATAAAATTTGTAGTAAATAAAATTTTAGGGTCGCAAAGAAATGTGCTTTTACATGATCCGTTGAACTATTTTGGGTTTTTATTTGCTTTATCTAAATCTGTTTGCCTCATATCTGATAGTGGGGGAGTGCAAGAGGAGGCACCTTCTTTTGGAAAAACAGTTATTGTAACTAGAGAAGTGACCGAGCGACCAGAAGGTGTTTCAGTGGGTATATCAAAATTAGTTGGCTCTAACACATCCAAGATTATATCTGAAGTTACAAACTGTTTAATAAAAAATGTTAATAACGAAGAGAAAAAAACCCCAAACCCATATGGAGATGGTAATGCGGCCCAGAGAATTAGGAAAATCTTAGAGAGTGAAATGAATGTTTAGTAAAGAAACAGTGCAAATAATTGGTTTAGGTTATGTTGGTTTGCCAACAGCACTGTTGATTGCTAATTGTAAAAAATTTAAAAAAGTAATTGGATGTGATATTAATAAAGTACTTATCAATGATTTAAATATTGGCATTAAGCCACTTATAGAACCTGGTCTTGACGACTTATTAAAAAAAGCAAAAAAAGAGCATTCTATTGAATTTAATTTAGTACCAAAACAGGCTAATATTCATATAATTGCAGTCCCTACCCCAACCGAAAGCTTTAATAATAAACCTGATATATCTTTAGTTGAAAATGTAATTAGTGAAATATCACCATTATTAGAATCTGGAAACTTAATAGTAATTGAATCAACATGCCCACCAGGTACAACAAGACATCTTAGAGAATTTGTAAAGTCTAAACGACCAGACCTAAATATAAATGACAAATTATCTATAGAATTTTGTTATTGTCCTGAGCGAGTTTTGCCCGGAAATGCAATAAGCGAAATCAAAAATAATCAAAGAGTATTAGGCGGACTTTCCCAATCAGCAGCGGAACGCGCAAAACATCTATATAGTGCATTTATAAATGCTAAAATTGATATCAGTCCTGTTGCTGAAGAGGCCGAATTAAGTAAGTTAGTAGAAAATAGTTACCGGGATGTAAATTTGGCTTTTGCAAATGAAATTTCAATGATGTGTATTGATAATGGTATTAATCCAAATAAAGTCATTGATTTTGCAAACAAGCATCCAAGAGTAAATATATTGAATCCTGGCCCAGGTGTTGGAGGACATTGTATAGCTGTAGATCCTTGGTTTTTGATTCACTGGTCTGGAAATATGCCACTGCTTAAAAAAGCACGTGCTGTAAATTTAGGAAAAGAAAATTGGGTTGTGAGACAAATCCTTAATTATTGTAAAACTAAAAATATGAAAGATATTATTGTATTAGGGCTAACATATAAAGAAAATGTAAATGATTTTCGCGAAAGCCCGGGTCTTCGAATTATGGAAAAGTTAAAGATTAATACTGAATATAGCATAATAGGTGAAGATCCATATTATCCTAAAAAAATTACTGATGACTCCCCTTCTTTAAAAGAGTACATGAACAAAGATAGTTGTTTAATTGTAAAGTTGTTAAATCATAAAGATTATAAATTTATCAATTCAGATACATGTAAAAATTACGTACAGTTTTTTTAATGCGCGCATTGTATTTAATAACACAAAAAGATTTTTTTCAAATGCCTCACGGCGGGGCAGTTTCACATCATCTTGGCATTTTTGATGGATTAGTTGAGTTAGGATATGATGTAACAATTATACAATTAAACCCAGTTGATTTAAATGTTATTCCTACACGCATCAAAAAAAACTATATCTTTGTAAACACAATGCAACAAATGCTTTCTTTTATTGCCAAAAATCATTTTGATTTTTACTTGATAAGAAAAAATATAAACAATCTTTTATGGTTAAACAAAATCCAATCTATCACAAATAACAATAAGCTTTGTGTAGAAATAAATGGTTTATCATTACAAAATATGCAAGATAAATCGATTATTGGGAAATTAATATATAGTTTAATAAAATTTTTACACTGCAATTACCTACAAAAAATTCACAGCATATATGTCGTTAATCAAAACTTAAAAATTGACTTGCAAAAATTAGACACAAGTGGAAAAATAATACATATTGAAAATGGAATTCCATTTATAAAAAAAACAGTTAAAAAAGGAAGTATAAAGAAAATATTATTCTTTGGAAGATTCCAGAATTATAACGATTATAAATTGTTATTGTCCCTAGAAAGCTATTTTTTGAAAAATAATATAATCTTGGAAATGATTGGTGATGGACCAGAATTTTCCTCTATCAAGCATCTTTTTAGGAAGTCTAAACATGTTATTTTTCGTGGCTTTATTGAGCGAAGCGATTTTTTGAAATCGGGCATTGTTTCAAGCAAAACAATTGGTATCATTCCGCTGAATATAAATAAAGATAGTAAATATTTGTCTCCAATAAAATTATATGAGTATTTGGCTATGAAAATTCCAGTGGTATATTCAAGTGCCATGAATGTGGACGTATCTACATTGGAGGGTGTTGTATTTAAATATGATGTTGGAAATAAAGACTCTTGCATAGAAAGTATTAAATCTGCATTTGCTCTTTATGAAAATATATATAACGTGGAATGGGTAAAGCTTATTGAAAATCATTCCTGGGATGAGAGAATGAAATTATTAGTAGAATTTTATAACCGTGATTAAAGAAATATTTAACTTACTCGGAAGATCCTTTCTACAAAAATGTATATCACTTGGAGCATTATCCTCCATAGCTGCTACATTAGAAATTTTGAGTTTTATGTCTTTAGCCAATTTACTTAATCAACTTATTGTTAATGGTAGAATAAACGCCAAAGTTTTAATTGAGGTGCCATTTTTACCACCTTTAGATTTATCTAAATATATATTACTCATGTTATGCTTATTTACAATTAGTTTACTCACTAACATTCTTATAAATTATATTGTTATAAATACAGCTCAAAATTTCCGTGTGATTGTTTCATCAAAAATTTTGAAAAGTTTTTTTGAAGCAAAAGTATATGGTCTTAAAAAACTTGATGCAGATGATTTGACAAAAGAAATAGTTAGCGAAACTGATACAATTGTTAACTATTTAGTGAGTCCTATTATAAACCTGGTTCATTCTATTATTTTAGTATTTGCATTTATTTCATATGTCTTCTTTCAGCACGGCTCAAAAATTCTTTTGCCCATTTTGAGCATAATCTTCTCTTATATAGTGTTATTCATAATAACAAAATCTTTTGTTAGCAAATCAGCTGAATTAAGAGATTTAGCAAATACTAATAGGTTTAAGGGTGTTTCGGAATCAATTAGAGGTTATAGGGATTTAATTACTTATAATGGTAAAGATAGAGCCGTAAGTATTATTAAGAAAAGTTTTCAAGATTTTTCTCATGCTATTTCGATTCATAACATTTTAGCAAAAATCCCAAGGTTTTATGTTGAATATTTAATAGTTATAATAAGCATATACTTTGTTTATCAATCTATGAGCAATCCTGCAGATTATTCCGAGCTAATAATCGTTCAATTAGTCCCATCAATTTTAGCAATATTAAAATGTATTACACCATGCCAGAATATTTTTAACAGCGTTTTAAGCTTGAGGTTTGCAAAAAGTCCATTAAGGCGCCTTTCAAAATTGATTGACTTGGAGGGGAAAAAAACTGGTTTAGAAAATTTAAATTCTTTTGTTAAAATAAAGTTGACGGATGTTTGTTATGAAGTAGATTCTATTACTGTATTGGAGAGTGTTAATTTAGAAATTAAAGATGGCGAAAAAGTTTTAATTGTAGGGCCTAGTGGCGCTGGTAAATCAACATTATTAGATATCATAAGTGGATTTAAAAATCCAAGCAAAGGAAAAGTAACATTACAGTTTGCTTCAAATAATAATGTGAGTACGCATCCAAGTTATTTTTCGTACGTGCAACAAACTCCATTTATATTTGAAGGAAACTTTTTTCAAAATATTTCTGTTGATTTTAATAAAGTTATTTCTGACATAG
>Ga0206127_1004642_pt1 | contig 11993 bp, 9 predicted proteins | sample Helgoland_Spring_6_FD_148646 | JGI IMG/M metagenome (GOLD analysis project Ga0206127, IMG submission 148646) | Pelagic subsurface seawater microbial communities from Kabeltonne, Helgoland, North Sea - Helgoland_Spring_Bloom_20160419_1 | ecosystem: Environmental > Aquatic > Marine > Epipelagic ...
GACGTGATTCGATTCCTGGCTCAGTTACCCAATCATGTCTGCATTAATGATTTAACGATTAGCCCCACTTACAACCGTGGTTATGTGGCGCAAGCAAAAGGAACTATACCAGGACCTACTTGATAAGGGGGCACGGTAATACCGATTCAGGACCCGCCATAAGCAGCTAATGTCGGCGGGGATACTGACACCATTTTCATGACATTGGAGTCGCTTGTTACTCCACACCTTACGCTACCTTGGGCCAACGTCATCTGTATCCCGCCGCAATTGCACACGGTGTTTTCACGATGCCAATTAGCAACAAACGCGGGTTTATTCTTCCTTTATTCGCTATCCGATTGAGGTTTATTTAGCCAACTTCGTAGCGCTTCGTATCTGCAATAGGCATTACAAACCAAGCGACGTATCTAGGGTTTCAGGGTTACGATTTCAACCTCGCCTCTGCCTAGTAAATGACACTAGCTTTCGAACAAACTAGGAGGTGAAAAAGTATAGCTTTTACAACTATTTAATCCCGCGCTAAGTGCTCAGATATCGCTCTCATCGCCATAAAACCATCCTGGAATAGTGGACTCACGGACTCTGGGTGTGTTGAAAGTTTGACAATCACCACTTGGTTTTGCATGTTCATATAAATGACCTGACCATGGATGCCGATAGCCACTAGAACTCCTTTCTCAGCATCTTCAACCCAAACCTGGTTTCGATAATGACCACCAGGCATCATTGCACCATAGTCGCTCGCGGCAAAATTGATTCTAGCGTGGTCGTCAGCATAGCGAGTGTCATTGATCCATTGCCTTGGCACAATTTGCTCTCCGTTGTATTCACCCTGCTGAATCATCATTTGGCCAAACCGAGCAAGGTCGCGTGCACAAGCATTCATCCCTGCGCCAACGTAGGGAAATCCAGTAGGATCTACCACTATCGCTGCGTCCTGTTGCGGGCCCAATTTTTGCCAAATATCACGTTGTAATTGCTCCTGTAAATTACCCGTCCCCGCTCGCTCTAGTATCATACCTAAAACGTTGGTTAAGACAGTTCGGTAGTGATATTTTTCACCGTTACTTTGCTCAGTTTCAGTGAGTGTTGCCGCATAGGCGAGGAGCGTTATTGCAGATTCTTTGGTCCTTAATGCTGGACGCCAACCTACGACTGCAGCCTCTACCCAGAAGTCCGCAGATGGGTCTGCATAATCCTCGCCATATTTTGGCGCGGCGGTCATATCCAGTAGATGCCGAATAGTGGATTCTGAAAAGGCAGTGCCTACCAGTTCAGCAATATGCTTGGTGACTAAATCAGTTTCCCGAATCAACCCTTTTGCTATGTGAATACCCGCCAACATGCCAACGAATGACTTGGTAACAGAGTTGAGCAAATGAAAACTATCCGCTGCCATGCCGTTCGCATAGTGCTCACATAATATTGCATTATCTTTCACGACAATAAATGCGTCTGTATAACCGTCTTTTAACATCTGATTTACAGCCCTCGGCGAACCGCCCGCGCCTTCGTAAGTCAGACCGAATATATCTTTTTTGTTAGCCTCAAATGTAGTGCTCGGCCCGGGCCCGCGACGAAGCCGAGCGGTTGCGAAGAGCGATTGAACGTGTTGGAATGATTGACGGTTCTGTGGAGGGTAACCCCAATTATCAACCGTGAATTGTCGACCCATGTGCTCCGTCATTAGAACCTCACAATAGTGATTGTTGAGTAAGCAATTATGGCTTAAGGAAACACTATCCAACCGTTAGCTGTCAAGTTAACGATTAGAATCCCAACCTAACAAGAAGCAACAGAGAAAAATTTCAAACGGTTAGATACCAAGCTCGTTCCTGCTGTCACCTTATCATGACTAAAAGTTGCAAGTTAAGACTAGTTTTGTCAACCAAATGGATTTAGGTAGCACTCTGGTTTAATTTTTTAGTTTCTTTTCCTTTTTTTCAAAGGCTAGCCCCACCAAGTCCGCGAAGCCCTGAGGGAACAACCTCACTAATAAATCAATGACGACGGCGTCCTTACCCACTAATTGGCGCTTTCGGTTTTTTCTTATGCCGCCAATTATAATCTTCGCTGCTTTCTCTGGACTAGTTCCGGCGACTCTATCAAACTCTTGCGCCAAGTCGGCTTTATCTTCACCACCCTTTGCAAAACGAGCATTACGCACGATATTGGTTTTAATACCACCAGGGTGTACAGAAGTAATTCTTACATTTGTCTTACGCAACTCTTGTATAAACGTTTGATTTAACGCTTTAACCGCATGTTTTGCAGCGTTATAAGGGCCATTATTTGGAAACGGAAAAAAACCGTTAACGCTCGAAATGTTGACAACATTAGCTTCAGGCCGCTCTTTTAAATAGGGAAGAAATGCTTTTGTTCCATACAAAACACCGTAAAAACAGATATTAAATACCCAGTTGAAGTCTTCATAAGAAATTTCATCTAAGCGTGATGTGGACGCGACACCTGCATTATTGATGACAATGTCAACATGTCCATGTTCAGCAACAACTTCATCAGCCCAAGCATAAACCTGCTCTTTATTAGCAACATCAACAATGTGTGAGCTTACCTTGTTAGCGCTTAATAACAGTTTGATCGTTTCTTGTAAGCCGTTACTATCCACATCAGCTAGCGCAAGGTGACAACCACTTTCAGCTAATTGAATAGCTAAACAGCGCCCTATTCCGGAAGCTGCGCCTGTTAAAGCGACGACCTTACCGTTTAAATTTTTCATCTCAATACTTCCTCATATTATTTTTTAACCGGTCATCGCTTCTATCTTAGGATTTTTAACATATTGAACTTTGCAAAACTCACCCAAATGATGAACCTCTATTAGCTGCCCTCGCGAACAACTCATTTTAATGATAAAAAAAATCTAAAATACATTCTAAACAGTGTTTCCCCGATTTACAGACGCTCTCTTTAGATAAAAAATAGGTTGAGCGCAACCCAAAGAACAGCTGAGTCGGTCTCTGTATTTATGCCGCCGACGAATGTGTCGACCAAAGACCAGGCGCGAGGTTGTGGCTACTGATGTAAAACAAACTCGAGGCCCTCGCCCCGAAAAGTTCTATTGCAGAAATTGCGGTGATTTAGGCAACGTAGCAATGTCGGCGGGTTCATGCTGAATAATGACTCTAGCACCTAATTTAGTGGCTAGGGATTCAAAGGCAACCATGGACACTCTGGTTTGCGGCTCGTCGCTGTTAAATCTAGGAACCAGCTGTGATTCGCGGCTCTCGGTGCGGTGGTACAGATCACCTGTTAGCAGCAACGGGCCGCTTTGTGGCAGGTTAATTTGTAATACACTGTGGCCAGGAGTGTGGCCGGGAGATGCCAGAATGACCACAGAGCCATCTCCGAAGACGTCTTTGTCACCGCTGTAGGTGGTGGTACTCAGCGTTGCAAAGGCGGCATTTTGCAGTGAACTCTCGTCCGTCGCGAACATATGTTCAAATTCAGTGTCATTGACTAGCCACTCGCTATTAGGAAATTGGTCGACTTGGCCAGTGTGGTCAAAGTGGCTATGTGAAATCGCTATAAAGTCAATATCGTCGGTTGCTATATTCAGGTCAGATAACTGGGTGGACAAAGTCTGTTCCATAGACGTGGTAAAGACCCCATTAGTCTGGGGTCCGATACCGACGAGCGCTGCGGCCAAGCCGAGGTCCCATATTAGATCACCTTGAGGGTGCCGTATTAGGTAACAGGTGTTGGCGAGATCTCCTTTGAGTCCGGCGTAGTCGCCGCTGGAAGCGAAGCCATCTAAGTCAGATACGGTAATGGTTCCACAATCTAAGGTGTATAGCTTTAGGAATACAGGGGCATCGAGGGCTGCAGAATTGGTCGGCGATTCACTCTTTTGGTTTGAACAGGCTATCGTTAGTAGAACCGCTGCGGTAATTGAGCTTGCTTGGAGGAGTTGCTTGATCATCGCTATAAACTTCCGTCATTAGTTGTGAAATAGTTAGTTAAGTGGATACCCAGCTTGCGCTCTGACTTTGCTGTAAGGCTTCTTTCATTGAGTATACCCCTAAGACTGATTGGACCGAACTGTGTGAATAACCGTTTTTTATGACTTCCCTCACATCCACAAACTGAGCTACTAACTCAATAAACTTCTGACTATTTAATCAAGTAGATGCGATGGATACTATTTTCGCTTCGCTCTTTCCCTATCTACCGGACCGCGTTTCTTTGCCAGCGCGTCTATTTTTTTCTGTTGCGGCTCTGTCGGTAATTGCCCCTCGCTAAGCACTCGACTCACCTCTGTTTCTAACTCATTATAAAAATCGACAATCTTATCGAGCTGAGCGTCCGAACACTTCTTAACAGGTGGTCTAACTTTATTAAAATCATCTAGATTAACAAGAACACCGTGGAGCTCTTGACATCTTTTTACATTGCCTAAACTCTCTTCCATTATTTTTATCCGCTTTGCAATCGTCAGTTCGGAAACCGGATTTTTTTTATTTGTAGGGTCATGAATAACATCGCGCGAAGCGAAAAACGCGACGACCAAAGATAAAATAAATAATATCCCGAAAATACTGCTGCCGACCAACAGTGCAATTTCATAGGAGTTAGCATAATCATATGCTCCTATTTCCATACACCTCTGCGATACATCGGTCACCAAGAAATCGTACCTACTGGTGTTAGTAAAGATATCTTCCAACGATTGCGGACCAAACTCTATTCGTTGAGTTTCTGTCTGAAGTGCACAGTAACCTTTGCTATCCCAAAACCAGGATGAAGTTGCTATCATAAAAAAGACGGATATAGCTCCGTACATTGATAGATTTCCCAATGTTTCGTCATCGCTACTCCCGCCATTCCAGAGCATCCATGTACTTATGCCCATAGCGACGGCTCCTACGAAAATCCCCAGCCATAAACCATAGAAACTTGTCATCCCAAAGATATGTAGCGCACCACCCACAATAAACATTGCGAAAAAAAACCCTATAGCGCTAACAAATGCACCCGAACTTTCTTCGTCAGACATAGCCTTTACCCTAATTTTTCTCTATGAAAAAACACCCGCGCTAAAAAATTAAGCACATTATCCTTCTCACCCTCGGTAAAGAAACGCATAGGACAAGCTTTGAAAATATACCTGTTATTCTATGAGTATTTCCTTTCTGCCGATCGACCTCTATTCAATATTCTTTTGAACTAACAATTGACTAAGGCCTATCACCCCTTAAATCGAAAACTCTTTCCGACCAAGGATTTTCTACGTACTCTCCAGCTTTAACGACCCAAGGCCTATTATCATAGACTTCACCCGTAGTTTCATTGGCATGGTCGCCTCGACAATATTGCATGACCCATGCTCGGCGCTGCTTATCTTTGCTGGTATTACCCACGGTTTGATGTAGCAAATAAGACGAAAACAAAAGCATATCACCAGCTTTTGCATTCAAGGGCTGCGCTTTTTCGGCTTCAACAAACTGCTCAGATACAACGGCATGCACGCCCCGCCACTCATGGTCTCTAGGGCCTGCCTTGTGTGACTCTGGAATAACATAAAGCCCTCCATTCTCTGGGCTCGAATCATCCAATGCCAACCAACAAGTAACATACTCTGGCGTCACACCATTGGCATAGCCATTATCTTGGTGCCAATCAATGTAAGATCCCGCACCCGGCGATTTGTTAATGCCCTGATCCCACCAAAACCGCACATCCGTTCCTAGTAATTGAACCATACCGTCGAGTAGGTTTTTATCTTGAGTAATAGCCTTTAGTTTTTCGCTTCTAAAGTTCAACATGGCGCGGTATGGAAATCGCCCCTCATCATCATTGCCCAGTGTTTGAGAATCCATGGTAACTAGACGATCGTATTCCGACTGAATACTTTCTGTATCACCTTGATTAAATATCGGCCCGATATTTACAAATCCTAACTCTCTAAAATCTTTTACTTGCTCATCACTTAATGTCATAGGGGATCACTCTTCAGTTGAGGGTAAGGCCGATCAAACCCCGTATTTCTTTCAATCTACTACTAAAATAGGGCTATTGGCAATCGCCAGGCTGTGGCGGGCCACTGGCCCGTTTCGCGATTTCGGACGCCGTTAGCCGGCAGCAGCATCCAGATCATTAGCTGGCCGTCAACAGCGTCTAGCAGAAGGCGCAGTTCGATCAGTTTAGCACTCATTAACAGCTAAAATTGTAGCCGTTATCGGTAATGTTAACCGCTTGGCCACTGACCGCTGAATGCTGCGCCGCCATACCCATAACAACAGCTTTTAGGCCATCATCGATACCTACTTCTACTTCAGTATGATGAGTAATAGCCCGCTGAAACCCGAGATGCTGATAATAGGTTCCTCCACTATGAGCACCAGCAGCGAGAACTTTCGCGTCAATTTCGATTTTAGCGTCGATTGGGCCTACCGGTTTGTTGGGGCTCAACACAACTCTTGGAGCAGCCTGCTGCTCCTTCCATAGAAGCTCCGGCCCAGGAATTAGGCACTCTAGTTTACCGGTACTGCCAAGTGCACAAACCTCCTGCTCATAACGGGATCCTTGGGCGAACATACAAAGATCCAGCATTGCTCTTCGTCCCGACTTAAAGTCAACAATAACGAAGGCATTATCGAGGATGTCTGGGCTCTCACCTTGATAAACTTCATCCAGATGGTTACAGTTTTGGCCGGCGGAGGCCATGATCCGAATTGGCTCATCGGCTACTAGGAGCCGCATCAAATCAAAAAAATGGCAACATTTCTCAACAAGTGTACCCCCAGAATTACGATTAAAACGATTCCAATTACCGACTTTTTTCAAAAAAGGAAAACGGTGTTCACGAATACTTAGACTAGCCATCTCACCAATAGCACCAGCTTCCAGTTGTTCGCGAAAGTTGACCAGCGGCGGCATAAACCGATACTCCATGCCGACCCAGACCGGTGCGGGGTGCTCACTGGCGGCCTGTTGGATCAGTTTGACCTGCTCAATCTGGGTAACTAACGGCTTTTCTACTAAAATAGGAAGCTTACTTTTGGCAAATATCTGCAGCAGTTGCTCGCCATGCTGGTAATTGGGAGTGGCAATCAGCAGTGCGTCAAGTTCAGAGCTGTCAATGAGCTGCTCGACAGAATTCAGCTGCATTGCCTGTGGTGCCAATTGGGCGGCTCTCGCCCGCATATTGCTGTCCGGTTCTACAATAGCTGCCACCTCCGCCCCAGAGAGCTGGATATTGAGGATATGCTCTTGCCCCATCATGCCGCAGCCGAGAAGGCCGTATCGTAAACCTTTTGTCATCATTTTTTCCCATAAATAATTAGTGCTAACACCTGTGTTCAGAACCGGATGCTTTTAGCTCAGTCATATAGCTCATCATCCAGTTATTATAACTGTCCTCCAGCCGATAAAAAAAGGCTAATCAAAACGATTGATTACCGCCAGCAGGCTATTTTAGGTCGTCGTGAACGTTCTTTTAACCCCGGCGTTATTTATTTATTGAGTATCGCGCAGGGAACTATTATCAGCATGTATGGCAGATATGTTTCAGAGGTAACCCATGATCTTTTTATGCCCCTGTCGAATATTACCTAAAAAGTGGCGAAGAGCAGTCATAATTGATTATCATACTATCTGAATTGGGCGGGCCTAAACCGCAACGAAAGGATTCGACTCTATGGATGTGCCTGAGCAAACGTAACAACGAGTATTAAGATGCTATTAAAGCAAGCTAAACCCAAAATTGTCTGGTCCACTGCATTACTGCTTGGCATCACAGGACTAACAGCCTTGATCGCCGTGCCATGGTACGAATTAACCGTCGGATTTGAGTGGACACACTGGCTGGCCTTTACGATATTTGCCGCCTCTAATGGCTTAGCGATAACCGCTGGCTACCATCGCCTTTGGGCACATAACACCTACAAAGCGCGTCCTGTAATGCGCCTGTTACTAGCACTGTTGGGTGCCGCTTCTCTTCAAAACAGCATTTTAGTTTGGTGTTCTCAGCATCGACGCCACCATCGTCACGTCGACGACAATCAAAACGATCCTTACTCAGCCAATCTTGGGCTGTGGTTTTCACACATTGGCTGGATGCTACGAGAATATCCCAACGGGGCGGATGACTTTAGCAATGTGAAAGATTTGCAACGTGACAAAATAGTACAGTGGCAGCACAAACATTATTATTCGATCGCTCTGATTATGAATATTGCACCGCCGCTTATCCTGGGAGCAATTACCGGCCAATATCTTGCCTATTTTTTACTGATGGGTGTTTTACGATTAGTCTATTCACATCACACAACATTCTTTATTAATTCCCTGGCGCACTTCTGGGGTCGCCAACCCTACACCAGCGATAATACAGCCCGCGACAATGACTTTTTGGCATTACTAACTTATGGTGAAGGCTATCATAATTACCATCATATCTTTCAAAATGATTACCGGAATGGTATCCGATGGTTTCATTATGACCCGACCAAATGGCTTATAAAAGCCTCTTCATGGGTCGGGCTAAGCTACGACCTTCGAGTCACACCTAAATTTAAAATACGTCAGGCGATGGTGACCCGGCAGCTAGAAATAGCCAATGATAAGCTTACGAACCCTACACTAATAAACACCATCAAACAGCGTATAGGCACCATTGAATATGTTCAATGGCGCGCAGCAATCGATAAGCAAATGGCACATGAACAGCAGCAGCTGACAGAATTAATGAATGAATGGAAGACGATTCATGCAAGATGGGTGCTCATTAAACGCGAACAGTTAGCTGTTGCAAAGCAGAGCATGGAGGCGTCTTTGGATTTTCACAATTTAAAACACAAGCTGAAAGAGCTAGAATTTTCCCTGGTGCAGCAATACCGTCGAGTTAGTTACGTCAATGGCGTTTTGAGTTAGCCTTTCGCCCTGGTGAGTAAGACGGCGCTATTGCTGGTTTGGCCATCGAGCCTGATTCAACCGAGCCACGCGTCCTTTTCTTACGCGTCCGTATCTGCATAGACATTCTACTACCATGCGTTGTGCTCATGTGCATTCAGCATCGGGGCTTCTAACGGACTTTTAACGTCTTAGGGATAACATTACAAATGATCAAGTCTTTCGAAAATAAAACCATAATCATTACCGGCGCATCCGCCGGTGTAGGTGCCGCCTGCGCTCGTCTATTTGCCAACCATAAGGCCAAGCTTGTGCTGGTAGCCCGCGGTGAAGCTGCTCTGAATATCATCGCCGATGAACTGCGCTCCCAATGTGAAGTACTGACCGTGGTAATGAATGTGGCGAACAATGATGACTGTTTAACGTTGCTGGAAAAGGCCGAAGCTACTTTCGGTGCTGTGCATGTGCTTATCAACAATGCGGGGATGCATGCGCGAGGCAATCTCGAAACTGTCGCCCCACTGGATGTTGCCGCCATGGTTGATATCAATCTGCGAGCGCCCTTGCTGTTGTCCGGTGCTGCGATCCCCTATTTGCAGCGTGCAGGCGAAGGAGCCATTGTTAATGTGGGCTCACTGGCTGGCCGTGCACCACTTCAGGGTGCTGCAACCTACAGTGCTACTAAGGCTGGATTGCGCGCCTTCAGTTATGCATTAGCCGATGAACTGCGAGACAGCGGTATCAGTGTTGGTTCAGTTTCACCCGGCCCAATCGATACCGGATTTATTATGGACGAGATTGATGAGGTTGAGGATATCGTTTTTTCACAGCCTATGAGTACCGCGCAACAGGTTGCCGAGGGGATTATGGCTGTGGCCTCTGGAGACGAGGTTGAAGTGGTTCTACCGACAGCCAGTGCCAAGCTCACGCACATCAGCTATTTGTTTCCAAAATTGCGCCGGCGTCTGCGTCCGAAGCTCTATGAGCAGGGTCGGAAGAACAAAGAAAAATACCGCAATCGTCAAACCGATAAGTAGCCGCAACGCATCTCACAACAAGAACCCGCCGATCATCTTGATTTAAAGAAAGTTTGAAGTCAGCAGTCAGGCCCAAATAAAGCTCATCAACATCCCATGTGTATTGATGAGCGTTCTCGGCAGCCCGCAAATATCAGAGCGGTTTTTTTCGGCGACTGCGGACTAGATCGTTGCCGCAGAGCCAGGGGCAGTAATTTATTTTTCAACGAAGAATAGCAGCAATTGCTTCTGACTCTAGTCGGTTCTGCTGATTGATGGCAGTGAGTTTATCAGTGCAAACACACGGACTCAGTGAGAACTTATGATAGACATTCACCTTAGCTAATCTTCCTGATAGAATGCGGCCACGCGCCCCTAGATCAGCTGGCTAGAGCATTTGGCGCCTAAGCTTTAGCTCGTAAGTAACATGGACACTGAAGGGAACCGCCAAAATCTAGTACCACTTATCACCCGCCCTTAGCTCAGCTGGATAGAGCGGCCCCCTCCTAAGGGGCAGGCCAGAGGTTCGAATCCTCTAGGGCGGACCATTTCAATAGTTTTGACCTACCGTTTAAACGATCACAATTCTTTATTGTTAGCTCGGTGGCCATTGGGTGGCCAAGACTGTATTGGCATTCCAATTATTGCAAGAACATGAACCCACCGTGAAAAAAAGGGTTTATTTTTAGAGAATTAATTTTGACGAAGCCTAGGGTCAAAAATAGTTAATCTAGCACTGTCATACTAAGCAACCTAAGTGTAGTTTGATCACTATTGGGATAGCGACAATCCAAGCTGGCAGCTACCCAATCGAGATCAAACCCATTAAACGGGCTTTATGGCCCGTTTTTATTTATAGCCAACCAAAAGGACTTTAACTCACCAAGAACAGCTAGCGGTGGAAGCCCCCTAAAGAGCGCTCAGTTTCTTCTTCTAACGCTTCTCCTCAAGTTGAACCAGAATCTCGGTATGCTGGGCTCGGGTGAGCCGGTAGCGTGCGTAGAATGGCAACGCAACAAAACCCGCGATACACATAATAGGCCCACCGAATAGCCCCAAACGCCAGATTACATCGGCGTCGACCTCTCCCGGCACCGCGTCAAAAGGGAAAACAACAAATATATCCAACATGATGCCACCGACAAAATGCCCGACCGAGTTGGACGCCTTTGCAAAGAATGCCCGTGCAGAATAAATTAAGCCCTCCTGCCTGCGGCCAATCAGAAGCTCATTTTCATCCGTGATATCGCCCAACATCGACATCATCGCAACCGCACCTGCCGCCGCGCACATAGAACTCAGAAAGCTAATTGGCAGCAACGTCGGCATCAGTGATTCGGATCCGTTAACGGGCATCAAGCCAAACAGACGCAGACTTATCGGAAGTTGAGTCAATATCAACAGCCCCAAAAGGCCGCCAACCAAAACCGGTTTACGGTCAAATCTCTTCATCAGAATAGGCGATGCACTGGCGCCTATGATCACAGCAGGGATTACAACTAGACCAAACCATTTAATTTGTTCGGGCTTCAGTTCCCAGAAATACGTGGCGAGAAAAATCCCCAAGGTTTCGCTCAACCCAATCGAAATCATGAGTAAGAAAAAGCCTATTAGCAGAAATCGGTAGTTGGGATTGTCAAAAACCCCCCTCAGTTCTTTATAGAAACCCATGAGCGACATTCGCTCCAACTTTTCGGGAGGCGAACTTAGATAAGGCACCCGCCCCAAAGTGCCAAGAGAGCTAAGGTATATCATCACCAGAATGATTCCGCAGACCGTTAACACCACGGGGGGGTACGCTGACACATCAAGATGCTTGGGCACTACCGACCCGTCTGCCAACACGCTTTCACCGGCAAAAAAGAAGCCCCAAACTGTGAAGGCAAACAGTGCGCCCGACACATAACCTATAATCGCGTTTATGCTGAACAGCTGCGATCGCTCATTGGCGTCTTTGGTCAATTCTCCGCCCAGCGCATGGTGAGGAATGGTATAAAGCGTTACAAACAGACGACCGGATATGGTCCAAAATGCTAACCAAGCAAACAACCACATCTGATTCGGTTCACCCGATACGCCACCTGTAAGCTGCTCTGGCGG
>Ga0206127_1004644_pt1 | contig 11988 bp, 11 predicted proteins | sample Helgoland_Spring_6_FD_148646 | JGI IMG/M metagenome (GOLD analysis project Ga0206127, IMG submission 148646) | Pelagic subsurface seawater microbial communities from Kabeltonne, Helgoland, North Sea - Helgoland_Spring_Bloom_20160419_1 | ecosystem: Environmental > Aquatic > Marine > Epipelagic ...
GGCAAACCGGCTATCCGGCTCAACTTCTCAAAAACGGATCAATTCGGGACTGGAAAGATACTACCCATCAGCCAAGAACTGTTCGACTTATTAGAAAAATGGAGGAGTATGATCAGCCAAGAAGGCTATATTCTAAGGTCAATTAGCAGGCATGGGTATATTGGGATCAACCTACACCCAGCAAGTATCAGCACGATATTAAAAGCACTGCAAAAGGACTTGAGGATTGACCCCGATAAACAGCCGCTCAGCGGTCATTCATTTAGGGTGGGTGCAGCACTTGATCTATTAGAACAAGGTGAGCCGCTTGAAAGGATAATGCTCAGAGGGGATTGGCAGACGGATTCGACCGCCATGAAGTACTTAAGAAATTGGATTTATTAAACTAGCTATTCAGTCTCAAAAGTACGCTTATCTGAGTTATCTTCCATAAACTCATAACGAAGTGTTCGGGCCAAACCCTCCTCAAGACTTACGGGCGGAACAAAGCCAGTATCACTGACGGACGATGCAAACTGAGTAGTCCCCATGAACTTCTTAACCCGAATACTGCTTACGGATAGAGGTTTACGAATTATCATTGCCACCAAGTCAGCAACATAACCCAAGGCTATCCCAACAGAACGAGGAAGCCTTAATCCAACATTAGTTTTGCCTGACAGGGTCTTTCTCGTACCAGAAATCAATGTATTCATATCAAAATCAGGCTTATCAATATAATTATAGATATGCAGGCCTGGCTCAAACGACAAACTGTACTCAATAAAAGCCACGACGTTTTCAACATAAGCCATGGACTTTTTATTCTTGCCGTCACCAAACATCACAAACCTGCGAGCAGCAATCTGCCTAAGCAAGTTGTAGACATTACCCCTATTACCTTCACCAAAGATAACTGTTGGTCTTACTATAACGAGAGTGCGGCTTTCAGAATCCTCGGCTTGCCATTCCTTATAAACCTGTTCGGCCAAATATTTAGTACGACCATAGTCGTTAAAATAGTTAGGATCACCAGACTCGTCACTATCCGCAGGCGCGAAACCATATATGGCAACCGAGCTTGTAAAGATGATTTTATTAATACCATGCTTGCGAGCTGCTTCACAGACATTTACGGCGCCCTGAACATTTACATCGTCATAGCGGCTTAAAGGACGAATATCATCCCGGTGGACTGCAGCGAGATTAATAACTGTGCTCACATTTGTAAGTTGATCAAGCGTGACAACATTCTCCACGTCAAGATATGTACTTTTATCGGACTTACAACTAAGATCTATATCATACCTTTTATGACAAACGTTACCTCTATTGAGGCGAGCCGCAAGTCGTGAACCAACAAATCCAGCCCCGCCAATAATCGCTACTTCATGTATATGCATAAACCGAGTATCACTGGTTGTTAAATTTTTTGAATATCCAAGAGTCGAGACTTCGCCTCACCAATGACCACAAGGATAAAACACAGTACATGATGAAGTAAATGTAGACTTTCCAACCTATACCCTTATTAGATTTAAATCTGTACTGATTGATAACCATGAAAAACTTTTTAGCCATCTTTAACTTATTTTTTGATATTTGTTTCTCGCTAATTCGATAGCCGACAAGCGATTCTGGAATTACTGCACATCTATCTATCGACTCTAAAATCTGCAACCAACATTGCATGTCCTCAACAGCATGGTATGACGGAGATTCAAAAAATGGAGTATCCTTTAATAAATCTGCAGATACCATAACGCTAGAGGTACAGATTCTATTCTTAGAACATATCTGTGAAAAAGTGTAGCTTCCATAATCACCATGGGTCCCTCTTCTTGCCTCCAAAAAATCACATGTCTCACTGAATACAGTTATATTAGTACAACAAAAAGATGCATTTAAACTTCTTAAAGCATTGATTTGTCGTGTTATCTTAGCAGGATGCCAAAGGTCATCAGCATCTAAAAAGCATACCCATTTACCGCCTGCTGCCGCAACCCCTATATTCCTAGGTCCAGCTGGGCCACCCATATTTTTTTCGAGTGAAACCAGTCTTATGCGAAAGTCTTCATCACACATTTTTTTTACGATACTGACTGTATCATCGGTTGAACAATCATCGACTACAATTACTTCTAAATCGCTATGGGATTGATTTAAGACAGATAAAATTGTGTCAACAATAAAGTTAGCGGCATTATATGTTGGTATAACAATGGAAACCAGTTCCTTAGTATTCATTTATTCAACCTACTTTTTGGTCAGCATTAAAAGTCCATAACTTACAAGCCAAAGTTAAAAGATCTTTTAACACCAACGGCGGAAAAATAATATACCACCGTTACACGAGTATAACACAGCAAATTGTTTCTAATAATCCCAAAAAACTAAATTCACACGGACCTTAGCTGGGCACGTCGTCACATTCTAGTAAAGTTGAAAGAAAATCTGGGCTAGCTGTGCAAAAAGCATAAGCAATGATACAGTCCACGCTCAAAATAATCTGGTTTCCGAACGAAAAAAAGGTGGCTCCCTATCTCAGCGTTATTCCAATGAGCGAACCTTGGCCCCCGCAGTAATCTATGTAATAAGTTGTGGTCAACCGCAATTTTTACAAATGGCTCACTAACAGCATCCATCTCATTTAGAATTTTAGACTGGCCATTAACCCTTAAATTAAAAATAATTTTTTCACTCTGAATCACCAACGTAGTTTCCGATGTGAATCCAATTTGTTTTGCCTTTTCATTAAACCTTTCGAATGCTTGGACTATTAAGTCGGGTAATTCATCTTCGTTCCATTCATCTGAATCGTAAGGAAAACTTCTCTTTGAAATATCTATTAGATACTCTTCGTAACTTTTTTTATAGCTTTTAGGAGCTGTACATGTCTCTAGACTTTCAACGTCAAGTGAATCGAACTGTCCTAAACAAACACCTTGAGCGTAACCTGGAACATGTTTAGACAGAAAGCCTAGAGCCTCCTCAACGGACGGAACTCCTCTTAACTCTGTTAAGTTAGAAAGTCTGGATCCAAGAACGTATGTTCCTGCAAATGGAACGTACGCTCGTGGCTTGACTAGTTCAATGTATTCTATAGCTTTCTTCAAAAACTGAATTTTCTTACCTTCGGCAGCAAACTTTTGGTCAGCGATATTATCAAAGCCAAAACACTGAGGAAACGGACCTGCCCCACCATAACCAACGCATAAAACATCAACACCAATCTGATTAAGATTATTTTTAATGATTGTTGATTCTGCCAGTTCAAAAGGACAGTCATTCGTATTCAGAACTGATTGATCTTTGTATTGAAATAATGCCAATGTATCAATCTGCGTACTGCCAAATTGCGCTTCTACCGGAGCACAACCCATGAATTTCCCACATAACTCAGGGTCACAATTGTCTGCGGCAAAAATAGTTAGGGAGCCTCCATTTTCAAAGTAAAAGGGCTTACCGTGATCGCACTCTATGACTTCAAATCCAAAGACTTTCTCAAGCTTGAATTTTAAAAATTGCGATTCATATCGATGGATAAGGACTGGTACTTTTTTGGGGAGTGCTTTAAATGTGTCCTGACTCAAATGATCCGGGTGGATATGAGATACATAAATATAATCGTACTCTAGCAACTCTATCGATTGCCTAGGAAAAGGCGGATAATGATACCAACTACCATAATATTCTCCATCAGTAAGCCAAGGATCAGTTAAAATCTTGGTTTTACCAAGCTCGATTACCTGAGTGGAACTTTGTAGCTGAGTTACCTTCATTGTTTGATCTCATAATGATTCATTTATATTTAAAAAGTCCCCCCTATAGTACAAAAGAGGACCATGCTCACAATTAACGCTCGAAACCACTTTGTCAACAGCTAATATAACAACCCTATGGGTTCCATAATCCACAATGTTAGCAATTTCGCAAAAAGCAACAGCATTTGATTTTTTCAAGAACGGCTGGTCGTTGACATCAACCTCCCATAAATCGTTATCAAAACGTCCATCAGCGCTTTCCTTAGAACTACAAATCGACGCAATCTCCTGTTGTGCAGGTGATAAAAAATTGATATTTAATTTACCTCCAGTGCGAACAGCTTTTGTTAACGAAGAATTTTTATTTATACAAACTAGCAAAGACTTTGGATCTAAAGACACTGAAGTCACCGATGAAACAGTAATTGCGTACCGATTGTTATCAAATGAGGCAGAAGCAATACAAACTGGATAAGCCAAATTTCGCATCATTTCTAAAAATTTTTCTTTCATAGGTTACTACTCTGAAATTTGATCTATTACATAAAAACAGTGATCCGCCGGAGTCATTAATTCAATTGGCGATAGGTTTGGTCGCTACATCCTAATTCTACTGCCCAAAAACGTCACCCAGCTCCTTTGGATCAATGTTAAAATCCTGCACGCCGTAATCCTTGCTCGCATAAACTGCGCATAGCATGAGTCTTGGATTTTTCTCAGGAGACTCACCTTTGTGAAAACCAAATGTATCAGCCGCAATACCCATTCCGATCGGCCCATAAAATGGCGTAATTGATTCACAACCAAAATGTTTTTTAATCGAACAGTCATGATGACGATTTATTCGAAGTTTCTCATAAAAAATCTGCTTTAACGTGGACGGCTTGTGAGAACGCTTGACATAGACATGCGCCCCCCCGCCCTCACTTACATTACTTAGATAAAAGAAGAATTTCACAAAACCCCAGGCATCCACATCTCGATGAAAAAAATGAGCCGCTTCTGATCTAGTTGAGTCATCAACGTCTGCCGGAAAAGTCCACCATAGCTGAGTAGCTATACATTCGGCAGAGTTTCCAAGGTAATTTTTTGCAATATCTCTGAGCAAATCAGAATGTCTAAAATCCTTGAAGACATCTTTATTTTGGAAATTAAGGTACTTGGCTAGAAGAATGTCTGTGCCCAAATACTCTTCATAACTGCACTTATCCTCTAACCTAAACCCCTTTTTTGGATCGCCGTAGGCATAACAAGGAATTTCATGTGCATAGGAAATCATTTCAGACGCAGTTTTCCCGCTCAGCTTCAACTTGGGGGAGCAACCTTCCTTATGCAGATCGGATAATATCTCCTCCGCAGTCACTCCTGCCATTAGCTCGACAACATCGCCAAACCGCATTTCTTTCAAGTCTGGCTTATTAACTGAATTTGACCGGCTTAGGTGAAGAAATATTCTTTTAAGAAAATAGATTCTTGAAAATACGGCCATCCATATGTAATCGATATTATGAGATAACAGGTTTGATAATTTATCGTAAAACCCTTCTCTATTAATGCGTTCATTTTTGTCCATAATCCATCCATCAAAGAGCTAAATATTCAGTCAAAACGACAAACCTAACGATTAAAAGGAGTAAAATATTAGCAAACTTTACTACTTTAACCAAACAACTAAAAAGGCTCCTTTAATCAAACTCAACGATCCCTCACGATAACACCATTAGAGGACCTTTTACGTACCAAAAATGCAAAAGTTAACACATAAATGAGACTACTAGGCCAATAATCTAGTATTCGATTAGCTACAAATAAGATTAAGAAAGTTAACACTACATACGCAGAAAAAATAGATAACGGCTGCCCCTCTCGCAGACCTCTATATATTGCAATGACATTACAGACAACGAACAAAAAAGTGATAGGAAATCCAACTGTAACCAACAGCGCTATATAAAATCCATCACCCGTGTAAAAAGGTAGGAAGTCAGGGTGCCCAAATACCAAGGCAAGTGGATTTTCCGAAAGCAAAAGTAGCCCCTGTTTCGTGTATTGCTCTCGAATCGAAATAGATGCACTGCCAACGCTTTGTTCGTTAAGAGCATAATCGATTAGGGCCAAAAACTTCATGTGAGCATGCCAAACTGAGTTATTTACTTGGTATATTGAATCCCACAAATTGAAGATCAGCAACCCAATGCCAGCGAGACCAAGAAAAGCAACTGGAATTTTCTTAAGTTTGAATGTCACAAGAAAACTATGTAATAAAAACATAAATGCGATAACACTGCAGGCTAAAGATCCTGTAAGTGGCACTAACAGGAGAAAAAAACGTGAAACATTTTCTCGGAAATAAATGAATCTGCATGCCAGTGAAGATACAATTAAATATAATCCAAATGTGTTTGCATTTCCCATCCCACCTAACAGCGTGCTAAATATCTGTAAGCCAGAAAATTTAATAGCTAAATCTACAAAAACCTGTGCGATGACGACACACACAATTACGTTAATCATAAACCTGAAAGTATCTAGTCCATCTCTCTCAGTGAAATTAACAAATAAAAGAGGAATAAAAAACGCCAAGTTTAATGCTTGACTATACATATCATTATATATGTATGGGAATACCGCCACGACGGTTGCAAAGTAATATAACAGAGGTATTTTAAGAGCTAAATTGTATGCAAATACTGAAACAGAAAGTGATCTATATAGACCAGCATAAACCAAAAAAAATGCGGTTACTTTCATCAAGAAGCGCGCTGCCGAACCACCCTGTCGAATATGCGGTCCGTCCATTCCCAACCAATATGCTTGAAAAAGTATTGAAAGCCCAAGACCGATGCCTAAAACCAGGCAATACTTAGAGATATCTTTGGGCACTTTTATCTTCATTTATTTCTACGGCTTTTAGTCGGCAGTCATCGGAGTTTTGCGAGATAGTAGTCCCTTTTTCTATGCTACCTGTTCTTCAGTTTTATCGTCATTTCAGCTTTCCTGGTCAGAGTTCGACCATACGCCACCCACTGGTTGTAGGCATTTGATTTCTTTACTCCAGCGTTCTGGATGCTTTGCTTTTGCCGCTAAATAGATAGCTTCTCTAGCCATCTTGCTATACCTGTGGACAAAGGTGTGGACCCAATCCCGTGCTGCCTGCAAACTTTCGAAGGACTTTTCTAGATACGCTGGCGTATATTTTAGTGTCTTGAACAAGCTCTCTGAATAGAGACTATCGTTGCTCATAGAGGGGCGAATAATTAATGGGGTGACATTCCCATCTGGCATCAACTGGCCCTTTGTCCTTGCAGCAGTTCGCCAACTGTAAAGCGTGTCTTGAGCGATGCCTTCTCTGGCTGACTGCGCTATTGGTTTGTTATTTTGTGGAAGCATCTTTTGTAAGACAGCGGCCTTTCTTTTTGCTGGATTACCCATCTAATCCTCTGACCGCCTACTGTTTAGAATTTATTGAAGTCTAATATTAATGGAGGGAGAATTATCCGGCCACAGGGAGCCCTACGGTAATTACCAAAACTATATTAATCAGCGATCTCATACATTAAGCCAAAGAAATCTTTTTAAGCACCTTTGAAATGTTTACCCCACCATATTTCTTTTTCAACATACTGATAAAACTAAAAGCAGTAAGAATTTCAAAAAAAACAGTTACGGTACGAAGAGAAAAAAAACGTAATCTAACCAGGCTAAATTCAGCGCGACTGTTGAAGTAAGGAATATGTTTCTGCAGGTTATTCCCATTCCATTGCATAGATATACTTTTGGGATTCTTATTACTATATTTGAAAAGTGATATCCAAAATCTTATTGATATTATTAATGCTTCACGTCGACTATTTGATACAACCTCAAGAAGACGATCACATTCCTCAGTGGTAATATAGTGTGTTATGTCGTGATGGTCACTTTTGTGAATATGCCCAATCTTTGTTTCATCTCTTAGCATCATGATATCCGATACGATTTTAATCTTTCCCTGCTGACATAGTACTGCTTGGTCGATGACTTCCATAGATCCACCACTCAAGCACTGACTCTGGAGATCAACGCTCTCTATGTAATTCTCTACAGACCGAATACCCCAGAATAGTGGCGGGCAGCCTGCGATGAGGCACGACACGAACTCACTAGATCTTACAATAGTGTCTTCATCATCGATATCGTGGTCCAAAATCGTATCTACACTATATGAAACCCGGTGAAAAGGACCAAGTGGCTTTTGAAAAGTAGCATAACGGCCGACAATTGCTGAATAATCCTGGTTATTTTTCAAAAACTTTTCAGCCATATCGATAAATTCAGGTAAATAAACGTCTTCATCGGGACCTAGCGCTATTATCTCTTGAGGCTCCAGCGAGCGACAATAATTAGCCATTCTTTCCATAAAGGTGACTTGGTCAAAAATATAGATCACCCCAAGCGACTTGCATATTTCCCTTATCTTTAAGGAAGATACTCCATCATCACTACCATCGAGAACAATTACATCATAATTCTTACCAAAGCACTCGGATTTATAAAAGGTTAAAGTTCGTTGCAATTTAAGGGGACGATTGTACGCGGGGACTATGATTTTCATCGTAATTGCTTCACCTGACCGCTTTTAACTTCAAAAATTTTGTCAAAACCATCGAGTTCGTCGACACTATGGGTAGAAACAACAATTGTCTTCTTACCCTTCATTTTTTTAACCGTCGAAAAAATCATTTGCTCCATTGATGAGTCTAACGAGCTGGTCATCTCATCAAGTAGAAGTATATCTCGATCAAAAAAGAAAGCTCGTGCTAGCGCCAACCTTTGTAATTGTCCTCCTGACAAATTAGTGCCGTTAGAACTCAACTTCTTATGAAGAATACTGTCGTCATAGTCATCTGTAAATCCGCTCTGAACTAGACAAGCCATAGCCTTCTTCGAACTTTCAGAATCAAAATATGCAAGAGCCACATTCTCATAAATCGAACCCGACATGCAAAAAGGGGTTTGAGGGGAATAGGAGCAATTACTCTCAAAATAGTTATCACAATAGTGTGATTTTGAATTCAAAATAATCTCACCGGAAGTAGGTTTTATAAATCCCAGTATTAATGATAAAACCGTAGATTTTCCACTGCCAGATTCACCGATTAACGCAACCAGCTCACCAGCATTTATCTTGAAATTGACCTTATTTAAGATAGGTTTATTCACGCCATAATCGAATTTAACATTGTTAAACTCTAGCGACTCGAAATTATCTGGGCTGAAGATTTGATCATCGATTCCAACTTGGATATGAGAAAAACCATCCAGGCCAGACGTGAAATTTGAGTACAATCTATTCACGGTATCCGTTCTTAGCCTGAGCTCTGAAAATGCATTAAGTACTGAGTTTCCAAGTGGAATTATTCTCATTGCTGCGAAGGCATAAACTCCAAAAGTTGATAATATCTCAGTTTGCGAATTCCCTGTAGCGCTTAAAAGAAAATAAACGCCGATGATGTATGACATAAGAACCAATTCAGTTGCGTATCTTGGGGCAAGAGCAATCGTCAAACCTTTTGCCGTGGCCTCACTAAAGGTTCTCGTCTGTTTTTTTATTCTATCAATAAAAAAATTATTTTTGGCAAATAACCTAATCTCTGTGAGACCTAAAAAAATTTCTCCAACGTTCTGCACGACACTCTGGCTAGCTTTATTTGAAATCTCGCCCTGCAGCTGCTGAATGCGACCAAAAAAACGATCGTAAGAGTAAGTAAGGATGGAAACCATCAAGAAAATCAACCCAAAAGCGAGAAAGTTTTGTATAGCCAAATACACGAGCAACATTATGACAATGAGACCATCACTACAAATTCGAAAAATTGGCAATAAAACCTGTTTAGAAAAACTATCTGTTAATATTTGAATATTCTGAATATAGTATGCTGAGTCTTCCTTTCTGGCTTCTAATGGGTTCAAGCTCAGCAACTTTTCCGTCAAAAGGTTTGAAAGTCGTCGCTGTCTTAGCTGACTGAATGAAACCATAGTTTTGTTAACATATAGACCAAAACCCGTCTTAAGTATATAAAAAAATAATAACCCGAAGCCATAAAGGACAAGCATATCGAAAGAACTACCGTCTTTAAAGAATCGAATATTATTTAGAAAAGATATTATGAAACTATTTTCCGGCCCCAAAACTGCTTGAATGAAAGAAGCAATAAGGCTCAAACCCACTAAATCTAGACACGATGCTGCAATAAATACTGCCAATATTGGAAATACTTTTAGATAATCACCAGCTAGCAGTGCTTTTATTTTTCCGTAATAACGGACTTCTACGTCGCTCAAATGTCCACCTTTATAGAATCAGCAATTTTTGTGTTAGTTGCAATTTTATTAACCGGAAATAGTAATCCCCATCTTCCTCTGACTGACAAAGGGTCAAAGTCTTCTACGGATCCAGGCACATCAACACCATGCACTAACATTGGGTGTCCTATATAAAAATCTCCAACTTCGAGCTCATGTTCAAAATACCACTTTTTATTATTCTTTTTTGTTACATAATATCCATTTGATTTACCAACATCTAATATCAAAGTACTGGTGATCTCTTGATGATTACCAATGGGGTCAGTATGAGCCCCGAGATAACCCTTTCCCTCCGGATAAAAATGGCATGCTATTCTGCTAGTGCATTCGCCTTCCACCGCTCTATTTAAATATCTCTCAGAGTCCGCGCCAGCTATAAGATTTTTCAATCTATAGCAATCTCCATATCGATTAAAAAACTCAAACAAATCTCTATTCCATTGAAAGAAAGATACTGAATTACAATATATTGGCACCACGGCTCGTGGGTCTGATTGAGAAAAACGAACATAATTATTACACTTATGATCGATCGGAGTCATAATTTCTAGATTATTTAAAAGAATACCATGAACATATTTGATAATTTCTTTACAAAATTTATGTTGCTCAAAACCCTTAAAAACAACTATATCTCCATTATTAACTAGATCAGTAATTTCGTTTAACGCATCAGCGTTCTTAATCACATCCTGCACGGTGAGGTGATATTTAACCAAATTTCTCGCATACATTGTGAATCTCCTATTAGGATTTAATCTCTTTTCAGAAATCCTTCAGGGGCCACAGTTATCTGTAACTTTTCACAGAGGGATTTATCTATCTTGAAATCTGGATAATGTTTTATAAACTCGGAAATTGCAGACCGCGGGCTATTTCCGGGTCCCCATTCTCGATTATCCTGCCAATATTCGGATTTATCCCACTCAATACTCGTATCATAAACAACAAGATATCCTCCTGATTTCACCAAATCTTGATAACCATTTAGTTCAGCAAGAACATGTTCATGAGTATGGTTAGAATCCAAAAAGATCATTACATTTTCATAGCCCTCAGACTTCTTTTTCACCAAATCTATAATTGATGGATCAATACTAGAACCCTCAACAAGATCAACATATGCTGATAAAGGCTCATCATCTATAGCTTGTTTCGTATGCTCTCGAATATCGATATCAATTCCTATGACTTTCCTCTTTTTTTCAAAAGGCGCATTGTGCTGGAGGGAATTACGTAAATCCAACAACGCAAGCATAGATGCACTAAACAAAACCGAACCGCCTCTCGCAACACCAGTTTCAATGACCAAATCAGGTTTATGCTTCATTATTAATTCCTGCATAACGACGATATCTTGCGGAAATTGAATTATAGGGGTGTTCAACCAATCAAAATTATAAACATAATTATATTCAGCGCTTTTTTCCATCCAAGCTCTAGAAAGAATATTTAAATCTTGAGCATCTCCCATCTTTTTAATATTCTGGGTTCTTGCATTCTCAAAATCCATATCATATTTTTTCATTTCACTAGTTCCTTCATCATAATTTTAATTCCTGTTTCAATTCGCTCTACAGACTCCACTCCAAATGATATTCTTAAAAACGAACCAGTTGACTTACCATATGCTCCTCCCGGAATCACGGACACATTACAATTCTTCAATAGATTTATACAGAAACCTTTTGTATCCGTAATCCACTGTGATACATCTATAAATATATAAAATGTAGCAGCACCTGTAAGATACGGAATCTTATACGCATCGAGAATATCAATGACTTTATCTCTTTTAACTAACAACGCGTCTATCTCAGACTTTGCTCTTACTTGAAGGTCCTTTAACTGCCCAACGAGAGCCATTTGCAGAATAGTAGGAGCACAAGTTATCAAA
>Ga0206127_1004649_pt1 | contig 11982 bp, 4 predicted proteins | sample Helgoland_Spring_6_FD_148646 | JGI IMG/M metagenome (GOLD analysis project Ga0206127, IMG submission 148646) | Pelagic subsurface seawater microbial communities from Kabeltonne, Helgoland, North Sea - Helgoland_Spring_Bloom_20160419_1 | ecosystem: Environmental > Aquatic > Marine > Epipelagic ...
GGCGGCGAAGGCGAAGGCGAAGGCGGCGGCGACGAAGGCGAGGAAGGAGAAGGCGGCGCAGCACCGTGCTGCCTACGCGAAGATGCTGCAGGAGGAGGCCTGCAAGGCCGAGCGCGGGACGTCCACCTTGCGCCTCCGGCAACTGATCGACCTCGGGTTCGAAGCCACCTCCCTGTGTCCGCTGCCCGACGAAGGAGGAGGCGTGCGAAAGCAGCGAGCGGAGGTGGCGCAGAAGAACGCGGAGGCGAAGGAGGCGAAGCGCCTGGGCGCGCTCGCGAAGGAAAACGATAGTCGGCGGGAGGAGCGTGAGGAGCTGGAGAAGAAGGACCCCGATTCACAGCTCGCTTGCCTCCTACGCGACCGTGCCGGCACGTATGGACCTGACGGCAATGAGCCGTGGGCGGACCACATCGATGTCCTGCTGCTCGGCTATCAGCGGGGCGTGTATTACACGGTATACCGCACGGAGGGCAGCGGCGACTGGCAGCAGCTGCGGGCAGCGATCGCCTCGGGACGTGCCATCGCCCTGCCGGCGCCTTGCATCCGCCGCGAGCACTGGCTGCTGGCATTCAAGACGGAGGCCGAGGAGCTGCTGGACGGCGGCGAGCTTTTGTGGCACCCATGGGAGGGGGGCGAGAAGGCGAACCACTTCACGCCGCTGCTGCGCGACTTTCGCCTCCATACGCTAGCGCAGGAGCAGGCGCGGCAGCAGCAACTCGCCAGACCGCGCGGACATGGGTGCGTAGCAGCAACGGGCATGGTGCGCAACGGCGCCGCGGTGGTGGAGCAGTTGTCGTCTGCGGCGGTGCAGGCGGCGCTGGCGCAGGCGCAGGAGGAGGAGCTGAATGTGGTGCAGGCGGCGCTGGCGCAGGCGCAGGAGGAGGAGCTGAAGCAGCACCCGCGGGACTTGGTGATGGCGCAGCAGCTGTCCTTGGTGATGGCGCAGAGCGAGGCCGCCGCCGACGCCGCCAGCAGCAGCAGCAGCAGCAGCAGCAGCAGCAGCAGCAGCAGCACGACGGGCAGGGGCGGCAGCAAGGCCATCACCGAGGACACCTCGTTCAGCGCGCACCTGCAGGGCAGCCACGTGGACAAGCACGTCGGGCGGCTGCACGGCGTCGGCCAGGGCGTGAACGGTGTGCATAGCGGCGCTACGAGCAGCAGGTTTTTTCGCTGCACGTTCAGCCCAGTTTCCAAAGACGGCAGCTGTCTTCTGTATGCGATGGACCGGCTCGCCGAGCGCATGGCCGAGACTGCGGTAGTGGGCGGTAGTGGAAACACGCAATGCGGTGGTATAACGCCACGTCGAACCAGCAGCAGTGAATACATCATGTAAGTATTAGAGAGAGCATGTATGTCAGATAGGAAAATGATGTTGTAATAAGAATGCGTTGAGCATGTACGTGTACTTACAGCCAGGCGGAACGTTGCAGGGGGTGGTGTGCAAGCTAGCGGTGCTGCGGGGCGGTGGCCAGCAGCCCTGCCCGCCAGCATATATGGCGGTGGCATGCGGTTGTCGAAGCGGCAGCGGGGTACCCTCTGCCACGACCGGCCTGCAGCGCTCCCCCGCGATCAGTTTCCACCCACCGCCGCGTAGCTGCCTCCCACGATGGCCACAGCAGCAGCTGGCGCGCTGCGCGCCGCCGTGCTGCAGAGGTTCACCCTCTTTCGTCCGATGCCCCATGTTCGCCAGCGGCATCGCCCGTGGCCGCGCAGCCACCCGGCGGCCGCTTCCCTCACGCGAAGTCGGGGCGCGCGCCCGCCACCATCGCGTCCCGGAATATCACGTGGCGGGCGCCCACGTCGCGTGGGGCGCGGCCTTGCCCTGAGCTGGTGCAGGGTGGGCGCCTTGCCAGGCTGCTGTCCGGCGAACGATGGAGCGCAGCTGTCCTGAGCGCCAGCGGAGGTGCGGCGAGAAGGTCAAACCTCAAAATGACTGCGCACCGCTCGCGCTCACCACGCCTGCGAGGAGCTGCGCCGTTGACAAGGGAAGCAGGGGGCGGTGATGAGGAGAACCACGCCCGTCAAAAGCCGGCACCACCATGGTGCTGTGGGTGAGATTTTCAATTTCAGATTAGGCGAGTGACGCACACCCATGACAGATCAGATCAGACACAGACAAAGCGGCTCTCAGGCAGCCGTTTTGCAGCTGTCATGGAAGAATTTGGAACTGTACATTAGCAGCCGGACAGCCCCTCGCGAATGGTGCTACAGTGAACATACAGGGCCGATGCTTCAAGGTAGGGCTCCCCCGAACCCTGCCCCGGAACCCGAAGTGGGTTAGGGTCAACCCAGCCACCACCGGGGGCGGTTTGGGCGCCGCGCCCGCCCCTGCCGGGCGCCGCGCCCGCCGGCAGCTCGCGCGCCGCACCACCAGCGAGCCGAGCGCTCCATCCGGAAACTACTGCCTTAGAAACTACTCCAACAAACAACTACTTTTATTTTGAGTACTTTCTGCTCATTTGAGGACTAGCGCGCAAAAGAGCAGAAGTATATAGTTGGTGGGTGATCTATTTTTTGGCGCGACAAAAGTGTGGTACCCTTCCGAGTGTTCACCCTTCCGAGGTTCTCCAGCTGGCGAAACATGGTGCGCCGCAATGCGCAGTGCTACCCGGGGAACAACGCGGGCATGGGCCACGGGGGCATCGGCGAATACTCCGCGGCCCGGCAAATCGGCGACGCGGTTGCTGCGTTGAACGGCCGCGCCGCGATCACACCAGCGCTCGCGCTGCCCACGGACACGGCCCAGCGGCGAAAACTGCAGCTCCGCCGCCTGCTCGATCCTCTGTTCGAGACCCGCGGCCTCGCGGCGGGCCGCAGCGGCTGCATGCAGCCCGAGACGGCCGCGTTTGATGACCTCGATGCCCACGATCGTCTTCCGCCGCATCCCACCATCCATCATCTGCAGTTCGGCGAAGACCCGCGCGCAGCGGGCTCGCGCTGCCTCCCGCGCATGAGCGGCACATCCGGCGCCGTGCGCGCGCTTCACGCGTACAAGATCCTCATGATGCGGAAGCTCGACGTGTCCTCTTTTGCGCAGCTACGTACGCAGGGCGCGGCGCGGGTGCACATTATGTTGCGCCCACATGCGAGCTGCTGGAGCGCGCTGTGCTTCACGGCCCTCCAGGCCGGGATCATCAGCGAGGAGCAGCTCTACGCGAGCGCGCCGGCGCAGATCTACGCCCTGCTGTGCACGATGTTCTCGCTCGCGCACGTGACGCATCACTGTGGGGTGATGGAGCAGGCAGCCGAGGACCGCGGCATCAGCGCCGGCACGCTCCACTCGCACTTCGTCCATGCGGCTATGCTCTGCAATCTCGCTGATGCAGCGTCGCCCGGCCTGGCAGGTGCGACGGCGAAGGCAGCCTCCGCGGCCGGCTCGCACGCGCTGCTTGCGGCGAAGGCGCGGCTGCAGAAGGCGACGGCGAAGCGCGGCCGGCGGCTCGTCAACACGCACGCTGCGGCCGAGGCGGCCTGCGGCGCGGTGCCCACCGCGCCGGCGCTGGAGGCGCTGCGCGAGCACGCGCATGGCGTGCTGCTGCGCTTTGCGGTGCAGGTGGAGGGGCTGCCCGCCCCGCTCGGTGCCTCGGCTGCCGAGACGGCGGAGGTGGCGGTCGCGATGGCGCTGTACCTCTGCCTGCCGCGGGGGTTGCGTCTGACGGATCTGCAGCACCTGACGTCATCCGCGCTCGTGCCGCGTGTGCGCTCGAAGAAGAAGAAGAAGAAGCACGGCGAGGGCGCCGCGCCGCCGGCCCGCGGGCGCTGCTTCATCGATTTGGGTGCGTGCGATGGCAAGCTGGGGGGCTGCAGCGGCGGCGGCTTCGTCGAAGGCGCCGCGATCGAGCTCGATGCCGCCACGCACACGGCGCTGGCCTCCATCATGCGCTGGCTCGGTGCCCCCCGCCGCTCCATCCCGCTGTGCTTCTGCCCGGCGATGGCAGCAGCACCGAACGGCATGGTTGTGCCGCCGGCCTTCGCGGGCCCCGCCACGTCGCATCGGACACTGTTCGCAGAGGGCGGTGCACCCGCGCGCGCGGTGGTGGTGGCGGCGGCGGCGGCGCCCGCACCCCCGCCGGCCAGCGACAAGCGCCTGCTGCACCTCTTGCGCATGGTCTCGTGCGGGCCAGAGCGTCTGTGGCGCCCGCTGCGCTGGCCGCTGCTGCGCGACAGTTCGTGGCGCTGGCTTCGTCGATGGAGCATGACCGCGAGCGCAGAGGCATGGCGGACGAGCACACCGTTCGGCTCGCTGCCGCTACCACCCGCAGGCAGCAGCCGTACGGCGGCGGCTGCTCACGTCGGCTCGCTGGGCGGCACGTCCGCGCGTGAGGTGCTCAGCAGCTATCACATCGGGCCCTTTCCGAACGCCTGCCTCGCAGATGGCGCAGCGGTGGCGGCGGCGTGGCGGCGGCGGCGGCAGGAAGCCGAGTCGAGCAGCAGTAGTGGCGCGGAAGAGGAGAGCGACAGCAGCAGAAGCATGGCGAGCAGCAGCAGCCGCAGCCGCCGCAAGAGCAAGAGCAGCAGCAAGAGCAGCCGCCGCAAGAGCAGCAGCAAGAGCAGCAGCAAGAGCAGCAGCAAGAGCAGCAGCAGCAGCAGCAGCAGCAGCAGCAGCAGCTGCCGCGGCAAGCGCAGCAGACGCGCGCGCAGCAGCGAAAGCGATGGTGCGCTCGAGTCGCCGCCGCTGCCGAGGCACGAGAGCGTTGAGGCGGAGGCGGAGGCGAGCAAGAGCAGCAGCAGCAGCAAGAGCAGCAGCAACAAGAGCAGCAGCAAGAGCAGCAGCAAGAGCAGCAGCAGCAGCTGCAGCAGCAGCTGCAGCAGCAGCAGCAGCAGCAGCAGCAGCAGCAGCAGCAGCAGCAGCAGCTGCCGCGGCAAGCGCAGCAGACGCGCGCGCAGCAGCGAAAGCGATGGCGCGCTCGAGCCGCCGTCGCTGCCGAGGCACGAGAGCGACGAGGCGGAGGCGGAGGCGGAGGCGAGCAAGAGCAGCAGCGCGGAGGCGGAGGCGGAGGAGGTGGGGGGCGCCGACAACGACGACGGGCGCGCGCTGCTGCTGCGTGCGCACGACGAGGCTCTTGTGTGTGCTGCCGCCAGCGCTACGTGGCAGGGCCCTACGCACACGTACTTTGATTGAAGACGCGCGTAACGGCTCTGTCCCCAGCATGGTCCGAGCGCGGCGTACCCACCCTACGAGGTGTTTCTGGAGTACTAAACAACGTAACGTGCACCGAAGTTTGCCTGTCATGGTTTCTTACCTCACTTTGGCAACGGCTCTCAACTTCGTTAGATAAGGGTGGCGCCAAAACAAAACTGCTCATTTGGGCTGTACTGGGGGAAAAAGCACTTTACTGATATTTATTTAAAAAGCACTACTGATTTTGGTGGTGTCTCGCGGGGAGCAGCAGTTGATGTTGATGATGTTGTGTATTTGCCGGCACCCCCCTCTCTTGAGCAGCGCGACCGGCCAAGAGGAGCCGAGCACCGCACACACCACAAAACGGGCACTGATTGAAAACGCATTTTCAAAAAATAAACCGCGGCAAAATGTCGGGGGCTGCAGTAGCTGCTGCCTACGGCGGCGTTCCCGCCGTCCAGAAGGAGATGACCGCCAAGGCCGGCGGCGTTCCCGCCGTCCAGAAGGAGATGACCGCCAAGGCAGCGACGGATCGCCAGATCTTCAAGACGCACAACGCCACGTCGCGCCAGTACCCGCCGCCAGTAGGCGCCTTGCTCGCCGAGCTCGCCGGCAACGCGACACCGCAGAAGCTGGTGAACCTGCGCGAGAAGATGCTCCCGGAGCAGATCGCGCTCCTCCGCGCTTCGATTGGCGGTGAGTTCGAGCGCGGCATCGCCCTCGGCGAGATCGACCTCTGCAACAAGAAGCTCGCCCTCCTGGTCCTCGCCGAGAAGCCCGCGCCCGCAGGCGTCCTCATGGCTCTCTGTGCGAAGGCTGCTGCCGCCATCAGCACCCTCGCGGCGTCGGAGGGCGCGGCGCAGGCCCGCGCCCTGGCGCACACCGTCGCTGTGGCGCAGGAAGCTGCAGTCGAGGCGGCGGCGGTGGCGGCGGCGGTGGCGAAGGCGGCCGCGGTCGAGGCGGCCAAGCTCAAGGCTGCTGAGACCCTGAAGGCAGCCACCGTCGTGCTTGCCACAGATGCGGTGGCGACGGCTGCGGCGAAGGCGAAGGCGGCGAAGAAGAAGGAGAAGAAGGAGATGCAGCAGGCGAAGAAGAAGGCCACGTGGAACGAGCAGCAGCAGTGCTGGGCGTCGGCGGCGGCGTACAACGAGCAGCAGCAGCAGCAGTGGACGGCGTACAACGAGCAGCAGCAGTGGCAGCAGTGGAACCAGCAGGAGCAGCAGCAGCAGCAGCAGCAGCAGGCGGCGGCCGAGCAGTGGAACCCGCGCAAGGCCTCGCCCCGCGTGCGGCATGGCTCGCGCAAGGAGCCTAGCCCGCTCGAGCGGCCGTCGCTGGCGGTCTCGCCGCAGCAGCGGCAGCGGCAGCGGCCGCGGCTCGACAGCGGCGTGGCGCTGGCGCTGGACTTCTTCTTTGAGGGCATGATGCTGGATCCGGAGGAGGCGCCGGTGGCCACCGGCCCCGGCTCCCCCGCCACGCGTGCCGCGGGTCGCGTGCATGCCTCGCTCGATCGGCAGATGGCGCAGATGGCGCAGCTGGACGACGACGGCGGCGGGGGGGGTGGGGGCGCTGCCGCTGCCGCCGCCTCACGCACGCCGCCGCGCTGCACTGCAGGCAGTCCGTGGGTCGCGCACCATGCGCGTGCGTTTCCCGGCGAGTGGTGCTCTCCGAGCGGGGAGCTGTCCTCGGAGGGGGCGGCGTGGCTCTTCGCGCGCGAGCAGGCCTTGGCCTTCGACGACGACGACGACGACGACGACGACGACATGCCGGCCCTCGAGCTCGTGCCCTCGGGCCCGTGCCCCGCACCGTCGCCGCCCCGCCTGCGCGAGCAGGCCTTGGCCTTGGCCTTCGACGACGACGACGACGACGACGACATGCCGGCACTCGAGCTCGTGCCCTCGAGCTCATGCCCCGCACCGTCGCCGCCCCGCCTGATGACGCTCCTGCAACGTATGCAGCGCGAGCGGCAGCGGCAGCAGGAATGGCACGAAGACACGGTGCTCGCGCAGCAGGCTCGCGAGGTCGCGGCAGCGGCACAGGCGGCCGAGGACGCGGCGCGCGAGCACCTGCCGGCCCTCGTCGAGCCGGCCCGCCTGATGACGCTCCTGCAACGTATGCAGCGCGAGCGGCAGCGGCAGCAGGCATGGGACGAAGCCACGGTGCTCGCGCAGCAGCAGGCTCGCGAGGTCGCGGCAGCGGCGGCACAGGCGGCCGAGGACGCGATGCGCGAGCACCTGGCGGTGCTGGTCCAGTTCGTCGCCGGCCTGGCCGAGCCGGGCAGCCAGTTCGAGGATCTCGGGGCCGTCGCCATGGCGCCTGCGGCCCCTGCGGCCGCCCCTGCGGCCCCTGCGGCCGCCCCTGCGGCCGCCCCTGCGGGCCCGGTGCCGCCGCTGGCGCCGGCAGCGCAGGCGCGCGCGCGGCAGCAGCTCTGGGATGGGGTGCTGCTGCCGCGCCTGCCGGCGGCCGTCGCCAGCGCGCTCCGCGCGCACGTGGCGGTTCGTCGTGGTGACCCGGTCGTCGTGGTTCTCGGCGAGGTGCAGAAGGCGGCGCGCGGGGCCAACCCTGCCGGCGACGCGCTGCCCGGCTGCCCGATCAGCGGTGAGTTCGCGCCCGGGTCGGCCGCCACCATCCTGGCGGTGCTGGTCCAGTACGCCGGCCTGGCCGAGCGGGGCAGCCAGTTCGAGGATCTCGGGGCGGGCCGCGGCATGATGCTGCTCGCGGCAGCGGCGCTGGTGGGCTGCGGCGCGTCCGGTGTGGAGGTCGTGCGGCTGCGCACGCTGATCAGCCGCTTCTGCCTGGCAGCGGGGTGGGCCAAGCTGGGGCAGCTGGGCGGCGGCACGCTGGGGCTGTCCACGACCTTCGCGATCCGCCTGGCCGACCTGGCCACCACCCAGTTCGTGGACCCCCGCAGCACGCACTTCCACGTGTTCGACATCGGCATGCCGGAGGACGTGAAGGCCAACATGGTCGCGCTGCTCAACGCCTCCGACGCCGCGGCGTGGCTCACCGCCTGCTCGGACTGGGTCGCGCGCGGCCTGCGCGCGGTGGAGCACCCGGCGTTGCGCTGCCCCGTGCGCATGCATGGCTCCGGCGAGGGGAAGACCGTCCGCTTCTTCCAGATGCTGCCGCGCGCGGCGGCGCCGGCGGCGGCGGCGGCGCCGGCGGTGCCGGCGCCGGCGCCGGGCACCGGCAGCATCACGCTCAACGGCGTGGGCGAGGTCATCGCCTCGTCGGGCGACCACCTGTCGCTGGCCGGCTGGTAGCGACGGCTCGCTACGCTGTCTACTCCTAAGAGTAGACGCCGCTGTCTACTCCTATATCAGAGTAACGCCTCACTCCTAAGACTATGTGGGTAGGTACGCATCATTACATGTACGCATGTACGCATATGAGATATGATAAATATGTATGTATGTCGTACCTTCGTACTTCTAGTAGTAATCATCTCATCTCACGGTGATGATGCAGCACCCACCTAACCCCGACCCCCCGGACCTGCCTGGCGTGCCGCCGCGCTGCAGCTTAGGGTGGGGTCGCTGGCCGCCTCCCCGTCGCCACCGCCGGGGAGATACGAGGCGGCCAACTGCTGCATCCCGTGCAGCACGATACCCACGGCCTCCTTGCTGGCGCCCTCCATTGCCGCCGTGTGCTCCTCCAGCGCCGCCGCCGCCCTGGCCAGCGCCGCCTGCGCGTCCACGTGCGCGGCGGTGGTGGTCGCCACCGCCGTCGCGTCGCTTGCTAGGTGGGTGGTGCCGGCAGTGGCGGTGGCGACCAGGGCGGACGCCGCCTCAGCCGCTGCCACGAGCGTAGCCCCGTGCAGGGCGAGCGCGTCGTGCGCCAGCGACGTCGTCTCCGCGAGTGCGCCGGCAGCCCGCGCTTCTTCAACCCGAGCGGCACACTCTTCAGCCAGAGCGGCGCGCTCCGCCTCCATGCCGCGCAGCCGTTTTTCACACTCTTCCGCCAGAGCGGCGCGCTCCGCCTCCATTCTGGCGCGCTCCGCCTCCATGACGCGCATCCGTTCTGTTTGCGCTCGGCCGCCTTCCTGCAGCGCCCGGACGTACTCGTCCATCGCCGTGACCCTCGCCTCCGCCTTGCGTCTCCCTTCCACAGCCTCGCGATGCGCGTCGTTCCACAGCGTCGCGACGCCGGCTGCGGTGGGCTGTGCAGGCGCCTCGCTGGTGGCCAGCATGGCAGAACACTTGACTCCGACTATACTAGGTACGGTCAAACAGGAGTAGAATCTGCTGCTAAAAGCACCAGTTTGCTAACAGTTTGCTAAATAAGTTGCATGGGCGCCAGTGTACTTTTTTCTGGCCCACTCTCCACGGACTGCTGTCACTTTTCGCCATGCGATCTGCGAGGCTGCCCTCGCACGTCTCGCCGGCGCCCGCGGCGCGCGTCTCGCCCGCGCCCGCGGCGATGCTGCCGGCGCACGTCTCGCCCGCGCCCTCGCACGTCTCGCCGACGCCCGCGGCGATGCTGCCGGCGCACGTCTCGCCCGCGCCCTCGCACGTCTCGCCAACGCCGACGCCGCCGCCGCGGCGGCGGCGGCGGCCGCTGCGCCTGCGCGTGCGCAAGGCCGAGGCCGGCTACATTGGCGACATCGCGGCGGGCACCAAGCTGTTCGAGGTGAGCCAAACGCCGTATTTGGGCGGCAGCGCGCACGGCTGGTCGCTCGGCTGGGACGCGCGCGAGCCGGAAGGCGAGCTGTGGATCGGCCTGTCGCCGACGGGGCGGCAGCCGCCGGCGGGCGAGTTCCTCGTCACCCACTATGCCTGCCTCGAGCAGTGTGAGGTGCTGGATGGGGTCAACTGCTGGGGCGACGTCGCCGCGCTGCGCGGCGCCGGCGTCAGCCCGGCGCAGGCAGCGGCGCGCGACAAGGGCAAGAAGACGCGGCTCGACGCGACGCGCCGCACGTACGCGTGGCGGTTCCGCGCCGGCTCGGTGTACGCGCTGGCGGCGCCCGTCGCCATCGCCGCCTTCTGCGGGCCGTGGGCGTCGGCGACGCTCGCTACCGCCAACATGGCGGACATGCCTGCCGAGATGGCGGCGCAGGCCGTGCTCTCGCTGGTGCCCGCCAAGCTCTCGAAGCGCCAGCGCGCCGCGGCGTCGTCGCCGCCGCCGCGCCCGCAGCAGCGCGCGCGCGACCGGCGCGCGACGCCGCGGCCGCGGCGCGACCGGCGCATGGCGTCGCCGTGGGACTCGGAGCGCACCACCATGGCGCTGCAGCTCATGGACGTGCTGCGCCGCGACGAGCGCCGCGCGGCCGCGGCGGCGGCCGCGGCGGCGGCCGCGGCGGCATGGGCGGCGGTGGCGGCGGCGGTGGCGGCGGCCGCGACGGCGGCCGTGGCCAGCGGCAGCGGCAGCGGCAGCGGCAGCGGCAGCGGCAGCGACGGCAGCAACGGCGGCAGCAGCAACGGCGGCAGCGGCAGCGACAGCGGCAGCGACAGCGACAGCGGCCGCGCCAGCGACCGCGACAGCGACAACAGCGCCAGCGACAACAGCGACAGCGACCGCGGCGCAGCCTGGCCCACCCCGCCGCTCTACGTCTCGTACTAAACAACATCAGAGAACAACGCGAAACGCGACACCAACACTACGTCACGTGACACCCGCTTCACCGTTTATTGCTCTCAGAACATGCAGTCGCCCTGCCCCGGCGTCGACGTCCTGCGCCGGCCCATGGCCAGCAGCGCCGCGCCCACATCCATGTTGGCAGGGGCCGCTTTCTTGCCCGTGCGAATATCGACAGCGACAGCGCCAGCGACCGCGCCAGCGACAACAGCCACCTTTTGGCTCTTCCCCAAAAATGTATACACACCATGACTGACCGCAACTCGGCTAAGCCTCCTCGCGCCCCGTGTGATTGTAAGGGCTCGGACTGCAAGCATCATGAGCACGGCGTGGCCTGCCCAAATCTGCGGGCGGACCGCACCAAGCGCTGCACCACGTGCGCACGCGTGCCGCGCAAAGGGGCCAGGCGCCCGAAGGCGGCGGAGGGCAAGCCGAGGTGCCCTGGCGTGGCCGGCAGCGGCTGCAAGGCCACATGCGGGTGGCGACCCTCCGCCGGGGGCGGCTACCTCACCCAGTGCTGGGGGTGCCGCGGCAAGTCGAGGGCGATCAAGCGCAAGCGCGAGCGCGAGGGCAACGAGGGCACGGGCGAGGGCGAGGGCACGGGCACGCCAGCGCCGCACCCGACGGGTGACACGGACGGCCTGGTGACAGCGCCGGCCGAGAGCGGCGGTGCAGCCGCTGCAGCCGCTGACGAGGAGGGCGGCGGCGGCGGCGGCGGCGGCGGCGGCAGCGCCAGCAGTAGCAGCAGCGCCAGCAGCAGCAGCAGCAGCAGCAGCAGCAGCAGCAGCACTGCCTCCCCAGCCTTCGCCCAGCAGGCGGCCGACGAGAGCACCGCCGCCGCCGCCGAGCAGCAGCAGCAGCAGCAGCAGCAGCAGCAAGAGGAGGAGGAGGAGGAGGAGGAGGAGGAGGAGGAGGAGGAGCAGCAGCAAGAGGAGGAGGAGGAGGACGAGGAGGACGGCGGCGGCGGCGGCGGCGGCGCTACTCCTGACGCTGGATGGGTCGAGGCGGACGCGGAGGCGGACACGGAGGCGGACACGGAGGAGGAGGAGACGGAGGAGGAGGAGACGGACACGGAGGAGGCGAGGAAGGCGAAGGCGGCGGCGACGAGGCAGGCGAAGGCGGCGGCGGCGACGAAGGCGAGGAAGGCGGCGGCGGCGGCGGCGGCGGCGAAGGCGAAGGCGAAGGCGGCGGCGACGAAGGCGAGGAAGGAGAAGGCGGCGCAGCACCGTGCTGCCTACGCGAAGATGCTGCAGGAGGAGGCCTGCAAGGCCGAGCGCGGGACGTCCACC
>Ga0206127_1004650_pt1 | contig 11976 bp, 11 predicted proteins | sample Helgoland_Spring_6_FD_148646 | JGI IMG/M metagenome (GOLD analysis project Ga0206127, IMG submission 148646) | Pelagic subsurface seawater microbial communities from Kabeltonne, Helgoland, North Sea - Helgoland_Spring_Bloom_20160419_1 | ecosystem: Environmental > Aquatic > Marine > Epipelagic ...
TTGTTCCTTCAGTTGCATCAGGTATTCCATCACCATCAGAATCTTCATCTAAATAGTCAGGGATTCCATCACCATCTGTATCACTTGTTCCTTCAGTTGCATCAGGTATTCCATCACCATCAGAATCTTCATCTAAATAGTCAGGGGTTCCATCACCATCTGTATCACTTGTTCCTTCAGTTGCATCAGGTATTCCATCTCCATCAGAATCTGTATCTAAATAGTCAGGGGTTCCATCACCATCTGTATCAATTGTTCCTTCAGTTGCATCAGGTATTCCATCTCCATCAGAATCTGTATCTAAATAGTCAGGGATTCCATCACCATCTGTATCACTTGTTCCTTCAGTTGCATCAGGTATTCCATCTCCATCAGAATCTGTATCTAAATAGTCAGGGGTTCCATCACCATCTGTATCAATTGTTCCTTCAGTTGCATCAGGTATTCCATCTCCATCAGAATCTTCATCTAGATTATTAGGTATCCCATCACCATCACTATCAGTTAAACATTCACTTGAAGGAACATTAAACGATACTTCATCAATTAAATTACCATACGATGAGTTTGTTGAGCTTTGCGAATCAAAAAAGAAGACTGTTTCATTTTGCCCTACAGGCACCAAATAGATACCTGAGTAGAATTTCCAAACACCAAAATCTGCTGTTTCTGTATATAAAGTAGTTGCTGAAGTAAAATCTGAACCAGCTTTTATAGAGATTCTTTCAATTGCAGCACTAGAAGAGGATCTTTTCCTGTGGTATACTGACCAAATAATATACTGACCAGGAATTGTTACCATTTTTTGATATAATGCACTGTTTTGGTTAGCATTTATTTCAGCTTGAAATGGTCCTTCTTTTGATCTTACGCCTAGAAATCCATTACTCCAGATTTCTATCACAGAATCAGTAGATGTTGTGCTCCAACCTGGCACATTATTCATATGTTGTAGCCCTCCCCTTGGAGTGATATCAAACCCTCCATTTATAAAAACTGTAGGGCTACCACATTCAATAGCGTCAAGAATTCCATCATTGTCATCATCTGGGTCAAAATGGTCTGATACACCATCACCATCATTATCTTCAAATAAATTAGGGTTAGAACCAATAGTTATTTCGTCATCATCTGATAATCCATCTCCATCAGTATCTTGTGCCAGTGAACTAAAAGAAAATATCATTCCAAATACTAATATTAATATCTTTTTCATTGTATTTATTTTTTTACAAACAGAATACAAACATAACGAAAAAAATGTAACTCCAGTAAAAGTATATTTTGGAACAGCTACTTTTATTTAAAAATCAACATGAATTTATATAAAAAAGACTCAACAATTTAGTTGAGTCTTTTCTGAAGTTTTATAAAATGTTGTCTATTATTGTTTGATTAAGAACGCTGTTCTACGGTTTTTATAATGTTGTTCTTTCGTACATTTCTTTGTTGCATAATCATTGATAGGCCTCCTCTCTCCATAACCTGAGGTGGTTATTCGATCAGCTGAAATCCCTTTATCTACCAACCATTGTTTGGTTGACGCTGCTCTTTGAGCAGACAACCTCTCATTGTATGCAGCAGGACCTAAACTATCTGTGTGTCCAACGATATATAGTTCAATTACTGGGTATTTATTTAATATCTCCACAATCTTGGCTAACTCAATTGCCGCATCTTTTCTAATTGCACACTTGTAACTACTTGAAAATAAAACACAAAGTTCAGGGGAATTGGTAGTTGAAGAAAATCTTCCGTTAAAAATGATGCACTGATAATTTTAGATTTTACTCATGTTTTAAAGTTATTTTCATCTGTTCCTAAAATATCTTCTTACTCCTCTTTTAACTTAAAATTAATAGGTATACTTGTAAATTAAAAAAGGAGTTACTAATTATCGGCATCATTGATAATATCATTCATTTGTTTTGGCCAAATATAATACCTAATCTCCATCTGCAAAATATAATATGAAGGACGGGCACCTAATTCAACATACAAAAAAGATAAGATTTTTAATAATCAATGCTTTATTCCTTAGCTTATTGAGTTGTAATGAAATTCCAACAGATGAATACAGTATAAATGTTTATCAAACATCACAAGTTGGAGACAACCTAAAGCATATCACCACACAGGAACAAATTGATTTTCCAGAAAAAGTCAATAAGATTAGTATACAACTATCTCCGAATGAGGAGTTTCAAAAGTATATCGGCTTTGGAGCTTCCTTTACTGAATCATCTGCCTGGAATCTCGCGACAATTCCAGCCAACTTACGAAAAGAAGTGCTAACAAAATTATTCAGTCCAACCGAGGGTGCTGGTTTTAGTCTTACACGTACCCATATAAATAGTAGTGATTACTCAAACGGTCACTACACCTACGTAGATGAAGGAGATGAAACCCTTGATAGCTTTAGTGTCTATGAGGACATGAAGGGATTTATAGGTAATGAAAACGAGCAGGTGCAAGATATCGAACTAATAGAACCAAGTTATGACATTATTCCGATGATTTTAGAGGCTTCAAGTATCTCAGGAGCAGACTTCAATATAATTGCTTCGCCTTGGAGTCCACCGTCTTGGATGAAATCGGGAGAGACTGATAGAATGACCAATGGTTCATTAATGCCCAAGTATTATGATTTGTGGGCCACTTATCTCTCAAAGTATGTAAGTGCCTACAAAGATCAAGGCATTAAATTATGGGGTATCACCCCTCAAAATGAACCACTTCACTCCCTCGATGCGCGCTGGGATAGCAATGGATTTACTCCTGAACAAGGACGGGATTTTCTTAGAGATCACCTTGGTCCACAACTCGTTAGAGACAGGCATTTGAATCTTGATGATTTAGAAGGTGGGTTACGTGTATTAATTTATGACCACAACAAATCAAATTTAATTGACTATGCTACAGTAACATATGAAGATCCTGAAGCTGCAAAATATGCTTGGGGAACTGGTTTTCATTGGTATGCAAACTCTGAACTTGATGAAAATAATTGGTTTAGTGAAGACTTGCGTAAGCATCGAGAGCAATGGCCTAATAAGGGAATGATTCACACTGAATCAAGCATAGATATTGATGCTCATAATCCAATAGGCCAATATTGGAGAGAAAGTACTGACTATGCCGGTACTTTTGTACCTTTCGATACCTACGCGTATGATATAATAAATGATCTGAATAATGGAACTCAAGGGTACATTGAATGGTGCATGATTCTTAGCAATAAGGGGCAACCAAACCCTTACGATAATTTCAACAGCGCTCCAGTTCTAATTAATCCAGTAACGGATAAAGTAATTTATACACCACTATATTATTTATTAAGTCACTTTAGCAAATTCATTCGTCCCAATTCTAAAAGAATAAGAATAAAAGGAGATCAGGTTGATGGAGTAGTTTATACAAGCGCTAAGAACGAAGACGGGTCTATTATTCTTGTAATTTTCAATGGAAACGAGGAGCCTTATGAACTTTCGATATTATTAGAAAACGGCACCTATTCTTCAAAAGTTCCACAAAGAGTTTTACAAACGATTCATTTAGAAAAAATAAAAGTTATTAATTGATAAAAATCTATTGAAAATTTTAAAAGAAATGGGGTATGATAAAAGGAAAGAATGTCAAACTCATCGACCCTGGGAATACCTATACAATTAATACCATAATGGAGAAAGTTTCTCGATCATTCAGTCATTTTAGAAAATCTGCAGGTATTGAAACTCCATTTACACTAAAACACATCAGAAAAACGTACCTTACTTGGGTATTTCATACCATGGGAAATGACACCAAATTATTGTCATCTCACACTTCAATGAAGGTATTAGAAAACCACTACATCAATCCACTTTTATTAAACGTAGAAGAAGATATATTAATGAAGATTAAAGTCTTTAGATAGTCGTATTTTATCTAACACAAGAGTCTAGCACGTATAACACAAATAGGATTATATTTTTGTAACTTCTTGAAAATGAACCGATAAAAATATGTGAATTTAGGTGGTGAGGAGTGTTATGAGCCCGACGAGCTACCTACTGCTCTATCCCGCGATTTAGACTGCAAATATAAGATAGTTTTTAAGTTCTACAAGGTTTATTTGAATATAATTTAGAAAGAGGAAGGTGTTTTTAGTTCAAACACAAAACCTGCATTTGATGGTAATTCATAGGTTTCTCTAGCACAAAGATCTAGCACAGAATCGGTGTGTATTTTGTAAGTTAAAATCTAATATATGGCTACTTTTATTTAACAAAAATCATGAATTTATATAAAAAAGACCCAACAATTTAGTTGAGTCTTTTCTGAAGTTTTATAAAATGTTGTCTATTATTGTTTGATTAAAAACTCTGTTCTACGGTTTTTATAATGTTGTTCTTTCGTACATTTCTTTGTTGTACAATCATTGATAGGCCTCTTCTCTCCATAACCTGAAGTGGTTATTCGATCTGATGAAATCCCTTTATCTACCAACCATTGTTTGGTTGACGCTGCTCTTTGAGCAGATAACCTCTCGTTGTATTCAGCAGGACCTAAACTATCTGTGTGTCCAACGATATCTAATTTAATTACTGGGTATTTGTTTAATATCTCCAAAATCTTGGCCAACTCTATTGCCGCATCTTTTGTAATTACATGCTTGTCAAAAGCAAAGTAAATATTCTCTAATTTTAAGAGCGCTTGCAAGTCTACTGGAGGAGGCGGTGGAGCTTTCTATCTGTGATTTATTTGCTAACTTTAGTGCTTAAACCACGCAATAAAGCTTATACAAAACCGTTACCCACAAGTTGAAAACCAGCCCCACAAAATATTTCACGTAAAGAGACTATAAAAAAGATTGGACCTTTTGGGAAATATGCCGCCTAAACTGCTATTGGAACTTATACTTTTTAAGTCCACAAAAGGCACAAGCATCAAGTCAAGAAGCTCCGGAATCTGGTTTTTAAGAACCTAGATTGATCAATAAACAGCTCGGAAATAAATTTGTTTTTGATTTTTTTTCGAAGGTAATAAGTGTTAAAAACACCTTTAAGTCACAAAATGACTTAAGTTTTTTTTTGGGAGGGAGGGAGTCAATTTTTATTTAATTTTTTTTAATTCATTTAAAAAAACTTCCTGAAAATGAAAAAGAAACTATCTTTGCATTATGGTACACAAATCAGGTTTTGTAAATATTATTGGGAATCCAAATGTAGGTAAATCAACCCTAATGAATGCCTTAGTCGGTGAGAAATTATCGATCATCACCCCCAAAGCACAAACCACAAGACACCGTATTTTAGGAATTGTCAATCATGACGATTACCAAATTGTTCTTTCAGATACCCCAGGAATCCTAAAACCAGCCTACGAATTGCAATCTTCGATGATGGATTTTGTAAAATCGGCACTCGATGATGCAGATATTTTGATTTATATGGTCGAAGTTGGCGAGAAAGAACTTAAAAATGAAGGCTTTTTTAACAAAATCATCAATAGTAGCATTCCAGTCATCTTATTACTGAATAAAATAGACACCTCTACCCAAGAAGAAGTCGAAGAAAAAGTGGCCTATTGGAAAGCAAAAGTACCCAATGCCTTGGTTTTTGTGATTTCGGCATTGGAAGGGTTTAATGTAGACAGTCTGTTCGAGAAAATCATCGAATTACTTCCAGAAGGACCTGCTTATTATCCGAAAGATCAGTTAACAGACAAGCCAGAACGCTTTTTTGTGAATGAAAAAATACGTGAAAAAATATTAATTCACTACAAAAAAGAAATTCCCTATTCCGTAGAAGTAGAAACCGAAGAATTTACCGAAGAAGCACAGATTGTTCGAATTCGCGCTGTCATTATGGTAGAACGTGATACGCAAAAGGGCATTCTTATAGGCCATAAAGGATCTGCCATCAAAAGAGTAGGTGCAGAAGCCAGAAAAGATTTGGAAAAATTCTTTGAGAAAAAAGTATACATCGAACTCTATGTAAAGGTGAATAAAAACTGGAGAAGCGACAATACACAACTCAAAAGATTTGGGTACAACCAAAAATAACAAGCCGCTTTTACCCCCTTCTCACCCAGTAAAAAAGCCCTAAATAACTAATTCGAATTACAATTACTTCTCATTGGGATATTGTATCTTTGCAAAAATTTTCAACCAAAATGAACAATAGTATCATCGCAATTGTAGGAAGGCCTAATGTAGGGAAATCTACTTTATTCAATCGTCTAACACAAAGAAGAGACGCAATTGTAGATTCCGTTAGTGGAGTTACCCGAGACAGACATTATGGAAAATCTGATTGGAATGGAAAAGAATTTTCTGTAATTGACACCGGGGGATACATCATTGGTTCCGATGATATTTTTGAAGCAGAGATTAGAAAACAAGTAAACTTAGCCATCGAAGAAGCCGATATTATTGTCTTTGTTGTAGATGTAGAAGAAGGAATTACGCCAATGGATGCAGAAGTTGCTAAATTGCTTCGAAAAGTTAAAAAACCAATTTTTACTGCCGTCAACAAAGTAGACAATGCCATGCGGGATGCAGATGCTGTTGAGTTTTACAACCTAGGTTTGGGAGACTATCATACCATTTCATCGATCAACGGAAGTGGAACCGGAGAGCTATTAGACGCCATTGTGGAAGAAATTCCAGCAGCAGAAGAAATGGATTCAGCGCAAGAAGAATTGCCAAGATTTGCAGTTGTAGGAAGACCCAACGCAGGAAAATCATCCTTTATAAACGCTTTAATAGGCATAGAAAGAAATATTGTTACCGACATCGCAGGAACAACCAGAGATGCTATTGACAGCAAATACAACCGTTTTGGTTTCGATTTTAATTTGGTGGATACTGCCGGAATTCGAAAAAAATCGAGAGTGAAAGAAGATTTGGAATTCTACTCGGTTATGCGTGCCGTAAGAACCATTGAACACTCAGATGTAGTTATTTTATTGATAGATGCCACGCGTGGATTTGAAAGCCAAGATCAAAATATTTTTTGGTTGGCAGAAAAAAACCGAAAAGGAGTGATCGTTTTGGTCAACAAATGGGATTTGATGGACAAAGAGACCAATACCCTAAGGGATTACGAAGCAAACATTAGAGAACAAATAGCGCCCTTTACAGATGTGCCCGTTGTATTTATCTCTGCCCTCACAAAACAACGTCTTTTTAAAGCCATTGAAACCGCTGTTGAAGTGTTTCAAAAGAGAAAAACAAAAATACAGACCAGTAAATTTAATGATACCATGTTGGAAATCGTTAAAAACTTTCCACCACCTGCCATCAAAGGAAAGTATGTGAAAATTAAGTATTGCATGCAGTTGCCAACACAAACACCACAGTTTGTCTTTTTCTGTAATTTGCCGCAATATGTACGAGATCCATACCGACGATTTGTAGAAAACAAACTGCGTGAAATCTATGATTTCTCCGGAGTACCCATCACCATTTATTTCAGACAGAAATAAGGCCTTTTTTTAATTTATTGCGTACACATAATTCAACCCAAGGATGTTCACATTTTTAGGCTGTTTTTCAATGATGTTGTTTTCGCGTCGATAGAACAGTCGAAATTTTCCAACCTCATCCCATTTGTAGCTTAAACCAAAGGTTAGCCTGTACTTACTCGTTTTGTATTTACTTATATTGAAAGCATCGGTATTGGTAAACTTGTTGAAAATTTCTAATGAAAAAGACGGTGTAAAAGGCGATTTTTTAAAATCATATTTTATGCCCGACTTTATCCTTACACTCTGAGAAGTTAAATCTCCGCCCGCTTCATCTACTCCTAACTGATTTTTATTTTGATAGCGGATGCGATGCGATGCTGTGAATCTATTCATATCATATTTATAGGAAAGATCGATATTGTATCTAAAATGATTTTCGAAACCTTGCTTAGCTCCTTGATTGTCATTCTTTGTAATGTGTCGAAAACCAACACCAATTTCAAAATCTTTAAACAATTCGTACTCCAAAGACAATTCTGTAAAATAAGTATCGGTTGTTTGAGCGTTTTCCTTCAATCGCAAATGCTCACTCAGCGCGATTTTAAACTTTTTACTTACAGAATACTCAATACCCACAGCATTCCACAACTCAAAATCTTTGGTTGCGGCTTCTTGAGAATACAAGGTATTTGATCCTAAAAAAAAGCACATTAAAAAGAGGGAGATTTGAAATTTATAGTTTTTCATTTTTTAGTTTTTAGTTTTTAGTTTTAAGTTTTTAGTTTTTAGTTTTTAATATTATAATACATAATTACAATTGCTGTATCCTTTAAAAAGTCGATGCTTTCAACAGTTACTTTGTTCACTGTTATTCCTGTTCTTAATTCGATATCCGACTTCAATAATTCGTAATTTTCGGGTTTGATATTTTCAATATTTTCATAGACAATCTCTTTGGTCACTTCGTAGTTTAAATTCCATCCTCGCTCAATAATACCAATTGTAAATACGATGGCAGCATTTGCAAATACAACTTCTGTATAACTCATCTTTTTATTCACAAAAGCATTCATCAAAGAAACGCCGATGACAATAAATAGATAGGTCATTTCTTTAATCGGAATGGACTCTGTACGATATCTGATAATCCCAAAGATGGCAAAAAGACCTATGGCAAGACCGATATCTAACTTGTATTTCTTGAGCGTAAAACATAGAAAAAACACAACAAGACCGATCAAATAATATGTAAATAAATAGTTTTTTTTAGGAGTACTCCCATAATAAAACCAGCGAATAATAATGGTCAGAAAAAAAAGATTGATAAAAAATAGGAAGGCCATTTTATAAAAGTCTTCGTCAAATAGGGGTATGTTCATGTAATCCATAACTAGAAAGATATTTTATTAATTTTTAGTACTTTACTTTTAAACAAATTGTATTTTAAATCTTGATACAAATGCACCATTCCAATACAGTATTTACTGATACTAAAAGGATTGTATCTGTGTTTTTTTAATGTTTGTACAATCCGAGAATTTCTATCAAATCGAGATTGTTTTACTTCAATAACCACCAATTTATCATATTTTTTTTCGATCTCATTCATTGAATAAGCCAATCCTAAATCGATAGTTACTCGCTCGTTGTCCCTAAGATTCACAAGAGTAATTCGATTAAAATGATTCCATAAAACAGGCTTCAACTCCATGCTTTTTTGAGTTGTTTTTAAAATAAATTCCTTTGATTTTTCTGACAGATTGGATTCAAAGTCTGGTATTTCAATCCTTGATTTGTGGGTCTCTCCTTTGCCATTTTTTTGTTTTATTTCCAAAAAAGTCAATTCAGAATCTACATATTTACGCTGTCTTATTTTAGTCCTACGAATTTTTCCGTTATGATGGTCGAAATAAAATGTAAAAGCAGGAGTATCAAAATAAACCGAAGCATAGTGCATCAATCTTCGGTGTTTTATTTCCAATACTTGATACTCATTTTGTAGTTCCATTAAAATTGGAACTAAGGATTTTATCGGGATCGTATACTTTGTATCCCTTCTTTTCATTAAAGAAACTGCATTCATCTCTTCAAGAGAAATGCTTTTAAAAGCTCGGATGCTTTGGGTTACTTTTTCGAATGCGATCTTTTGATAATTCAAAATAATTGCTGTTTTTTTATTTGCGCTATTTTAGATGACAAGACATCAAAAAACGGGCGCAGTTTCATTGAAAAATTTCAAAAATTGCTTTGTAAAATAACCTTATCTTGGCAAAGAAATTTTAGATCATAAAAAAACTAAAATAGCTTTTTAAATTTAAATTTTTCGTTTTTGTAAAATAAAAATTTATTTTAAAATCCTTCGTTGGAATTTAAAGAAATCATTATCGAATTTTTAATCCCAAAAAAAGTTGTTAATTGAAAACCGGTGTTTATTTTTGCAAGTAGATAGATCCACTTAAAATTCAACAAAATGCTACAATGGAAAGAAGTGATTCACTTCACAACAAAAGGAAATCCAACACCCGATAAGCGCGTTGAAAAAACAGAATCAGAATGGAAAGCCCAACTGAACCCTGAACAATACCGGATTACCCGACAAAAAGGAACAGAAAGACCGAATTCTGGAGCACTCTGCAGTATTTTTGAAGCAGGAAAATACCATTGTGTTTGTTGCAATACCCCTCTTTTTGACGCTAGCATAAAATTTGATTCGAGTTCTGGGTGGCCCAGTTTTACTCAACCCATCAAAGAAAACGCCATCAAATATCACAAAGATGTTTCTTTTGGAATGATTCGTGTAGAAGTTATGTGCAATACCTGCGACGGACATTTAGGCCATGTTTTTCCAGACGGCCCCCAACCCAGTGGATTGCGCTATTGCATCAATTCAGAAGCCTTAATTTTAGAATAAAAATAACCATGGCTAAAAACCTACAGATCGCAACCGTTGGCGGAGGATGTTTTTGGTGTACCGAAGCTGTCTTTCAAGAGGTAAAAGGGGTTGAAAAAGTCGTTTCTGGCTATGCCGGCGGAAAGGTTCCTGGAAGACCCACCTATAGAGAAATTTGCTCAGGACTCACCGGAGCAGCTGAAGTTGTTCAAATCACCTTTGATGCTACCCGCCTCTCCTATGAAGCCCTTTTGGTTATTTTTATGACCACACACGACCCTACCACCCTAAACCGGCAAGGAGCAGACAGAGGAACCCAATACCGTTCCGTAATTTTTCACCATGATGCGGTTCAGCAAAAAATTGCAAAGCAAGTAGTCACAGAATTACAAGCTTATTATGAAAATCCTATTGTTACCGAGATTTGTGAAGTTCCTGTTTTTTATGATGCAGAAAAAGAACACCAAAATTTTTACAAAAACAACAATGGACAAGGATATTGTACCTATGTAATAGAACCAAAACTAGCAAAACTAAGAAAACTGCATGCCGATTTATTAAAGTAAGCCAAACCACAACATCCCTGTAAACCTCTTTTTGAAAGCCCAATGAAACTTCAGTTAAAAAATACCTTTCTTAACGAATTACCAGCAGACACAAACCTCGAAAACACTCCAAGGCAGGTAGAAAACGCAGTGTATTCTTTCGTTACACCCAAGCAAACAGCCAATCCAAAAGTACTCCATGTTTCAAAAGAAATGGCCTTAGAATTGGGGATTTCAGAAGAAGAAACAACGAGCGAATTCTTTAAAAACATCTTTACAGGAAATGAGGTATATCCAGCAACCAAACCCTTTGCAATGTGCTATGCAGGTCATCAATTTGGAAATTGGGCCGGACAATTAGGCGACGGACGCGCCATTAATCTTTTTGAAATTGAACACCAAAATAAAAACTGGAAAGTACAACTAAAAGGTGCAGGCGAAACGCCCTATTCAAGAAACGCAGATGGATTGGCCGTACTTAGATCCTCCATCAGAGAATATCTATGTAGTGAGGCCATGTTTCACTTAGGAGTACCAACAACCCGAGCCTTGTCGTTGAGCCTCTCCGGAGATCAAGTTTTGCGAGATGTTTTGTATGACGGCAATCCAGCCTATGAAAAAGGTGCCATTGTAGCAAGAGTAGCCCCCGCTTTTCTTCGCTTTGGAAATTATGAAATTTTTGCAGCAAGAAAAGACCTTAAAAACCTGCAAATCTTGTTAGACTATACCCTAAAACATCATTTTCCACAAATAGGAAGTCCATCAAAAAAAAGCTATATTCAATTCTTTAAAACCGTATCTGAAAACACATTGGACCTGATAGTGGATTGGCAACGGGTGGGTTTTGTCCATGGCGTGATGAATACCGACAACATGTCCATACTAGGACTCACCATCGATTATGGTCCATATGGATGGTTGGAAGATTTCGATTTTGGCTGGACCCCCAACACAACAGACCTTCAAAACAAACGCTACCGGTTCGGAAATCAACCAAATATGGGCTTATGGAATTTGTACCAATTGGCCAATGCATTGTATCCCATCATTGAAGATGCAAAACCCTTAGAAGCCATTTTAAATCAATAT
>Ga0206127_1004658_pt1 | contig 11968 bp, 13 predicted proteins | sample Helgoland_Spring_6_FD_148646 | JGI IMG/M metagenome (GOLD analysis project Ga0206127, IMG submission 148646) | Pelagic subsurface seawater microbial communities from Kabeltonne, Helgoland, North Sea - Helgoland_Spring_Bloom_20160419_1 | ecosystem: Environmental > Aquatic > Marine > Epipelagic ...
AGGAATCCAATACTCTATATACTATTAACGCTCTTAATGAGTTAATCAAAAAACTAAATAATGGTGTTGTAGATACCAGTTATCAAGTAGATTGGCAACACTATAAAAATTGTATATTGTTGACACAGCATAACGATTTAAATCAACTAAATACCAAAATATACAAGATAATCGATCTATGAAAAAAGATATTATACTAGAGGAATATAAAAGAATGCAAAAACTTGCAGGTGTACTTAAGGAATCTGCACAATCAGATGAATTATCAAAAGAAATTGATAAATCTATATCAAAAATTGATGATAATATGTCATATGTAGATTTTGCTCATGCGGTTGCAAATATTTTAAAGAGTGAATATGGTTCACACCTTTATGGTAAATTTATTGATGAGTTAAAAAGTAAAATGATTGATTTATGATTAAATTGTATGAACTTTTAACTGAAGCTATAGCTGAAGCCACTATGGTTGAGAATAATATAGATTTAGGGGATAAAACTCAAGAATTTCAAGAGAAATTGGAGTTAATGAGTAGTAAAAATCAAACTTTACTAATAGATTTTGTTGAAAAATTAAATGATTCAGAAAAAAAAGAATTAGGATCTTTAATAAATAGGTATTCCTCTGTTAATAATTTAAAGGCTCCAAAAACTTCTTTTGAAATCAAACTTTCATTATTATTTGTTAATCCCGTAGGACCTGGAGAAATTCTTTTTCATTTAGAATTACAAGATTCAAATATGGATATTGGTGATCAAACCAACCATGATCTTATTGTTAAAGGAAAAATTTGGGAAGTTAAAAAAGTAATTGGTATTACCCCTAATGCTATTCCCACATCAAAACCAAATCAACCAAAAACCAATTTTAGACTAGCTAAAAAGGGTAAAGCCTCCCAATTTAAATTTAATACAGATTTATTAAAAACTGTAATAATAATAGATGATATTAATGCTACTTCAAGAATGGAAGAAGATTTTAATGATATATCCCCTAAATTGCGTAAGGCATTAGATGACTTTGATTCTCTAATTTTAAGTTCTACCCCTAGAGAAGCCATACTAAGAGGAGACCATAATGGTAGATTTAAAAAACAAATGATTAAAATAATTAATGATATAAAATCAGAAATTGAAGTTAATACTGATGATGAATTCACTAATGTAAAATTTGGAGGAGTAAATGTAGTGCCTAAAGAAAAAGGTATAGATCCTGTTAGTATAAATACTGTAAATGATGATTCTATAACTCTAAATTTTATAGGAAGAGATACTTTAAAAGCTATAGAAAAATTAAATGATCTTCCATATGTACAAGATGCAGATTTTATAAATGATATGGATGCTGCGGTAATGGAAGCACTAGAAGATATGCCTAGTATGATTATTTGGGGTCAAGATGGAAAAATACTTATTATTGAAAAAGAAAAATTTAAAGAAATTTTTGAATTTGGGGGAGTTTCTCAAGGTAATCTTCAAGTTAAAGTAAAGGATGATGTTTGGAAAAATGCGTAACCTAACTTGGAGAAGCAAAATACTGTTCGTATATTGACGGTATTAAAATAAATAAATGTTATAAATAAATTAGTTATTATGGACTTAAATGCACTGAAAAATAAGTTGGAGGGACTCCAACAAAAACCTGTTGTTGGACAAAAACGGGATTACAGTTTAACCTTTTGGAAACCATCTTTAGGAAAACAACAAATTAGAATAGTACCTTCGGTATTTACACCGAAAAACCCATTTACAGAACTTAAGTTCTATTATGGAATCACAAATAAAGTAATGCTTTCACCAGCAAACTATGGTGAAAAAGATCCTATTGCTTTGTTTATCACTAAACTTAGATCTGAATATAATACAGAAAATTACCAACTAGCTAAAAAATTAGAAGCTAAAAATAGGGTTTTTGTTCCTGTAGTTGTAAGAGGTGAAGAGGAAAAAGGTGTTAGATTGTGGCAATTTGGAAAACAAGTATATGAAGAATTACTTTCATTAGCTGTTGATGAGGAGATTGGTGATTACACTGATATTGTAAATGGTAGAGATATAACTGTTGAAACAGTTGGACCTGAGTCTACTGGTACACCTTATAATAAATCATCAGTTAGAGTTAAAATGAAGGAATCGGCACTTAGTACTAAGGCTGATGAAGTAACACTTTGGACAACTGAACAACCAGATCCAAATGGTGAGTTTAAAAAGTTTACTTTTGATGAAATGAAATCTGCCCTAGAACAATATTTAACTCCTGAGGCAGGAGAGGATGAGATTATCTCTGAACCTGCTGTTGGATTTGAAAGTGAAGCCCCTAAGTTGAAATTTAATGTTGATACTTCTCAGGTTAAGAAAACCAAATCTGATCAGTTTGACTCATTATTTGAGGAAAAAGATAGTGGAACATCTGACTTACCTTGGGAAAATTAATGGCTAAAAAGAAAGCAAAATCTTTATCTGAAGCAGTATCTGCTGAAGTAAGGAGCAGTTTTGATCTAAATAAATTTAAGAATAAAAAAGGTTTAGACAAAAATGTAAAGTTTAAGGATCAAGAATGGATTCCTTTATCAAAAGCATTTCAAGATGTTACTTCTATACCTGGTATCCCTATGGGTCACATTGTGATCTTAAGGGGGCACTCAGATACAGGAAAAACCACAGCGCTAATTGAAGCAGCAGTATCAGCACAAAAAAGAAAGATATTACCTGTTTTTATTATTACTGAAATGAAATGGAATTGGGAACACGCCACCCAAATGGGTCTAGATATTGATATTGAAAGAGATCCCGAAACAAATGAAATTACAGATTATAACGGTAACTTTATTTATGTAGATAGAGAAACATTACATACAATAGAAGATGTTGCTGCCTTTATTTTAGATTTAATAGATGAACAGAAAAAAGGAGCTTTACCTTATGATTTATTATTTCTTTGGGATTCAATAGGATCAGTACCTTGTGAGATGTCAGTACGTTCTAATAAGAACAATAATGAATGGAATGCAGGTGCTATGTCTACTCAGTTTGGTAATAGTGTAAATCAAAGAATCACTTTATCACGTAAAGAATCATCTGTTTATACTAACACATTAGTTTGTATTAATAAAGTTTGGACTGCTAAAGCGGAATCACCTATGGGTCAACCTAAATTAATGAATAAAGGTGGATTTGCTATGTGGTTTGATTCTACATTTGTAGTAACATTTGGTAATATTTCTAATGCTGGAACTTCTAAAATAAAAGCTATTAAGGAAGGTAAGCAAGTTGAATTTGCTAAAAGAGTTAACCTACAAATTGATAAAAACCATATTAATGGTATGACTACTAGAGGTAAAATTATAATGACACCTCATGGATTTATCAATGATGATGAAAAGGAACTTAAGGAATATAAATCCTCACATGCTGAAGAATGGAGTGCTATATTAGGAGGTACAGATTTTGATGTAGTTGAAGAAAGCTATGTCCCCTCAGATTCAGTCCAGTTTACAGCAGAACCCGAATAAAATATGAAGCATAAAGAACTATTTAAGTTGTTGGACGAAGTCCAAGAACAAGGGGAAACACCTACCCAAAATAAACATGATAAAGTATTGTTGATAGATGGATTAAATCTATTTTTTAGAAACTTTGCTATGATGAATATGGTAAATCCTGATGGAGTCCACATTGGGGGGTTGGGTGGTTCCCTACGTTCTTTAGGTGCTTTAATAAGACAAATGCAACCCACTTCAGTGTATATGATATTTGACGGTGCAGGTTCTTCCAATAATAGGAAGAACTTGCTCCCCGAATATAAATCAGGAAGGAATATTTCAAGGGTTACTAACTGGGAGGTGTTTGAAGATATAGGTGACGAACATAACTCAAAAATTGACCAAATAGTGCGTCTTATCCAGTATTTAAAGCTATTACCTGTTAAAACCACCCTAATCGACAAAGTGGAAGCGGACGATGTTATAGCCGTGTTAGCTCCCAAACTTGTTGAAAAATATAATTCAACTTGTTTTATAGTTTCTAGTGATAAGGACTTTGTTCAACTAGTAACTGATAAAATTATATTATATAGACCAATAGAGAAAGAATATTATACACCTAAAACAATAAAAGAAAAATTTGGTGTACTAGCTCATAACTTTATTTTATATAAAACATTATTAGGTGATTCTTCAGATAAGGTACCTGGGATTAAAGGGTTAGGTGCAAAAGGATTATTTAAAAAGTTCCCTGAGTTAGCAACACAAGAGTTAACATTAGAAGATATTTTTGATATATCTGCTAGGAAACATAAGGAGCATGTTGTATATTCGCGTATAGTATTGGACAGAAAAAGATTAGAAAATAATTATAAAATTATGGATTTAAGTGCTCCTATGATTGATGACAAAGAAAGACAATTTCTTGACCATCTAGTTGAAGAGGACTTACCAGACCTAAACACTGAACTATTTATCCAAGCATACAATGAAGATAAATTAGGAGGTATGATTAGAAACTTAGAAAATTGGGTAAAAGACAATTTTGAACATTTTAAAGGTTATAAATAAATGACATTAAATTCACTTACATCTTATGGAAAGGAATTTCAAATAAAAGTTATATCTTCTTTACTGACACATAAAGACTTTTTAACTAATGTTAACGATATAATAAGTGATGAAGATTTTGAATCATCCTCACATAAATGGATAATCAAAGAAATTATAAGGTATTATGACAAATATCATACAGTACCTACCTTAGATATCTTAAAAGCTGAACTACAAAAAATAGATAATGATGTTTTACAAATTTCTATTAAAGACCAACTTAAACAAGCATATGTAAGTTCAGATGAAGATTTAGAATATGTACAAGAGGAGTTTACAAACTTTTGTAGGAACCAACAACTAAAAAAGGCATTAATGTCTTCAGTAGATTTACTAAAAGCTGGAGATTATGATTCAATTAAAATGATGATTGAAAACGCTTTAAAAGCAGGACATGATAAAAACATAGGACATGAATATATTAAAGACATTGAAGAAAGGTATAGAAAAAATGCTAGAAAAACTATCCCAACACCTTGGGACAAAATCAATACATTACTACAGGGAGGGCTTGGAAATGGAGATTTTGGTCTTATATTTGGTAGCCCAGGAGGTGGTAAGTCTTGGTCATTAGTGGCAATGGGTGGATTTGCTGTTAGATTAGGATATAATGTTATACACTATACTTTAGAGTTAGGTGAGGAATATGTTGGAAAAAGATATGATGCATTTTTTACTAATGTTGATGTTAGTGATTCTGAAAAATTAAAAATAAAAGCACAAGAGATTATACCTGATCTACCTGGTCAGTTAATTATTAAAGAATTTCCAACAGGAAGGGCAACAATGTCCACAATAGAATCACATATTAATAAAGTAGAAGGATTAGGAATTAAAGCAGATCTAATAATAATTGATTATGTTGATCTTCTTACATCAAAGAAGCAAAATAGAGAGCGTAAGGATGAAATTGATGATATTTATATTAGCACAAAAGGTTTAGCTCGACAATTAGACATTCCTATTTGGTCTGTTTCACAAGTTAATCGCGCGGGGGCACATGATGATATAATAGAAGGTGATAAAGCAGCTGGGTCTTATGACAAGCTAATGATTACTGATTTTTGTATGTCTTTGTCTCGTAAAAAAGAAGATAAAGTAAACGGAACAGGACGATTCCATATTATGAAAAATAGATATGGTATGGATGGTCTTACATTTGGCGTTACAGCTAATACAAATACCGGGCACTTTGGTGTCTTTGATTATAATACAGATTTTGAAGAGGAAAAATTAGCTCCTAATACTCAATCTAACCCTTTGGATAAAACTGATAAATTTGAAAAACAGAAATTATCAGCAGCATATCAATTATTTACAACACAAGGATAACTTTAAAAAATATGTCAAAAACATCATTATTACAAGAAAGAGTAGTTTACAAACCATTTGAATATCCAGAAGCTAATGATTATTGGATGAAACAACAGCAGGCACATTGGTTGCACACTGAAGTTCCAATGATGTCTGATATTAATGATTGGAAACAAAATTTAGATGAAAATGAAAAAAATATAATAGGTTCTATATTAAAAGGATTTGCTCAAACTGAAACTGTAGTAAATGATTATTGGTCAACTTTAGTTACAAAATGGTTTAGAAAACCTGAGGTAATAGCTATGGCTGTAACATTTGGTGCTTTTGAAACTATACATGCTGAGGCTTATTCTTTGTTAAATGAAGAACTAGGACTAGACAATTTTAGTGAGTTTATGGAAGATGAGTCAACTATGGCTAAAATAGATGCTTTAATGAAAATTAGAGATTCCCATGATGGTTCCCCTGATTGGAGTGAGAGAGCTAAATCATTAGCTATATTCTCAGCTTTTACTGAGGGTGTTAATCTATTTTCTTCTTTTGCTATTTTACTTTCTTTTAAACTAAGAAACTTACTTAAAGGAGTAGGACAAATAGTTGAGTGGAGTATTAGAGATGAATCTTTACATTCAGAAGCTGGATGTTGGTTATTTAGAACCTTATTAGAAGAACACCCAGAACTAAATACCCCTGAGTTGCAATCCCAAATTGAGGATGCTGCTCACCTATCTTTAAAATTAGAATTAGATTTTATAGATAAAGTTTATGAGATGGGAGATTTAGAAGGATGTTCTAAATATGATTTAGTATCTTTTATTAAACATAGAGTAAATACTAAAATGGCTGATTTAGGATATGAATCAATTGTAAATGGTATTGATCAAGAATCAGTACAAAGAATGAGTTGGTTTGATAACTTAAGTGGGGGAAAACAACACACTGATTTTTTTGCAAACAGAGTTACTAACTATAGTAAAGGTGTTCAAAACTGGGATGCCGCAGATATTTTTTAATTTAAATTTTTAAACTATGAGTTCAGATGAAAATATAGAAGAAGGAATGGATAACCTAGATTGGCATGTTGATATGGTTTTTTATGATGGGATTAAGCAATTAGCTGGAAGTGCAGAAGCAAGAAATGACTATATCTTTACAGACGAAATCACATTACAAGACAAAATGGATGATTTAGATGAACTAATCCAATGGGGTGAAAAAAATGAAATGTATAAAGAATGTCAAGTAATACTAGACATAAAAAATGAATTATTACTAAGTAAATAAAATTGATATACAAATATGAAGGGTAGTTATTGGATCATTAATACAGAAAATGGAGCTTTTTTAACTAACAGAAATGATCTTATAGGAAAACAAATATGTGTAAACAAGATTTGGGAACCAGAAATAATTGAGATTTATAATCAATTAATAAAACCTGAATATACTGTATTAGATATTGGTGCTCATATGGGTTTCCATACTATTAATTTTGCTAAATTATCTAAACATGTTTATGCTTTTGAACCTCAAAAACCATTATACAATCAATTATGTGGTAATGTATTCTTAAATGAATTTGATGATAAAGTAACTTGTTTTAATATAGGATTAGGAGAAAAAAACAAAAAAAGTAGCTTTGGGGGCTTATCAGGTCATAATACCCTTAATTGGGGTGGTAATTGGAGTGAAGAAATGATTAATTATGGGGGGAGGTCATTGGAGGATAATTTAGGTACAAATGAAATTGATATAAAACCTTTAGATAGCCTTAATATTGCTCCTAATTTTATTAAGATAGATGTAGAGGGCTATGAGGTTAAAACATTTCAAGGAGCTAAAAATACTATAAAAACTCGTTTACCTATTATATTATTTGAAAGTTTTTCTGAAAATTATTCTAAAGTTGTTGAATTTTTATATGAAATTGGATATGAAATAATAACTAACTCTAAATTAAAAGAACTTGGAAATTACATAGCAATACACCCTAATTCTAATGATTACAAAGAAAATAAAATCACATTAAAAAAAATATAAATAAAACATGGAAAACAACGCACTACAAGCAGATTATGAAAGTTGGGAAAAGGGTAAAGATTACCCTAACTGGATGGATGAAATTTCACTCGCTACTATTAGTAAAGGATATCTTCTTCCTGGTGAGACAGTTAAAACTGCCTATAAAAGGGTAGCAAAGGCTTCTGCCTCTAGACTTAAAAAACCTGAACTTGAAAGTAAGTTCTTTAAATATATTTGGAATGGTTGGATAGGATTAGCTTCACCTGTTATATCAAATCTAGGTACTGATAGAGGATTACCTATTAGTTGTTTTGGTGTAGATACACCTGATTCAATACGTGGTATCGGTTTAACTAACGCGGAACTAATGAAACTCACAGCAGCAGGTGGTGGAGTAGGTATTTCGTTATCTCGCATTAGAGAACGTGGAGAAGAAATAACGGGAAATGGTAAATCTGAAGGGGTAGTTCCTTGGGCTAAAATCTATGATTCAGCTATTATAGCTACTAACCAAGGAAATGTAAGAAGAGGTGCAGCTTCAGTTAACTTAGATATTGAACATGGGGATATTGATGAGTTTTTAGAAATACGAAGACCTAAAGGAGATCCTAATAGACAATGTCTTAACTTACACCAATGTGTTGTTGTAGGGGATGATTTTATGAAAAAACTAGAGGTTAGAGATCAACCCTCTATGGAAAAATGGGCTAAGGTTCTTAAATCAAGAATGGAAACAGGTGAACCTTATATTATGTTTAAAGATACAGTTAATAAAAATAATCCTATTGCTTATAGGATGAATAACTTAAATGTATCTATGACTAACATTTGTTCAGAAATAACTTTATTTACAGATGAGGAACACTCATTTATATGTTGTTTATCTTCTCTTAACTTAGCTAAGTGGGAGGAATATAAAGATACAGATTGTATTCAAACTGCTATTTGGTTTTTAGATGGAGTAATGGAAGAGTTTATACAAAAATCTAATGGTACTGATTCACTATTAAGAACTCATAACCATGCTAGAAAAGGTAGAGCATTAGGTTTAGGTGTAATGGGTTGGCATACTTATCTACAACAGAAAAACTTACCATTTACCTCTATAGCTTCTACAGTTCATACTAGGAATATTTTTAGTAAAATAAGAACAGAAGCAGAAACTGCATCTATGGATTTAGCAGCTGAATATGGTGAACCTTTATGGTGTAAAGGTACAGGTATGAGAAATACACATCTGTTAGCTGTAGCGCCTACAGTATCTAATTCTGTTATTTGTGGGGGCATAAGTGCTGGTATTGAACCTTTACCTGCTAATATTTACACTTTTAATGGTGCTAAAGGAACATTTATTAGAAAAAATAAAATTCTTAAAGACTTATTAGAATCTAAAGGTGAAGATAAAGAAAAATGGTGGAATCAAATCTTACAAGAAGGTGGTAGTGTAATGGGTTTACCTGATACTGTATTAACAATGGAGGAAAAAGAAGTATTTTTAACATTTTCTGAAGTAAATCAACTAGAACTAGTAAAACAAGCAGCTGAAAGACAAAAATACATTGATCAAACACAATCATTAAACCTCAGCTTTGACCCTAATGATTCCCCTAAATGGATAAACCAAGTTCATATGGAAGGATTTAAGTTAGGTATTAAAACTTTTTATTATTTAAGAACAGATTCTGTTATTAAAGGTGATTTAGGAAGTAGAATAGCTGATTGCATATCTTGCGATGGATAGCGGCACCTATTTGGATATCTAATATTTTTTATGTATATTGGTGGTCAATCAATGATTGAACCAAATATTACTGTTAAGTAAAAGTTGTGTATTTATAACAAACAAATAACAATAATAATATGGCACAAGAATTAGGAGGAAGTACAAATATGGGAGTTGATGTAGATGGAGATGGTAGGCCTGACTTTCATTTAACTTTAAAATCAATTGGTTTAATAGTAGCAGCTGTTTTTACACTAGGAGGTATGTATTTTAAATTACAAGCCGATATAGATGAGGCTAAAACATTACCACCAGCTTCTATAGATAGAACTGAGTATGATTTAAAAGAACAATGGTTTGAAGAACATATTAAAGATCTAGAAGAGGATGTTAAGTCTTTACAAGATCATATGGAAAAACTAACTGAAAAAGTTGCTAATAAAAGAGATAGATAAGATCTAATAAATGTTTTATTAAAATTGTTATATTATGTTTAAATATTTAAATAATAAATGGATGGCGTTTAAAAACATTTTTAAAGACGACAATGACATTAATGAAAAATCTGTCGTTGGTTTTGGATCATTTATAGTAATGGTAGTATTTGCTGTTGCTGATTTAGTAACTGGGTATATAGGTAAGGATCTTGTAATTAATGAGTTTATTTACAATTCATTTGTAATTATTACTTTAGGGTCCTTTGGTATAGCTGAAGCAGGAAAAATATTTGGAAAAAAAGAATAAATTATGCCTATACAACCAAAAGGAATTATTATACACTCTATGGCAGAATATTTAAAGATGCCTGAAGGTCCAATGAAGGCACATGATTTTCTAAAATCTATTAAACTATCAGTACATGGATTTATTCATCCTGATGGTGAATATGAAAAAATGGTAGAGACTCCTAGTAAAGCGTTTCATGCTGGAAAATCAATACATGAAGGATTATCAGGTTTAAATTCTCATTTTTTAGGATTTGAACTCTTAGTACCTGGGGAACATGATTATGGTACTTTTTCTAAAGCCATAGAAACTTCTGGTACTTATACTGAAGAACAATTTTATTCTGCAGTAGAGGTATGTGCTTGGTGGATAAAAGAATATAATATTCCATTAGACAATGTTGTAAGACACTCAGATGTATCTGGAGATGATGTTAGGGGTAAAGGAAAAGGTAAAACCGATCCAGGATCTGCATTTGATTGGGAATGTTTTAAAGAAGCATTAATACATCAATAAAAATCTAATAACTTGGAAAAGCTAAAAGCAAATGTTTTGCCTGTTTTAATAGCACTTTCTGCATTATCAGTTAGTGGTTCTGCTGCTTTCTATTCTGTAAGTGGGTTAAGTAAGCTATTCGCAGGGGCATCTTTTGAGGTGATTATTATGGCAAGTTCTTTAGAGATTTCTAAACTAGTAATAGCTTCTCTATTATACCAATATTGGGATGTTATAAATAAATGGCTTAGAACGTATCTAGCATCTGCTGTTGTAATATTAGTATTAATCACTAGTATGGGTATTTATGGTTTTTTAAGTGCAGCATATCAAGATACTTATAGAAATCTTTCTGTTAAAGATAATAAAATAGCATTTTTAACACAGAAAAAAGATTTTTATGAAAGTGATGTATTAAGATATGATGAAGAGCTTAAAAGAATATCAGAAAATATTTCAATATTATCAAATGCTAAGTCAACTGGTATCCAAGTTAGAGATACTACTTCTTCAACTGGGTTTAGAAATACAATCTCAACTACTGAACTTAGATTATCACAAAAAAGAATATCAGTTGAGGAAGAAAATAGAAAAAGAGTACAATCTAAAAGAGAAATAGTAGCTGATAGTTTACAAAAATATCAACTTAGTATTCTTACTTTAGAAAATGATAGTGAATCAACAGGTGAACTAGGACCACTTCAATATCTATCAGGATTAACTGGAATACCTATGGACAAAATAATAAATGTTTTACTTTTAGTAATAATATTTGTATTTGATCCTTTAGCTATATCTTTAGTAGTAGCAGCTAACTTTTCTTTTGAACAAGCAAATCCTAAAAAGAAATATAAAGAAAATCTATACGGTGAAATGGAAGAAGAAAAAAAAGATTATACTAAAATAAATAAACCTATTTATGCTGAACAAGATAAACCAGCTTATACGGAACAAGATGCTATAGAGTTTTTTGATGAAATAGAAAAGGAAATAGAAGAAGAAAAGAAAGAAGAACCTATAGAAGAAGAAGTAGTAGAGGAAGAAGAAGTAGTAGAAGAAAAAATAGAAGAAGATGATGGGTGGGATATAGTAG
>Ga0206127_1004663_pt1 | contig 11959 bp, 7 predicted proteins | sample Helgoland_Spring_6_FD_148646 | JGI IMG/M metagenome (GOLD analysis project Ga0206127, IMG submission 148646) | Pelagic subsurface seawater microbial communities from Kabeltonne, Helgoland, North Sea - Helgoland_Spring_Bloom_20160419_1 | ecosystem: Environmental > Aquatic > Marine > Epipelagic ...
GTAGATACAGATCAACCGACAACGCGGTGCCGTCAGCCGCCATCACCCGCTCATCAAAACGGGTACGAATTCGGGAAGTATCAATAAAGCGCATCAGTTCAACTCCCCAGTAACAATCGGTAATACAACATGGGAAGGATAGTCCTGACCATAATGGAGGGTGTTGGTTTGCGGTAGTAGCTTGGTATCTTCTGCCCAGTGTTTGCCCGTGCCTGCATTACGTGCGGCAAAGGGAAAGTCATTGGAGTGAACGGTGATGCGCAAACGGTGCCCGGACTTAAAGGTGTGGTGTAACCAAATACCGGGGACTTCTGCTTTATAGATATTACCCGGAATCATTAGCTCTTCATCGGCACCATTACGATAACGCAGTCGTAAACCGCCTTTGGGTTCATTGGTGGCAAACAAACCAATGGCACGACCGTCCGGATGCACGTCACTGATACCTACAAATAAATCGGTATCGACTCGGTCGCTGGAGATATACGCTTTTAAAATAACCCGGCCGCTTAAGGACAAAGGATTATCCAATACCGCCGAATCGTAGACCAAAATATCACTGCGGCGATGTAAGTAACGGTGATCCAACGGTGGATCGGAAAATGCAAACTGATTCAGGTTACCCATATCCCTGGCGGGATTGTTGGGGTCATAGGTGTAGGTATCACTTGCGCTGGACGTTCGACTGTTTGCGGCCAAACGACCATTACCATTCATGCTGCGTGCGTCACCATCGCTATCCAGATAAATCGGCGTGGCGACGGCTTGAGGGTGCGGCCAATTATCCAACGCATCCCAACTATCCTGACCAAGATCGAACAACCGGCATCGGGGTGCTTCTGACAACTCGTTGCTCTCACCTTTTAAATGCAGGGCAAGAAATTGCTCGATATAAGCGATGGTGTTCATCTGCGAGTTGGAGACATCAATGCCCCCTAACATGGAGGGGGGTGCCGTGTTGCGAATATGATCCCAGGCACCAATTAACAGACGGCAGTCTTTAGCCGATTGGGCTTGTTGCAGTGCCACCCAGGTATCCATGGTGAGCTGATCATCCCACCACCCCACGCCGATCAAGACTGGAATATCGATGGCTGCAAAATCTTCTTCCGACAAAGTGCCAGGTTCTCCAGAAAAATCGATTTCATCAGCAACATACTGCTGCCATGCGCTTTTTAATACGCCGATGCGTTGATCCAGTGACTTGAGGGGTAAGGAATTAAACGCGGTTTCCCAGCTGGGGGAGCCGGGATTTTGCACAATTTTGCCCGCGACATAAGCAAACCACCAAAGCCAATACTGTGTAGGGATACCGGTATGCCCAGGAATCCCCTCCGAACGAGTCACGCCAACACATGAGGGAGCAATGCAAGACAAATGCGGCGGGTGTGCAGCTGCCGCCCACCATTGCGTGAGTGCCACATAACTCCCACCCACCATACCGATCTTACCAGTACTCCAAGCTTGGGCCGCTACCCATTCAATCAGCTCAAAGGCATCCTCCGAGTCATTGATCCAGGGACGCCACTCACCACCGGAATCATTGCGGCCGCGCATATCCATAGTGACAAGGGCATAGCCCTTTCCCACCAGACTAAAATAACCCGCGGGGCGGGTCACATGGCGACCCCGCTCATAGGGTGTGCGTATCACGACCGAGGGGAAAGGGCCCTCCCCTTCCGGTAGCATGATATCAACGGCAATCTCAATACCATCGCGCATGATCACGCCTTGGTTCCATAAGGTTTTATAGGCAGACATAATTGCTTTCCACATGAGTAAACTGAAACGGAATAACAAAGATAAGACTTTATCGCTAAGAGAAAACGTCTCTGGATGGCTAAGCGACCAGTGACGAAATCTAAATCGACGATGATACAGAATGAAAATTACGTTCAGTATTTATAGCGATCAGGCCAACAAACCCACCGATGTGGTCACCGTGTAGGCCGCCAACCCTTGCAAGCCACCGTTAAACCCCATACCTGATTGTTTGTGTTTATCTGAACTGATCGAGTTAACATCACCGGTAGGTTCCGATGTGCCGAAGATAAGTAAGCTACCCACATCAAGATGCTCACCCAAGCGTTGGGCACGGCCCAGATTGGTTGTCGCCGCATAAGCGGCAAGACCAAAGCTGCTATTGTTAGCCAGAGCAATCCCCTCGGCTTCATCTTCAAAGGTAAACACCGATAGCACCGGACCAAAGATTTCTTCCTGGGCAATTATGGCATCGGGTGAAACTTTATCGAAAATCGTCGGCTCGATATAAAAACCGGTGTGTAAAGTTTTATCCCCTTGCGGGTATACTCGTTTGCCCCCCAAGATCAGTTTGGCGCCTTGCTGCACACCCCTTTCAATATAGCCCAGCACTTTTTCCATATGTGCCTCATTCATCAACGCTCCAAAGCGAGTCTCTGGGCTAAGGGGGTCCCCCGCTTTAATCGCCGAGGCTTTTTCAATCACCAGCGGCAGCAGTTTCTCACGGACACCGCGTTGCAATAACAAGCGAGTACCTGCTACACATAACGCCCCTTGATTGGGAAACGCCAACCCTACGATTTGATCCGCCAGAAAATTCAGATCCTCCGAACAATCATCAAATACGATAAACGGTGACTTACCGCCGCACTCCATTTGCACCCGTTTCATATTCGACTGAGCGGCAGCCGCCATCACACGGCGACCCGTCGCACTACTGCCAACAAAAGCGATCAGGTCTATATCCGGATGATTCGACAAGGCCTCGCCAACGGTATGACCAGCACCATTTACGACATTAAAAACCCCCGGCGGTACACCCGCTTCCAATGCCAAGGTCGCTAAATATTGTGTTGACAGTGCGGTAAACTCCGACGGTTTTAACACCAGGCTGTTACCCATAACCAAGGCCGGTCCCACTTTGCCCGCCGCCATCGATAGCGGATTATTCCAGCCAGCAACACCGGCCACCACACCTACCGGCTTATGGCGTTGATAAGCAAAGCACCCCAAGTCGGCCCCCGATGGTGCCTGTAATTCGGGAGCTAATTTTGCTGCACTGCGAAGGCGTGCCTTGGTATTTCCGACATTATTATTCAGGGCATAGCTAATCGACATACCCACATCCAGGCTATCATACAAAGCCAATGTCTCGCTGTTTTCTTCCACTAGATCGGCCAGCCGATTTAACACCGCTGCCCGCTCCGAAACGGCTAAGCCGCGCCAACGGCCATCGTTAAAGGCTTCCCGCGCCGCGGTCACCGCTTGATCAACGTCAGCACTACTGCCTTCGGAAAAGCTATACAGGAAACGGCCATCGCGGGGCGAATATTTTTTCACTACGCCGGCTTCGCTATCCGGCGGCACAGTTACGGGAATGACTTCACCGTTAATGACATTATTGATCGTTAACTCCGCGCGCTCGGCACGCTCTAACCAATTAATTTTACTCATTGAATAGCAATCCTTCTCAATTTATAAAGGTTATCGGGCTGATTTGTATTTGGGTTAAGCATTGACTCGTTGGAAATCACATCACCAGCCATGACAACGCCCCCACTCGGCCACAATATGATCCCCCCCTTCGATAACGAAGTAGCGGTCATGGGCCGCGGCTGTCATGCAGGCATGATTCGGAAAGATCCGCAACTGACTGCCGATAGGGTATTGATCAAAATCAGCGGTATGGCTTAGCTCAATCATTCCATGCTCCTGATTGGCAGCGGAGACTTGTAACCCGGGGATAACTTTTCCACTGGCCGCATCGGCAACCAAACCATAGCCACAATCCACTGGCTGCGAGGCAGTACCCCTGTCTTTAGACAACGCCATACCTCCCGCATCAACAATAAGGCGCTTATGTGAATGTTTATGACTAATCACCGTTGTTAGCACTGATAGCCCAATATCGCCAATGTCACACACGCCCAATCCGGCCTGGAATAAATCACAAAAGATAAACACACCCGCACGAATCTCTGTGCACCCCTTAAAATTATCAGCACACATGACCGTTGGGGTAGAACCGACACTCACCACTTTACACTCAATACCTGCACCTCTTAATCGTTCTGCTGCACTCACACAGCGGCTGCGTTCCTGCTCTGCGTGCTGTCGAATACTGTCAAGAGAGGTACAATCATAGGCGTCACCGGCATGAGTCATCACACCCAGGAAATTAATACCAGCGGATGCATCCAATACCTGCCCAATCGCTAACAGCGCGGAATCATCCGGCTCAATACCTGCACGATGTCCATCGGTATCAATTTCAATTAACACATCGAAGACAACCCCCATTTGCTCCGCTTGACGTGATACCTCAGTAGCGGTTTCAAGTGAGTCGAGAATCAACTGTACACACACACCTTTTTTATACAGGGCGGCAACGCGGGCAACTTTTGACGGCACGATACTGACAGCATACAAAATATCAGTGATCCCATTTTCCGAAAAGTATTCGGCCTCGCGCAGGGTAGAGACCGTCACACCAGGGTTATCGTTATCGACCAATAGCTTAGCGATATCAATAGACTTAGTCGTTTTTACATGGGCCCGAAGACGCACCCCGTGACGGCTTGCGCAAGCCTTCATACGACTGATATTTTTTTCCACAATCGTTCTATTAACAATCAAGCAAGGTGTGGCTAAATTTTCTATATGCATAATTAATCCAGTCATTGAAAGACAGGCATTTCTCTGCCTGCTGAAGTTGTTCGTCAGATGCTTGTTGCTATAGCTTCAATTTCCACATCAAAACCGTGATGTAATTTATTACAAGGCACAATGGCCCTGGCAGGTTTATGATCACCAAACACTTCGGCATAAACATGATTAACGAGCGGCCAAAGCTCAACATCAGAAATGTAAATCGTGGCTTTGATTACCCTGCCAAGGCTAGAATCCGCAGCAAGTAATATTTGCTCTAGATTAGCTAAACAATGTCTGGTTTGCTCTTCAACAGAACCCACCACTGGCTCACTACTGCCAGGCTTAAAACCCAGCTGCCCTGATACAAATATAAGCTCTTGATAAGTGACTGCCTGAGAGTAATGCCCACCGGCGGCAGTCGCATGCTTGGTAATAACGGGGGTAATCGGTAAAGACTCTTGTGTCATTGTATTTCTCCTGCACAATAAGATTGATCCGCAATGTGACCTTGGGCTGACTCTTCAAAAAAATAGACAAAAGGTAGCCATTGATTACACTCCTTTAACTTGGGCGTATCATTACTCTTGAATCATACTGGCAAACAATTTATCCAAGGCCTGGCGATCAAGGAACTGGCCTCTGGAGAACACGCTGTTGATGCTCAATGTATTGCGGATGTTTTCTAAGGGATCTTTGTCCAGCAACACCAGGTCCGCATATTTACCTTCAGCTAAGGTGCCAAGGTCGTCTTCAATTTTAAGGAACCTGGCGGGATTGATTGTTGCGGTTTTGAGCGCCTCGAGCGGTGACAGACCCGCCTGCACCATCGCTTGCAACTCAAAGTGCAGCAACACGCCGCCGGTCCCTAAAAAGGGATAAGGGCCGTCCGTGCCGGACAGCAAGGGCACACCGGCTTTGTGCAACAGCCCGACGGTTTCCATCCACCAGTCCCCCCAAGTATAATATTCTTCAAAGTGTTCTTTGAGGGCTTCCCATTCGGCCTTACCTTCGGCCGCAAGTTCTTTGGGCACATACTGCAACGACTTGATCAACTCGGGAGCGTTCTCAAATCCCAGGTCGGCCAGGCTCATCTGGATCACAAAGGTGGGGGTATGCCAGGTTCCTTTCTCGACAAATAATTCAATCATCGCTGCGCGTTTTTCCGGGTCCATATCTTTCGGGTAAACGGGCACCTCTTTTACCACACTGTGCAATAGCTTACTCCCTGTCGTCTCGCTATCTGCATTTGCACGCTTCTTGGCCAGCAAGGCTGCCCGGTCACGCTGTAATTGCTCGCCTAAGCAGGCGCATTCAACCTTGATGCCGCCATAGCCCCCCAGATGCTGGATATCGTAATCCGGGACATGCTCAAGGATGTCGGCAATGGACATACTCATCGGCATATGACCAGCCATCTTCAGGCCGTGATGTTTGGCCCGCTCCGCCAGCCCTTCAAACGCCTCCGGCACCAGCGATTCGTAGGCTTTGAGAAAATGGACACCAACTTCGACCAGGGAATCCACTAACTGGTGCGCCTCTTCCCGGGTATCCACTTCCACCGACTTTGAACCTTTGTAACCACGAGGAACATAACTAGGGGAACTATTAATAAAGGGGCCTGCATACCAAATGCGCGGCGCCACCCGGTCTTTCTGCAGAGCTTTGTCGCGATAGGCCAGCAGTGTCTCCAGATGCCCCCCCATATCCCGTACACTGGTGACGCCGTAACCGGCAAATAGCGGGAACACCGTGTCGCCCAGCTTGTTGTAACTGGTGATATGAACGTGCGCATCCCATAGGCCGGGGATCGCAAAGCGACCTGTGGCATCCACCGTGTGTGCATCCGCTGGTATCGCCAACGACCCCACGGGACCAATGCCGACAATGCGTTCCCCCTCAATCAGGATATCGCGGGGGTCTTTGCCGCCGGTTTCAACATCGATCACGGTGGCGTTGCAGATGGCTAGCGTTGTACTCATGATAGTTTTCTCCCTTGTTGGCTTATGCGGTGTAGTTTCAGGCTTGGCATTTTTGAAACACCCTGTCGTCGATAGTAAGTGACTCCACATCACCCTCAACGCTGAGGTTAAAACGCAATGGCCCCCGAAACAGCATCTGGTTGAAGGCCTGCCCGACAGGCTCCCTAAAAAACGTATTGTGATTGGCGTGGGGTAACGCACCCGCATATATTTCACCAAGGATGAAGGCAAGTGATTCACCTTCTTGCCGAATCGTTACATCACCCAGAAAGGGATGCTGATAAACACCCACATAGGCTTCCAGCGGCAGACTGGAAGGGCATGACGGGTCCGTTAATTGCTGGCGCAAGCGGTCCAGTGTTAACCTTGGTCCTGTTACTACTCGCTCCTCGAGTGCATGGAGAGTCGCCATCCAATCCGTTTCCGGTGCACAGGTGTAGCGATCGATAATCCAGGGAATCAAGCGCTGCGGGATAGCATGCAGCGCATTAACCATCGCGGCGATACCCAGATTGAGCTCGGGAATAAACACATAGAAAGCCTCAAAGCCTTCCGCGTCACCCCCATAACCATAGACCCTGCAACCGCTGCTATGATGAGTGAAGGCCAAGACACCCAAACCGCGCCCCATTAGATCCGGCACAAAACCGGGCAGCCCGGCTGGCCCCCCCATAGAGACTTTGCGTATCGCATCGATTTGCGCCGGAGGAATCAGCACCTGGTCACCGACCTTGCCTCCATCTAACTGGCACTGCAGCCACTTCGCCATATCTGCGGCACTGCTGTATACAGAAAGCGCGGAGCCGAGGTTATGGGTCATGGCATGGTCAACGGCCACCCTCTTACCCCCCGCCTCATCGTGGGGTGTTGCCACATTGTCCCTTTCGTGCAATAACGCAGGGCTCGTGATACTGTCCGTCATTCCCAGAAGGGCGAACAAACGCGTTTGCACAAAATCATCCCAACTGATGCCGGTGATTGCCGGGATCACCTCACCGGCTGCCATCGCTAACAAGTAACTTTCCCCCCCTCTATTGCGAAAGGTTTTGGGCTCACTAATACCCTTCAAGGTATCGAGCAACTCCCGGCGACTTAGCCCAGGCCGCGAACCCCAAGCCAGTATTTCCCCTAAAGCATCCAGCTCGATACGCGAAGCCAGGGCATCGGTCAAGGTGGCGTGCTGGTTAACCAGTTCACTGCCTGTCTTAAAGCCGGGCAATAGATCCACCAGGCGATCATCCCAGGACAAGCGGCCTTCATCGACCAGTAGCGCCAGTGCCGAGGCGGTCATCAAGCGGGTCGCGCGGGTGACGGGAAACAGGGTATGTTCATCCACCGGCACGTCCTTGCCCACTTCCCGGATGCCGTACCCTTTGCTCACCACCGTTTGCCCGTCTTTGACAATCGCTAGGGATAAACCCGGGATTTTCCATTGATCCATGGCAGCCTCAATATACTGCTCCAACTGCTCAAGATTCAGTGGCTGACTCATGGCAAGTCCCCCACATCGATAGTGGTGCCACACAGTTCAAATCCGTCTGGGGGGATATTGCCCTGCAGGTGCCGCACTAGGTAATCCCATATACGCCGCAGTTGATAACTGCTGACGCCGGACATAACTCTTGGCTCCACCACCACATCCACGTCCTTGTTGGCCCGTTGTAAGGCATCGAGCACCCGCAAGGTCGCGGTGATCGTACTGTCTGTCGCACCCAGCAAACCGACACATTGCAGTAACTTGCCTTTGAAATCCGGCGCTCGGTCCTCCAGCATAAGGGTGCCCGGTGCTGAACCCTCCGGCCCAATATATCTATCGGCGCTACGGATGGACAACTGCAACCGGCCGTCAAAGATATGCGTGCCCGCGCCCACGCGATAAAACTCCGGGTACTTCATCAATCCCATCACCGGGCCAGAACCACGCCCCGTCGAGACAATGCCCACGCGATCGGCGTCCATATACGAATAACGTTCGATGAGTTGCTTAATCCCCGCGACATGGTCTTCCAGCTTATTACCATCCTCAAAAGAGCCGTAGCTGGCATCCAAAAAAGCCTTGCTGCGGTTAGAACAGCCCCGGCCATCCATCTGCACCACGATAAACCCGAGCTGCGCCAGAGCTGCCTCGTAGTAATAATTAACCCCACCAACACCGCTTTGGGTAAAAGACCCCTTGGCCACCAACGATGTACACGGGTTGTACACATAGGTGGAGTCAATCACCGGGTAGGATCGGCTGGGATCGAAGTTCGCCGGTTTGTAAATCACCCCGTAGATATCCGTTTCCCCATCGGCAGCGGCCATTTTTACAGGCTCCGGCCATTCCCAGCCTTCGGGCAAGGTCAGATCGGCGGTTTCCACCACCATGATTTGTTCACCATTACGATCAAGCAACACCGTTTCCGGCACCGTATCCACCCGCGAGCGGGTCGCCACCGCATAGTCACCGCTTGCCGATACGCCATTACAGGCATCGGCATCGGCGCAGATAAAACGCGCATAGATTGCGGAAAAATCACTCCGATTGGCGATCTCATGTTCATAGTCACCATCGATCACGATGACCATTTCTCCGGTGTCGATATCGACGCGGACCAGATCCCGGTAATAAGGGTTTCTGTCGGCGATCCTCTCGGCTGTGGTGATAAACAAAGCCCGGCGTGTCGGGTCAAAACGCACCAGATTGTGCACCCGCCATTCACCCGCGGTGAGGGTGTTTTTTAACGCGCCTGTCTTAAGATCGTACAAGTAAAAATGCGCCCAACCACTGCGCTCGCTGTACCAGATAAGTTCCTCCGTCGCCGGCAGATAGAGGCAGTTGGGCGCCCAGGCTTCATGGTTAGCCAATAGCAGGTTCGTCTCGGCCGTTTCTTCCAGTACGACCCGCGTGGCCCCACTCTGAGTATTGACTTCAACCACCCTTGCCCGGCGGAAGTAGCGGTCAATATCGATAAAATACGCGCAGCGGCTATCCTGATGCCACCAGCCATGTTGGCGGCTGAAAAAGCCCGTGTTGGATTCTTGCACGACCGGCACCCGCGGGTAATCCACCGGGCGTTGCCGACCCGTCTCGACATCAATCAACAGCAGGCGATACTCCTCGATATGTTCATCACCTTCGTAGGCAACGCGTGACTCAATCAGTTGGGGGCGAACACTGCCATCGGCGGGAACATGGTGGACGATCGGGAAGACTTTGACCTTGCGTCGATCCTTTTGTAGCGTAAACAGGGTCTTGCCATCCGGGGACCAGCGGACCTGCACCGGTAGACCCGGCGGCACCGGGCGAGCACCGCTCCCCCACATGGTACTGGAGCTGCCATAGTTATAAAACGCTTCGCCGTCAGTGGTAAGTGCACGCTCTGCACCGCTTTGCAGATCACGCAGCCAGAGGTTGTGGTCGCGTGCGAAAACGGCTTGCTTGCCATCGGGGCAGATCTCCCACTCGTTGGGATAACGGTTGCTGGCTTCAAGGGTCCCCGATTCCTCATCGTAACGCCAGGACTGACCCACGGCGGTAAACTCCACCACCCGCGGCGCCAGCTCGATCTCGACTGTACCGAGCGGCAGGTTGTGCGGGTCGACAGATTCCCCTGTCGCGTCACTTAATAACGCCGCCAATAGGCTGTGATCAAACGCACGCTCATTGCTGGCCGCCTCGGCATCAACCAGACGAAACTCTTTACCCGGCTTATCCAGGTCACCGTCCAGCAGAAACTCCCGCAGATACCAGAACACATTGCTCCTACCGATCCAGGTCGGGTACACAGTGCTGTTGCGTACCACTCGTGTACTGCCCAACCCTCGCATAACCGTTTTTGCTCGCTCATAACACGCCAGCATCTCAGCACCGCTAACAGGAAAGGGGTTAGATTTAGTATTCATACAATAATTTCACTCCAGTTTTTCAGTTTACTTAAAGGTATACTTTACCGCCCCAGGCTATTGGATTTTAAACTCGCCAACAGTTTTTCTCTCGCCCTATGTAAAGAAAGCATTGTTCATCCTTTTTAGTGGCTGGTTCTCAGTGCTCTAGTCGTCAGGTAAGACATGTCTTCTTATACTTAGCGATGGGCGCCTCCGCCTCAAGAGCTTCGGCATCTAAACGTTTACGAATATCAGCATGCTGGCGTGTATTGAGAGGAATTCGACTAACTACAATCGCGGCAAAGATAAGTAAAATTGTTGGTAAAACACTGTGAGGTATAAACAACGCGGCACGTGACGCCGTTGACATAGCCCTTGCCGCAGGATCAAAACCCAACCAATCCGCCAGCAGCAAACCAATAGCAACCCCCACAGCGGTATTAAATTTAATCATCGTGCCAGCGAAAGCAAAATAGAGGCCGGAACAATCCTGACCGAACTTCCATTTGCCATAATCAACGATATTGGATAACACCATATAACCGACCACAAAACACGATGCGTATCCACCGCCCATCAATACATTGCAAACCAGATAGAGCCAAAAAGTCGATGCTCCAGGCTCGAGAAAAACGATGCCTAACAAGCCAATCCCACACAGGGACAGGCCAATAAACCAAGTTGACTTCGCTCCGATTTTTTGCGCCAAAACACCCCAAAACCATGAGGCAGGCACACTCACACCAAAACTCACCATAAAGACATAAGACAGCTTCTCTGGAACACCTAAGTAGTTATCCACAAAGAAAAACGTTAACCCAGTCGACATGCTATAGCCCAATCCAGCAAGACCAAAGGCAAGATAAAACACCAGCAAAGGCCGGTTCGCTATGATCAGTCGGGCTACTTTTTTAAAGCGGTGCCATTTACTGATCACCTGGACGTCTTCTGTAACCTGCCTTCGTAGCAATCTGGGATACCTGGGGGGATCAGGAACCCATCGCATACAAACAAATAAACACAGCGGCATTAAAACCACTGACATATAAACCACGACTTTTAGCGTCTCGGGGGTCACTTCCGTTGATTCAAACACCGGAAAAAAGGGAATAGCAAAAAACATCGCCGATGCAGCACTCCCTGCGATAGAGAAAAAACTGAACCGTTGACTTCGCCCCTTAATATCACTGGAGATATCCGCACCCCAGGCCAAAATCGGCACCAGCATCAGCGTCCAGGATAAAGTGAGGGCCAAATAAAAAAACAAAAAATAGCTAAAGCCAATAGACTGAGACTGTTGTGCATCCCAACCGTAGGGGATATACAGCATCGCACCGCTCAACAGCAATAAAATACCACCCGCGATGATCAAGGGTTTACGCGTACCATAGCGCTGCTGATAGCGATCGGAAACATAGCCAACCAAGGGATCAGTGATGCCATCAAACAAACGTGCCAGCAACTTTGCCAAGGCCATAGCA
>Ga0206127_1004664_pt1 | contig 11957 bp, 9 predicted proteins | sample Helgoland_Spring_6_FD_148646 | JGI IMG/M metagenome (GOLD analysis project Ga0206127, IMG submission 148646) | Pelagic subsurface seawater microbial communities from Kabeltonne, Helgoland, North Sea - Helgoland_Spring_Bloom_20160419_1 | ecosystem: Environmental > Aquatic > Marine > Epipelagic ...
TTTCTCTTTTAATGAAGTAAAGCAAGATGGTAATGTAACTAATTCATTTAAAATTTGGGACATGACGTTTGCTTATAGAAAAAATAAAGATGCGAAATGGGAGTATGAACTCATAGGAAGTAACTTACTAGGAACAGATTCTAGAACGAGTGTGAGTGCAGGCAATATTTCACGATCTATTAATGAAACATTTATTCTACCAAGATTTGTTAGTCTTAGATTACGATACCAACTGTAAATAATTTAAACTATTTTTAAAAAGCCTTTCTATTTCGAGAGGCTTTTTTATTTTGATTTGTATTTTAGCGGTATGTCAGTAGCTAGCTCAAAAACATTTTTTCCAGCTTTTTTAAAAACCCTTGGGTTACTCTGGGGCTTTATTTTAACAGGCCTTTTTTTAGATAGCAATCTCATGCAACAATGGATAGCTGAGCCTCAGTGGATTGCAAATACTGTGATGTTTATCGGTTTCTTTCTGTGTTTTAAGAATGTGACTCCTAGAATTAAAGAACAAATGATTACAGCAGTTATTATTGCCGTTATTGGTGAGTACTTGTTTTCAATTGCATTAGGGATGTATACCTATCGTTTAGAAAATGTACCACATTATGTTCCTCCCGGTCATGCTTTAGTATATGTTGGGGTTTTGTATTTTACAAAAACAGCTTTTACAAAGCTTCACAGACGTTTATTAGAGAAAATTTTCACAATTATTGTGATTGTCTATGCCGCTGTATTTTTGATTTTTGAAAATGATATTTTTGGTTTTTTGATGACTGTTCTCACGCTATTAGTCTTAAGGAATAGACCTAGAGAGCGTTTATTTTATTTGAGTATGTATCTCACAGTTGCTTATTTAGAAATTATTGGAACCAATTTTTTCTGTTGGGAATGGCCAAGTACCGCTTTTGATGTTTTTTCTTTTTTACCAAGTGCTAATCCACCAAGTGGAATTAGCTTCTTTTACTTTGGATTAGATTTGGGATGCCTTTGGTTGTATAAAAAACGTCATACAGCTGCCTGGAAACGCATGAAAAATCAGCGATTATTGAGGTTGAAATAGAAAAATCTAAAGATTAAATGCTTCCTTAACCTTATTTACATAATCTAATTTTTCCCAAGTAAATGTTTCTACTTCTTGAGAAATAGTTTCACCCATTGGATTTGAAAACGTCACTGTTTTAATTTCTGAAGTTCTCCCCATATGTCCATAGGCTGCAGTTTCTGAATAGATAGGCGTTCTTAGTTTAAGACGTTGTTCTACAAAGTATGGTCGCATATCAAAGATAGTTTCTACTATTTTACTTATTTCACCGTCGGTCAAATCTATATTAGCTGTCCCATAAGTTTCAACATTAATACTCGTAGGTTCAGCCACACCAATGGCATAGGAAACTTGAACTAACACTTCTTTACACAAACCAGCAGCTACTAGGTTCTTGGCAATGTGTCTAGTAGCGTAAGCACCAGATCGATCAACTTTTGAAGGGTCTTTTCCTGAGAATGCGCCACCACCATGTGCGCCTTTTCCTCCGTAGGTATCTACGATAATCTTCCTTCCTGTTAACCCCGTATCTCCGTGAGGTCCTCCAATTACAAATGTACCTGTAGGATTAATATGATACGTGATATCATTTGTAAATAATTGTTGTAAATGAGTTGGTAACTTAGCAACAACTCTAGGGATCAAAACAGTTTTGATATCAGCTTTAATTTTGGCGAGCATCACTTCATCACTTTCATTAAAATCGTCATGTTGCGTTGAAAGCACTATGGCATCAATTCTTTGAGGTTTATTATCATCAGAATATTCAATAGTCACTTGAGACTTTGCGTCTGGACGTAGATATGTAATCTCGTTATTTTCTCTTCTTAATTCAGCCAATTCAATTAGCAATCGATGCGATAATTCTAACGCCAATGGCATGAAGTTTTCAGTTTCATCGGTAGCATACCCAAACATCATCCCTTGATCTCCAGCACCTTGTTCTTCTTTTGAGTCTTTATCTACTCCTCGATTGATGTCCGGTGATTGTTCATGAATAGCTGAAAGCACCCCGCAAGAACTTCCGTCAAACATGTATTCACTTTTAGTATAGCCAATCTTATTAATAACATCTCTAGCAATCTTCTGAACATCTAAATAGGTTTTAGATTTCACTTCACCAGCCAAAATAACTTGACCTGTAGTAACCATAGTTTCACAAGCAACTTTAGATTCAGGGTCAAAGGCTAAAAAATTATCAATTAAAGCATCAGAAATTTGATCTGCTACTTTATCAGGGTGCCCCTCAGATACAGACTCTGAAGTAAATAAATATGACATAGTTTCTCTTTTAAATTATAGAGAAATTTGGTCTGATTGGTCGTTGAAAGTAGTAGTGAATTACTGCTTTAGCATTTTTTGTTTCCTGAATTTTCAGTACAAAGAGGTTGCAATCAGTCAAATTTTTCCTCTAATTAAGTGGCAAATTTACACTTTAAATATAAAATGTGCACTTAATTATAAATTTATTTCACAGATAACTCATTTAAATTGTGATCTCTTTTATAGATAATTTAATTTAACAGCACTATAATTATGAAATGCATAAAAATTAAAAAAAAACAAGGTAATAGTTGGAAATTAAATTTTTCTGACTGAATATTTGCGTATCAAAAGTTCAAATACTTACTGAATATTGTTATCAAGAAAGGTTGAGGGATTAGACCCATTGACACCTTAGCAACCCTTTGTTTTTTAGAACAAAATAAATAATAAAGAAGGTGCTAAATTCTACTTCATGCCACTTACTATTTTAGTAAAAAGGTATATAAGATAGATAACTCAAGCAAAATTACATGTGTAATTTTCTATGATTTCTTTTTAACATTTTTCTTATAAGCAACTCTTTTAGGGTTGGTTTTTTTGTCTTTTAAATATAATTATTTAATCATTCAAACTAGAAAAATGAGTACACAAAAATTTTCAACAAACGCATTACATGCAGGGCATGACGTAACACAAACCTCAGGAACTAGAGCCGTTCCTATTTATCAAACATCATCGTATGTTTTTAACAATTCTGAGCATGCAGCTAATCTTTTTTCATTAAAAGAATTAGGGTTTATTTATACCCGTTTAAACAATCCAACCAACCAAATTTTACAGGAACGTTTGGCTACATTAGAGGGAGGTACAGGAGCTGTTGTTTTTGCTTCAGGTTCTGCAGCAATTGCTACAGGTTTATTAACTTTACTAAAATCTGGTGACCATATCGTAGCTTCAAGTAGTTTATATGGTGGAACCTTCAATTTATTAAATGTAACTTTACCTAGATTAGGTATTACAACAACTTTTGTAGATGCCTCTGATCCAGACAGCTTTGTCGATGCCACCCAAGAAAACACGAGAGCATTCTTTGTAGAATCTCTTGGAAATCCAAAATTAGATGTTTTAGACTTAGAAGCTATTTCTGAACATGCTAAAGAAGCCAGAGTCCCATTTATTGTTGATAATACAGTGGCAACACCAGCATTGTTAAATCCTATTAAGCATGGAGCAAACATTGTAATTCATTCGCTTACAAAGTATATTGGAGGTCATGGTACATCTCTTGGAGGAGCTATTATAGATGCGGGTACTTTTGATTGGTCTAGTGGAAAGTTTCCTGAATTTACAGAGCCATCTGCAGGATATCACGGTTTAGTCTATCATGATGTTTTGGGTGCAGCATCGTTTACTTTTAAGCTTATTCTAGAGGGGTTAAGAGACTTTGGTGGAGCCTTGAGCCCAACAAATGCTTTTCAAATTCTTCAAGGTTTAGAAACCTTAGAACTTAGGATTAAACAACATTCAAAAAATGCATTAGCATTAGCCACTTGGTTAGAAGCACAGGAGGAAGTTGCTTGGGTAAATTATCCAGGTTTAGAGTCGAGTACCTATAAGGAGTTAGCTGATAAATACTTGCCAAAAGGACAAAGTGGACTGGTTACTTTTGGAACTAAAGGGGGCTATGAAGCTGCAAAAACTATTGTAGACAATGCTAAAATATTTTCTCTTTTAGCTAATATAGGTGATACAAAATCTTTAATAATTCACCCAGCTAGTACTACTCATCAACAATTAACTGAAGAGCAACAACTTGCAGCAGGTGTTTCAAGTGATTTGATAAGACTATCTGTTGGATTAGAAAATATTGACGATCTCAAACTTGATTTAAAAGAAGCATTTTCTAAAATTCCTAAAGAAGTTTTAGTTTAAAAATTTGAATCAAGAACTGTCATATATACACGTTAAAGATTTTACTACTCAGAGTGGTTTTCACATCTCTACCCTTCAATTAAGTTATCAATTGTTTGGTTTAGAACTGGGAACCGCTCCAGTAGTTTTGGTAAATCATGCGTTAACTGCTAATAGTTTAGTGGCAGGTGAGTATGGGTGGTGGAACCAAGTGATTGGAAAAAATAAAACCATAGACACCAATAAATTTACTATTATTTCATTTAACATTCCTGGAAATGGTTATGATGGATTATTGATAGAAAATTATCAAGATTTTGTTGCAAAAGATATTGCAAACTTATTTTTAATAGCCTTAAGGAAACTTGGTATTTTAAAATTACATAGTATTATTGGTGGTTCTTTAGGAGGAGGTATTGCTTGGGAAATGGCGGTATTAAATCCAGTTATTGCTACACACATTATTCCGATAGCTGCAGATTGGAAATCTACAGATTGGCTAATTGCTAACTGTTCTATTCAAGAACAATTTTTATTAAATTCTAAAAATCCTGTTCATGATGCTAGAATGCATGCCATGATGTGTTACAGAACACCAGCATCTTATAAAGCTAAATTCAATAGATCTATCCATGAAGAATTGAAGATTTTTAATATAGAAAGTTGGTTATTTCATCATGGGAAAAAACTACAGAAAAGATTTCAGTTAAGTGCATACAAAATGATGAATCATTTGTTACGAACAATTGAAGCAACTAATTCTGAAAATTACTTAGAAAATTTAAGTAAAATAAGGGCACATATTCATATTGTAGCCATAGATTCTGACTTATTCTTTTTAGCGGCGGAAAATAAAGAAACCTATAAGGAATTATCAAAAACATCTGTTGAAGTATTTTATAATGAAATAAAATCTATTCATGGGCACGATGCTTTTTTAATAGAATTCGATCAATTAGATAAGATTTTAAGGCCAATTTTTAAGTAGTATAAAATCGTTAAGAAAAATAGTATATGAATTTTGAAACAAAAGCAATTCGGCTGCAAACAGATCGGTCACAATTTCAAGAGCATTCAACACCCTTGTATCTGACATCAAGTTTTGTATTTGAAGACGCAGAAGATATGAGAAGTTCTTTTGCAGAAGAAAAAGAACGGAATTTATATAGTCGTTTTTCAAATCCAAATACAGCTGAGTTTGTCAATAAAATTGTTTCCCTAGAGGGTGCAGAGGCAGGTTACGCTTTTGCGACAGGGATGTCAGCAATTTTTTCAACATTTGCTGCTTTATTATCTTCAGGAGATCATATAATTTCTTGTCGTTCTGTATTTGGATCTACCCATAGTTTATTTACTAAATACCTGCCAAAATGGAATATTTCTACGAGTTATTTCAATGCAGATGAAACTAATTTAATTGAATCTTTAATAACTGATCACACCAAGATATTATATGTTGAAACTCCAACAAATCCAGGAGTTGATGTGTTAGACTTGGAAATAATAGGATCAATTGCAAAGAAATATAATCTATTGTTTATAGTTGACAACTGTTTTGCGACACCTTATTTGCAAAATCCAATACAATATGGGGCAGATTTAGTGGTACACTCAGCAACTAAGTTAATAGATGGGCAAGGACGAGTTTTAGGGGGTGTAACAGTAGGGAAAAAAGAATTAATCAGAGAGATTTATTTATTTTCAAGAAACACTGGCCCAGCGATGTCACCATTCAATGCTTGGATATTGTCAAAAAGTTTAGAAACCTTGTCTGTTCGGGTAGAAAAACATTGTGAAAATGCGTTAAATCTAGCCCATTCTTTAGAGAATAATGAAAAAGTAAACTTTGTTAAATACCCTTTTTTAAAATCACATCCAAACTATGAGATTGCTAAAAAGCAAATGAAGTTAGGGGGTAATATTTTAGTTTTTGAAGTTAAAGGAGGGATAAAATATGCCCAAAAATTTTTGAATAATCTTAAAATGTGTTCATTGTCTGCCAATCTTGGAGATACAAGAACTATAGTTACTCATCCAGCTTCCTCAACTCACAGCAAGCTATCTATAGAAGATTTATTGAAAGTAGGAATAACTGAAGGATTGATTAGAGTTTCAGTTGGTTTGGAAAACAGCGACGATATTATTTATGATTTAACACAGGCCTTTGGAGATGAGTAATATTTATAAAGAAATACAAAAGCGAATTTTAGTTCTAGATGGAGCTATGGGAACGATGCTTCAACAATATAAGTTTAGCGAAGAAGATTTTCGTGGAGATCGATTTAAAGATTATACATCTCCTTTAAAAGGAAATAATGATTTGCTTTCCCTTACCCAACCAGCGGCAGTAAAAGAGGTACATAGAAAGTATTTTGCAGCAGGTGCTGATATTGTAGAAACTAATACTTTTTCTAGCACCACCATTGCCATGGCAGATTATGGTATGGAAAATTTGGTATATGAGATTAATTATGAATCGGCAAAGTTGGCAAAAGAAGCGGCAGCAGAATTTACAGAAAAAGAACCTCATAAACCTAGGTTTGTAGTAGGTTCTATTGGGCCTACCAACAGAACAGCAAGCATGTCTCCAGATGTGAATGATCCAGGATATAGAGCTGTTACTTTTGATGAATTACGAGTTGCTTATAAACAACAAGTGGAAGCTTTACTAGATGGTGGGGCAGATCTTTTAATGGTGGAAACTGTTTTTGACACCCTAAATGCCAAAGCAGCACTTTTTGCTATAGAAGAAGTGAAAAGTGAACGAAATATAAAGGTACCAGTAATGATTTCAGGAACTATTACAGACGCATCTGGAAGAACTTTATCTGGGCAAACAGCAGAAGCTTTTTTAATCTCAGTATCACATATCCCATTATTGTCTGTAGGATTTAATTGCGCTCTAGGAGCTAATTTATTACAACCACATTTAGAAACAATTGCTTCTAAAACTGATGTTGCTATTTCTGCACATCCTAATGCAGGATTGCCAAACGCATTTGGAGAATATGATGAGACACCTTACGAAATGGCTCTACAAATAGAAGAGTATTTAAAAAAGAATTTGATCAATATTATTGGGGGATGTTGTGGAACAACACCAGCTCATATTTCAGCTATTGCAGAGTTAGCTGAGCAATACGAGCCTAGAAAGTTATTTGCAAACATTTAAGATTCTAGAATGGGCAAAAGAGAAAAAAATTACATGCGATTATCCGGTTTAGAGCCTTTAATTGTTTCACCAGAAAGTAATTTTATAAACATTGGTGAACGTACTAATGTTGCTGGATCTCGTAAGTTTTTACGATTGATCAAAGATGAGTTATTTGATGAAGCATTGGCAGTAGCACGTCATCAAGTAGATGGAGGGGCGCAAATTATCGATATTAATATGGATGATGGTTTGATTGATGGAAAAGAAGCCATGGTTCGTTTTCTGAACTTAATTGCAGCCGAGCCAGATATTTGCCGGGTTCCTGTAATGATTGACAGTTCTAAATGGGAAATCATTGAGGCTGGCTTACAAGTAGTTCAAGGGAAGTGTGTTGTAAACTCCATTTCTTTAAAAGAAGGAGAAGAAAAGTTTATTTGGGAAGCAACTCAGATTAAACGTTATGGAGCAGCAGTTGTTATTATGGCGTTTGATGAAGTTGGACAAGCAGATAATTATCAAAGAAGAATAGAGATCGCCGAACGTTCATATCGTGTCTTAGTAGACAAAGTAAGCTTTGCTCCAGAAGATATTATTTTTGATTTAAATATTTTTCCTGTAGCAACAGGAATGGATGAGCACAAAAGAAATGCTATTGATTTTATTGAAGCTACTCGTTGGGTGCGGCAGAACTTACCATATGCTAGTGTGAGTGGAGGAGTCAGTAATGTTTCTTTTTCATTTAGAGGAAATAATACCGTACGTGAAGCCATGCATTCTGTGTTTTTATATTATGCCATTCAGGCAGGAATGAATATGGGAATTGTAAATCCTTCGATGCTAGAGATTTATGACGACATTCCAAAGGATTTGTTAGAACGTATAGAAGATGTTATTCTCAATAGAAGAGAGGATGCTACAGAACGATTGCTAGATTATGCAGAAACAGTAAAAGGAGTCAAAAAAAAGGATGATGGAAAAGCTTTGGAGTGGAGATTATTGCCATTGCAAGAAAGAATTACACATTCATTAGTAAAAGGAATTGATGCTTTTATTCTAGCCGATGTAGAAGAAGCAAGACTAAGTGTAGAAAGACCTTTGTATGTGATTGAAGGTCATTTAATGACTGGAATGAACGTTGTGGGAGATTTATTTGGGAGCGGAAAGATGTTCTTGCCTCAAGTAGTAAAATCGGCACGAGTCATGAAAAGAGCTGTAGCTCATTTAAATCCATTTATTGAAGCAGAAAAAGGAGAAGAACAGCAAGCCATGGGGCGTATTTTAATGGCAACTGTAAAAGGAGATGTGCATGATATTGGAAAGAATATTGTATCGGTTGTGCTGGGTTGTAACAACTATGAAATTATCGATCTAGGAGTCATGGTTCCGCCAGAAAAAATTATTGAAACGGCTAAGAAAGAAAATGTAGATGCCATTGGGTTAAGTGGTTTAATTACACCTTCCTTAGACGAAATGGTTTATTTGGCAAAAGAAATGGAACGTCAGAATTTTGAGGTGCCTTTGTTAATTGGAGGCGCTACTACATCCAAAGCCCATACAGCAGTTAAGATAGATACCCAATATAAAAATGCAGTAGTGCATGTAAATGACGCATCTAGAGCTGTTACTGTAGTTGGAGATTTATTAAATAAAAAGACCAGCACCCAATACGTATCAAATATCAAAAAAGAGTATGAAGTATTTCGTGAGAATTTTTTAAAGCGTGCAAAGACAAAATCATATACTTCTATTGTTGAGGCAAGAAACCGAAAATTTAAAATTGATTGGGAAACGAGTAATATCTTCAAGCCCAAAGAATTAGGAATTCAAACACTGGAGCAATTAAGTTTAAAAAAATTGGTTCCATTTATTGATTGGAGTCCATTTTTTAGAAGCTGGGATTTACATGGAAGATATCCAGATATTTTAACCGATAAAGTTGTGGGAGAACAAGCAACTAGTTTGTTTGCTGATGCTCAAGAAATGTTAGAAGAAATCGTTATAAAACAGGCACTAAAACCTAAAGCTATTTTTGGTCTTTTTGAGGCAAACACAATAAACGACGATGATATTTCTATTCAGAAGAAAGGAAAAGAAATTGCAATTTTTAGAACGCTTCGTCAGCAATTGAAGAAAAGAGAAGGGAAATCAAGTATTGCCTTGTCAGATTTTATTGCACCAAAAGAAAGCAAAAAGCAAGATTATATGGGTGCTTTTTGTACCGCTATTTTTGGAGCTGATGAGCTAGCAAATAAATATAAAGAACAGGAAGATGATTATAATGCAATTATGGCGCAAGCCTTGGCAGATCGTTTTGCAGAGGCTCTTGCAGAATATTTACACAAAAGAGTGAGAACTCAACATTGGGGATATGCTTCTTCAGAAAAACTTACAAATCAAGAACTCATTAAAGAAGATTATAAAGGAATTCGTCCAGCGCCAGGATATCCTGCTTGTCCAGATCACCTAGAAAAAGAAACAATTTGGGATTTGTTGGATGTAGAGAAACAAATTGGAGTAAGACTTACAGAAAGCATGGCTATGTGGCCAGCAGCAGCTGTTTCTGGATATTATTTTGGGAATGAAGAAGCAAAATACTTTGGACTTGGGAAAATAACGGACGATCAAGTGCTAGATTTTGCTACTAGAAAAGGAATATCGTTAGAGAAGGCACGCAAATGGTTGTATCCAGTGATTGCTGACAATTAAAAGAGTAAAAAAATAATGTCATTACGAATAGAGCCAAACACTCTTTTTATGAGTAATAAGATAGCCTCATTTTATTCGGAATGAAAATAAAAACATATTTATGAAAGTATTGGATCATATTAAAAATTCTAAAGATAAAACTCAGTTTTCTTTTGAGATTTTACCACCATTAAAAGGTCAAGATATTCAGTCTACCTTTAATAATATAGATCCATTAATAGAATTTAAACCACCGTTTATTGATGTTACTTATCACAGAGAAGAATATGTCTATAAAGAATTAGAAAATGGTTTACTCAAGAAACAAGTGGTTAAGAAAAGACCAGGAACTGTTGGGATTTGTGCAGCAATACAAAACAAATATGGAGTAGATGCCATTCCTCATATTTTGTGTGGAGGTTTTACAAAAGAAGACACAGAAAATTTTTTAATAGATCTTGGATTTTTAGGGATTGATAATGTGATGGCTTTACGTGGAGATGCGGTAAAAAGCGAAACCTATTTTACGCCAGAAAAAGAAGGACATCAATATGCTAATGAACTCGTTTCTCAGATTAAAGATATGAATCACGGGATCTATTTAGAGGAAGAGTTGTTGAATAGTTCGAAGACTAATTTCTGCATTGGTGTATCTGGATATCCTGAAAAACATTTAGAAGCACCGAGTATGGATTCTGACATTCACTTTCTTAAGAAAAAAATAAAAGACGGAGCCAACTATATCGTAACTCAAATGTTCTTCGATAATCAAAAATTTTTTAAGTTTGTAGATAAATGTAGAGCTGAAGGAATTACGGTTCCAATTATTCCAGGATTAAAACCCCTTGCTACTAAAAAGCAATTGAATTTAATTCCGCACAGATTCAATGTAGATTTACCAGACAATTTAATCATGGAAGTGGTAAAATGTAAGGATAATAATGCTGTAAGAGAGGTTGGGGTAGCGTGGTGTATTGAGCAAAGTAAAGAGTTGTTAAAATATGGCGTTCCTTTCCTTCATTATTACTCTATGGGAAAATCATCCAACATATATCAAATAGCTTCTAAGGTATTTTAAATGTAAGAATAAGCTTCTTTTATAGACCAATAATAAAAAGTAATTTCAACAAGATAGTAAAGAAAATTATTTAGTCACTTTTGCAAGATAAAATCTACATAAATAGCAAAAGCTCTCTAAAAAGAGAGCTTCGCCAAAAAAAATTACTTTTAGGGAGTTAAGTTAATGTTCAATCTATTTTAAGACTCTACTATTTAGTTCGAAATAAATATTTAAATAAGTGTGTATTTTACATTAATCATTCCAACCACCAGGGGCTGGTGGAGTTTCGCTACCACCACTATCACTACCACTATCACTACCGCCACCGTCTGGAGATGGGCTTGGGCTTGGAGAAGCAGAAAAGGCTTGTGCTTTTTTTGGATTTAGGATCATAAACGTGCCAAGCGCAGTGAGTGCTGCATACTTCCCCATTTTCTTTAGGGCATCCTTTCTGGTAATTCCAGAAGGAGCTGTTTCTTCGTTATTTTCAGTTTCTCTTTTCATATAACTCTATTTAATAAAAAGTTTTTTAGTTAGTAAAATATTTCCTGATTCTAATTTTACAATATAGATACCTGCTCTTAATCCCTGTGTAGAAATTATTTGTTTGTTATTCGTAGTGTTTAAAGTTGCGCTAATTACTTCTTTACCAAGAATAGTATATAACCTTAATTTGGTTCCATTCGACTGATTGGCCAAACCTTCTACAGTAATAAAATTATTTACATCTGCTTTAAATACATTTAAATAATTAGTTTCTATTTTATCATCTGTAGATAAAACAGATTCTGTTAAGTGAATAAAGAATCTTCCTGCCCCACTCAATTCATTTTCGG
>Ga0206127_1004668_pt1 | contig 11951 bp, 9 predicted proteins | sample Helgoland_Spring_6_FD_148646 | JGI IMG/M metagenome (GOLD analysis project Ga0206127, IMG submission 148646) | Pelagic subsurface seawater microbial communities from Kabeltonne, Helgoland, North Sea - Helgoland_Spring_Bloom_20160419_1 | ecosystem: Environmental > Aquatic > Marine > Epipelagic ...
TACCAGGTATATGTGTGTATTTTGCTAAGCTCAAACTCTCTTCGGCTAGGTATTCATCTTTGTTACTCAAGGCATGCGCTAAGCCATCACTGATGCGTTGCGGCGCAATGACTGCTGTTGGATCTAATCGTTGCCAGCCTAAATCAGCGCTATACACTTCTAACCAAGCATGTGCATCATATTGATAAATCAGCAAGGTTGAATCATTAACTTGCTCGCCACCTTGATAGCCGGCAACTAAACGAGTTGGATAACCCGCTAGCCGTAACACATACCCCATAGCAGCAGCATAATGTGAACAAAATCCAGTTTGATGGGTAAATAAAAACTGATCCACCATATTTTCTGGCATCAATGGAGCTTGCAGCGTATACGTAAATTGTTCAGTTAATATAAATTGATTAAAAGCAGTAATCAGTTGTTTTAAAGTGGTATTTTGCTTGGTGAGTTCCGTGACCCAAACTTGGGTACGAGGGTTCTGATGTGCGATCTGATAATCTAGTTTCTGTGAGCTAGGTGGCAATTGTAAATATTGCTCAGTTTCCAGTTGCGTCAGCTCACGCTGATTATTAACGTTGAGCATACTAATGGCGGAATAATCGGTTGTAAAGACTTGTGGCTGAGAATTGAACGCATGATTTGAGGCGGTAATAATATAAGGGTTAGTTGTATGACTATTGCCTTTAATATCAATAATAGCATCTAACGTGGGGACATATTGAGTTTGATTTGCCATTAGCACACTCTTATATTGCGTGAGATGAATGTTGTCGTATGGCTGCGAAATAACATGCTGTTGGGGTTGCGTCATTGCTAATAATGGTTGTTGGTATGCGCGCTGTAATTGCGACTGTGACCATGATTCACCATCAAATTGGTCAATAACGATAGCTCGCCAGTAGCGTTGATGAAATTTTGGAATGGGTCCTTCAGTAAAACGGACAATCATAGCAAGATCAGCTGATTGTGCTAAATCTGCAATATTTCCGGGTTTGACAACATCGGTTAGCCCTGTCGTTTCTTGTTTTGGTGAGGGGACTTGCCAAAAGGGCGAAAAATGGGGCACGAGTATATACATGATCATTGCAATTGGTAACGCTTGTGCTAATAACTGTAATGTTTTGGTGAGTGATTGGGAGACCGAACGACTTGGAGCAAAGTGTGTAGCCAATGTGATTAATAATACTACCACCAAGCCACTATAAAATAACGTAAATAGAAATTCGTCATGGATAATTAAGCCTAAAGCCGCCAAAAACAACACACTGATAAAAATGAACAATAGATCTTTTTGGGTATGTAACACCATGATTTTGAGAGCGCTTGCCATAATTAATAAATTGATCATTGCACTTAGCATCGTCATATTTCGGCTCATCACAACTAATATAACGCCTGATATAATCCCTAAAATATTAATTATTCGCGTACCGGGTATATGCTGGTACAAACCCAAATACAATAAAAAACGCATTATAACCGCAACTAAGCCAATCAGTAATATCCAAATGGTGACATGACTATATAAAGAAAAAGTGACTAAACAAAACGCTATCGTTAACGCTAAAAAACTGTTGTTATGCGCTGCTGAGCGAGGTTTACCTGCAATCGAATCGGCGAATATACTATGTCGCCCAATAGTGAATCTATTGTCCATCACGGTAAGCTTGTCGAGTAATAGGGTAGGCGGCTAATGCAGCTAAACAGGCTTGTTTATGCGCCTCACTATGATTTGGAACTATGGTTTGAGTCGGTAAATAAAGACCGTATATTGCATGTTTATTGTGACATTGATTAATTTGATAGGCTAGTTGACTTAAGCCTTTTTCAACATTGCTATGCATGGGCAAAGACAAATAGCCTTGTTGTGGAGATGCACCTACAAAACGTTTACGCAACATATTACCCGTTTTAGCCAAGTGTTTCCAAGCAACACTATGCATAGGATCGCCATGCTGAAAAGTGACTAATGAATCAAAATCGTCAGGTTGATCTAACGATAACGTTTTACCTTCAATGTGAGTCGAATTTTTTACCTGTGATAATTTAATCGTTGATTCTAAGGGTAAATTAGCCACAATCAGCTGCGGATATACCGTTAATGGTTGCGTGAATTGTAAATGAGTCCAACACCTAAATAGCCCTAAAGGATAATCACATTGTAAGGTCATCCTCGGCAATTGCGATACTCCGCGATTTTCTGCAAAATAACGAATATTGGCTGGGCCTTCCAGCGTATCCAGTTCAATAGATTGATAACGTTTAATTTCCCAAAAACTAACCCACAATGTACCTCGTGTTGGTCGTGCTGATTGACTCGGTAATATGTGTAGGGGGATTGCAGCAGTTGTGCCTGCATATACCGGTTGAATATTGCCAATACTGACATATAACCGAGCAAAGTTTAAAAAACTGGCAAACATATGCACAACAAACAACGCAATGAGCATGATGCTGAGCATAATTAATGGCTGCGAATAATAATTGGTTCCAAAGACAAACAGGATTACACTGAACAGCAAAAATACGTAGCCAAATTTGGTAGGTAGTATAAAGATGGATTGATTGTCTAATTGATAGCGAACAGCTTCAGGGATACGTCTGTTAATCCATTTTTCTTGGCGTACGGATAGCAATTGTTGTAGATATGCAAAGCTCATAGAATCGCTGCCTAAGAGGTCTGGGCAATGATTGGGTTGACGGCATCAATCAATAGTTCACTGAGCATTTGATCATCACTTAAATCTGTTAACTCAGAGCGTAATCTATGCTCTGCAACACTGGGCAATATAGCTTGCACATCTTCGGGGATCGCAAAATCACGACCTTGTAAAAAAGCCCATGCGCGAGTAGCCCGCAATAATGCTTTGGTTGCACGTGGTGATAACGCGTTAAGGAATTCAGGTTCATTGCGGGTGTGATTCGCCAAGCGCAAAATATAACCAATGACGGCATCTGATACATGGATATCTTGACAGGCTTTTTGTGCGGCAAACAAATCAGTAATCGTTAGCATTGGCTCAGTGGTATGGCGCGTATCATCATATTGTTCGAGTAACATGCGTTTTTCTGCTGCGACATTTGGATAACCAAGTACGATCCGCATTAAAAACCGATCTAGTTGCGATTCAGGTAAAGGGTACGTACCAGATTGATATGAGGGATTTTGTGTCGCTATAACAAAGAACGGACGTGGGAGTGGATATGTTTTACCATCAATACTCACTTGCCTTTCTTCCATCGCTTCTAACAACGCAGATTGACTTTTAGGGCTCGCACGATTGATTTCGTCAGCCAGAACAATTTGATTAAATACTGGCCCCTGGTGAAACGAAAACGATTGTGCCGATTGATCAAAAATTGACACACCCAATACATCAGCAGGCAATAAATCAGAAGTAAACTGGATCCGAGTGTCCGCCAAACCAAATACATTGGCAAGCGCGTGCGATAGCGTAGTTTTACCCATCCCAGGTAAATCCTCAATGAGTAAATGGCCGTTAGCTAACAAGCAGGTTACTGCAAGTTCTACTTGGCGTTGCTTGCCAATTAATACTTGGCTGATCTTACTTACCGCGGCGCTAAAAAGATACTGCATATGATCCACATTCTGGTTAAGTCTAGTTAAAGCATAGACAACAAGCATACGTTTTGCTTATTAATCATTAGGTTAAGTTATAACAATGTAGTAATTATCGACGGATTATTAATAAAAATGAGATGAATTATCAGTTGATTACGCTTAGTATAGGTATACTAAACAAGTACGATTTATTTTAAACGTTATTTTTCAAAAGGATGTGTCGATGGCGCTTCATGAAAGAGCTGGTAAACCAGCACAACAATCTGATCTTATTAATGTCGCTAAACTTATTAGTGATTATTACACCTTACAGCCAGATGTGAGTATAGCTGAACAAGCTGTTACGTTTGGTACTTCAGGCCACCGTGGTTGCGCCCATAAATGCTCATTTAATGAAGCGCATATTGCAGCGATAGCACAAGCATTGGCTGAATATCGTCATGCTGAAAAGGTCACTGGCCCTTGTTATGTAGGTATGGATACGCATGCCTTATCAGAAGCAGCGTTAACCACCACGATAGAAGTATTATGTGCCAACCAGGTCAATGTTGTTATTCAAGTCAATCGTGACTATACGCCAACACCTGTTATTTCTCATGTCATTTTACAATATAATGCGATTCATTCTGATCAAGCCGACGGCGTAGTGATTACGCCTTCACATAATCCTCCCCAAGATGGTGGCTTTAAATACAACGCAACCCATGGTGGACCAGCTGATACTGATGCAACCAGTACCATTCAACAACGTGCGAATGAAATCATGGCTGCGGGTAACACTGCGGTTATTCGTATGCCAATTGCTGCAGCTATGTCCAGTGAGTACTTAAGTGAAGTTGATTTTGCCCCAGCTTATATCGATGATTTAGTTAACGTGATTGACATGCAAGCGATTGCAAATGCCAATATTAAAATTGGTGCAGATCCATTAGGTGGAGCAGGAACACGATACTGGGCGATGATAGCGCAGCAATATGGCTTAAATATTGAAGTAGTAAACACGGCGGTTGATCAACGCTTTAGTTTTATGACCTTAGACAAAGATGGGCAAATTCGCATGGATTGTTCGTCACCTTACGCAATGGCCGGTTTATTAGCGTACAAAGATAAGTTCGCATTAGCCTTTGGTAATGATGCTGATTTTGATCGTCATTGTATTGTGACGCCGCAAGGGTTAATGAACCCTAATCATTATTTAGCCGTCGCGATTGATTATGTTCTTAACTATCGACCTCAGTGGTCAGCCAATTTACAAATAGGTAAAACTTTAGTATCCAGCTCAATGATTGATCGTGTGGTTGCAAGTAACCAACGGCAATTAGCTGAAATGCCAGTTGGCTTTAAGTGGTTTGTGCAAGGCTTGTTAAATCAATCAATCGGTTTTGCTGGTGAAGAAAGTGCAGGGGGGATCTTCTTGCGTCTTGATGGCACGCCATGGGCAACAGACAAAGACGGCTTTATCTTATGTTTGCTCGCTGCAGAAATGACAGCCGTGACGGGACAAGATCCAGCACAACGTTATCATGCATTAACCGAAAAATTTGGTACACCACACTATAAACGCATCGATGTGGCTGCGACATTAGCGCAAAAACAGGTTTTATCGTCGATGACTGCGGATGCAGTGACAGCAGATAGTATTGCGGGTGAAACGATAATCAGCAAACAAACTCATGCGCCAGGTAACGGTGCCGCAATAGGCGGGTTAAAGGTTTCAACTGAAAATGGCTGGTTTGCTGCGCGTCCATCAGGGACCGAAAATGTCTATAAAATTTATGCTGAGAGCTTTATTTCAGCAGAACATTTAGATCGATTACTCGCTGATGCTCAAGCATTAGTAGAAAGTGTCATCGCATAATATAAAATCGGGATGTTTATCACCGAAATAAAGCTCTTAATGAGTATGTAAATAGTGTTTAAATAGTTTTTAAATGACCGCTTGTTAATTATTTTGATTTATATTGTTATCACATTGTTAATAAGGGTCGTGCTGAATTCGTATTCATCCAATTTTCTTTGATATTTAACAAATATTTTACATAAAGTCGTCTCAAGTCTTGCTATATTAAACACATATATTTTATTTTTTCGTTTATCAGTTAGATAAAGTCACTTTTTCAAGAGAAATCATTATGCCATCGACTACCCCTGTTTTATCCAAGAAAGAATTTAAAGACGCCATTGTGCGCCATCTCCATAGCACCTTAGGGACTGATGAAAACAAAGCCAATAATCATGCGTGGTGGAAAGCCACGAGTGCAGCAATTCAAGAAATGGTCTTAGAAGGTCTACGTAAAACCCAAAAAGCTCATTATCTCAATGATACACGTGCAGTCCATTATTTTTCTGCTGAGTTTTTAATGGGGCGTTTATTATCCAATAACATGCATAACTTTGGTGTGTTTGAGCAAGCTCAAGAAGCGTTAACAGAGTTAGGCGTCAACTTAACGGATATATTAGAAGAAGAACCTGACATGGCGTTAGGTAATGGCGGTTTAGGTCGTTTAGCTGCTTGTTATATTGATTCACTTGCAACGCTAGAATTACCTGCAATCGGATATGGATTGCATTATGAACATGGCTTGTTCCGTCAAGAAATACGCAATGGCGAACAAATTGAGCGCCCTGATAGCTGGCGTGATTACGGTAATCCGTGGGAAATTTGCCGTCCTGAGTCAATTCAAGAAATTCAATTATATGGTTACGTAGAAACTAAATACGGTAAAAACGGCGGCATTCAAAAAGAATGGCATCCAAGTATGATTGTCAAAGGGGTACCTTGGGATATTCCTGTTGTGGGTTATGAAGGTAAAACCGTCAACGTATTACGTTTATGGCAATCTGAAGCGTCAAATTATTTCAATTGGGATGTATTTAATGCTGGCGGTTATGTGGATGCGCAGCGTGAAAACGTGCAAGCAGAAACCATTTCTAAAGTACTTTATCCAAATGATGAAACCGAAGCAGGTAAAGAATTAAGACTGATCCAACAGTATTTCTTTAGTGCGTGTTCACTCAAAGATATTATTCGTCGATACAAACGTGCACATGGTGATGATTGGAGCCGCTTTGTTGATCAAGTCGTGATCCAGTTAAATGACACACATCCGGCAATTGCTATTCCAGAGTTAATGCGGATCTTAGTTGACCGTGCTGAATTAGATTGGGATAGTGCATGGGCGATCAGTTCAAAAGTGTTTGCTTATACCAATCATACATTATTACCAGAAGCATTAGAAAAATGGCCAGTGCGTATGATTGAAAAAATCTTACCGCGTCATATTGAAATTATCTATGAAATTAACCATCGTTTCCTTGATGAAGTAGAAAAAGTCTGGCCGGGTGATAATGCCATGAAAGCCAAATTATCTATCATCGAAGAAGCCGATGAAAAAATGGTACGCATGGGGAATCTTTCTGTCATTGGTTCTTTTGCAGTTAATGGTGTTGCTGAGATCCATTCTAAATTGGTTAAAGAAAATCTATTCCCTGAATTTGAAACCATGTGGCCAGGAAAATTAAAGAATGTCACTAATGGGATAACGCCACGTCGTTGGTTAAAAGCCTGTAATCCAAAATTATCTAGCTTAATAGATAAGAAAATTGGTGCTGATTGGCCATTAGATCTTGATAAATTAACGGGTTTAGCAAAGCACGCAACGAACAAAACGTTCCAAAAACAATTCATGAAAGTGAAGCAAGAAAACAAAGCATTGTTAGCGGCTGAAATCAAAGCTCTGACGGGTATTGATGTTGATACTAAAGCGATTTTTGATGTACAAATTAAACGCTTACATGAATACAAACGTCAACATTTAAACTTATTACATATTTTAGCGCTGTATCGTCGCTTGTTAGCAGACCCAAGTTATGACATGCATCCTCGTGTATTTATTTTTGGTGCTAAAGCCGCTCCAGGTTATAAACTAGCCAAAGATATTATCTATGCAATCAATGCTGTCGCAGAAAAAGTGAATAATGACCCACGTGTTAACGGTAAAATTAAAGTTGTATTTTTACCTAATTATCGCGTGTCGTTAGCCGAGAAAATGATCCCTGCGGCAGATGTATCAGAGCAGATCTCTACAGCCGGTAAAGAAGCATCGGGTACTGGTAACATGAAGTTATCCCTCAATGGTGCATTAACGATTGGCACATTAGATGGTGCCAATATCGAAATTGCCGAAGAAGTAGGGGAAGATAATATCTTCATCTTTGGTTTAACGGTTGATGAAGTGCAAGCATTGAATGCCAAAGGATATAATCCTTATGATTACTACTATAAAAATCCAGAGTTAAAAGCAGTGATTGATTGGTTAGATACCGATTACTTTACACCTGGTAAACCGCGTGCATTGTCTTCAATTAAATACAGCTTACTTGATGGTGGCGATCCGTATTTATGTTTAGCAGATTATGATAGCTATTCAAAAGCGCAAGAGCGCGTTGATGCGGCTTATCGCGATCAAAGTGATTGGGCGCGTATGGCTATTTTGAATACGGCGAAGATGGGGAAATTTACTTCTGACCGTTCAATTAAAGATTATGTAGAACGCATTTGGAATCTTGAGTCATGTCACGTAAAATAGCTCATTAATTCAATTTTTGAGTAATGTTACCCATGCCATCATTTGCTAATCAGCGCGACAATTTTTTACATTGTTCGCGCACCGCCCCTGAACAGTTTAGTCAAGTTCAGGAGTGGGTGTTACCGAATAAAACTCGCGTTGTTGTGCATACTGCTGGCATTATTGAATTTATCCCTAACGCTTATCAGCAAGGTAAAGGTAGCCATGTATTATATTCGTGTGGGGTGCATGGTAATGAAACCGCTCCAATTGAAATTTGCGATGAATTAGTTGAAGCACTGTTAGCGCAAACGCTCAGTTTGACGGTGCGTTTGATGGTGCAATTTGCTAATTTACCAGCTATGGATATTGCTCAACGGTTTATAAGTGAAAACATGAATCGTTTGTTTTGTGGGGCGCATTCCCCGCAGGATAATCCTGAACGGGTGCGTGCCAATCAATTAGAACAACTGACCATTGCGTTTTTTGCGCAAGCCGACGATCCAGCCATCTGTTATCATTATGATTTACATACTGCGATAAAGGATTCTGCGTATCCGCGTTTTGCGGTGTATCCTTTTTTACATGGTAAAGCTTACTCTAAAACCCAGCTATTATGGTTAGCTAAAGCAGGTATTCAAGCGGTGTTATTTTCTGAATCACCCACTACTACGTATTCATATTTTTCTTCGTTACACTGCGGGGTACATAGTTTTACCGTAGAACTAGGAAAAGTAAAACCGTTTGGGCACAATAATATGGCTGATTTTGCGCAAGCGCGCACGGCATTATTTGATTTGGTGAGTGTTGAAAGTGTTGAAAGTGTTGAAAGTGTAAGCACCATGCCGGTTTTATTTCGGATCAAACAAATGATCCTGCGTCATACTGAAGATTTTAAATTTCACTTTCCTGATAATACGCCAAACTTTACGGCGTTTAATCAAGGCGATGTATTAGCTAGCGAGTATGATGCCCAAGGTACGTTACTGCGTTCTTATTCTTGTGTCCAAGATGCTGAAGCAATTGTTTTCCCCAATGCTAACGTTGCGCTAGGGCAGCGGGCATTATTAACGGTTGTCCCCGTTACTGAAAAGGAGTGTCAATTTGATGTTTAACTTAGATGCGCGTTTACAAAACGATACATATTTTGTCGCCAATCTGCCAACATCTCAGTTATTATTGATGAATGATAACCAGTATCCGTGGTTTATTTTAGTGCCTCGTGTTGCTGATATCAGTGAAACTTGTCAGTTGTCTGATACCCAACAGGCTAGTGTTTTAGCTGAATCAAATGCGCTGAGTCAAGCGTTGCTCGACATCTATACGCCGACAACATTAAATGTTGCGGCTTTAGGTAATGTGGTTCGTCAATTACACATACATCATATTGCACGCTTTGAGCAAGACAAGGCTTGGCCAGCTCCAGTATGGGGGCACTTGCCAACTATTGCTTATTCAGAGGCTGATGCACAAATACTCATTAATCAAATACTTGCTCATGCGAAGATAAAGGAACTTTTATGATTTTAACGACTACACCTTCAATTGAAGGACGCTCAATTGCTCAGTATCACGGTATTGTTGTTGGAGAGGCCATTACCGGTGCGAATTTTGTGAAAGATATCTTTGCATCTGTTCGTGATTTAGTTGGCGGTCGCTCTGGTGCATATGAAAATGAGCTTAATAATGCGCGAAAAATTGCTTTTCAAGAACTTGAAGAAGATGCTCGTGCTATTGGCGCTGATGCGGTTGTAGGAATTGATATTGATTATGAAGTGTTAGGCCAATCAAACGGTATGTTTTTAGTCAGTATTAGTGGTACTGCGGTGACGTTTAAATAACCCGTTATTTGGATCGAATCTTTTATATTGAGTCGGATAGTTTTAGACGACGTTTGGCCATTTTCCCTAATTTAGGCCAATAATTACCAATTATCCTGCTTATCTTCTTGTGCATAATCATTCTCGTAACCTTGCGGGGTTTTACTTGTTTCGGTATCTGGTGTGCGCTTATTTGCACCTTTTGCTGCAGCATTCTTTTGTGCTTGCGCCAAATGCTCAGCCTCAGCAGCTTTACGTGCTTTATACGAATCCGGTAAGCTAAAACTCTTAGATTTTTGTAACGTAATGATATTCGACAAAATAAATGCCAACGCCGCAACGATAATAATAATAATGACAGTCAATGACATGCTTGATCCCTAAGGCAAAAGTAAAAGGGTTATATTTGTTGTTGATTAAGAATATAACGTGAAAATATCATTTCTATATTAGCTAGTATAACGTCTTTACCTTTAATATCACTGTCTTTAATGAGGTAAGTGATTGTCGATAATGACAATGCCTGCATGATACCTTGTGCAAGAGGCTCAAAACTATAATGCCAAGGCTCGCAGCCAATACCCCCATGATATTGTGCATAAGGACGATAAAACCCATATTCATGAGCATGTGCGACTAGCCATTGGCTTAAGTTGCCGCATACACCATCTTGGGCGTATTCCGCCTCAACTAATTGAATTTCATGCTGGCACGCATTAACCGATTGACGGTCAATGACATCAAAATCAGTGCCCCAATGATGTCGTGAACCACCTGGTAATGCTGACCACCGCAAAATACTGTGCATTTTTTCTACGTCAGTCATTAAGGTAATATCCAACGGTTGATGCTCAGCATCTAATATTGGTAATTCACCTTGCCATTTTCGATCCCAAATAGATTGTTGTTGCGCAAAACTACGGTAACTACTCATGATCTGACAATCAATGCCTGCGGCAGATGCAGCTGTTTGTAATGTAATAAACGCATGTACCGCAGCCGGTTGTAAACGATGGCGATCCGAGCCGTTATCAGGTAAAACTGAAGCAATGGTTAACAGATGTGAGTCATCGATACCATACAGGCGGCGATCATTATCCGTTAACGACATCTTAGTAGAACCGTCAGCTTTTGCCCCAAGTGGATCGCAATGCGTCATGTTTATTGGTTACCTAGTGTGTTAACTAAAATGTGATAATACATATCAGCTAGTTGTACTAAATCATCAGCTTTAACGCGTTCATCTATTTGATGGATGGTGGCATTGATAGGACCTAATTCAATTACTTGTGCACCAGTGGGAGCAATGAAACGCCCGTCAGATGTACCGCCAGCAGTGGATAATTCCGTATCTCGTCCCGTTACATGTTTGATTGCTGCAACCGTAGCATCAACCAATGTGCCTGATTCGGTCAAAAACGGTAAGCCGTTGAACGTCCAGTCAATGGTGTAATCAAGCTTGTATCTATCTAAGATCTGATACACTTGTCGCTGTAAGGATTCAAACGTTTGTTCGGTACAAAAGCGAAAGTTAAAACAGATATGACACTCTCCAGGGATCACATTCCCTGCACCGGTTCCTGCATTAAAGTTAGAGACTTGAAATGTACTGGCTGGAAACGCACTGTTGCCATTATCCCACTTAGTTTTACTGAGTTCATCAATTGCAGCAGCCACATTATGTATAGGATTGTCCGCTAGGTGAGGGTAGGCAACATGACCTTGTTTACCTTTTACAATTAGATCACCGGTTAAAGAACCACGGCGCCCATATTTGACCACATCCCCGACCAAAGTGGTGCTTGATGGTTCACCTACCACGCAGTAATCGATTTTTTCATTACGTGCTTCTAACGTATCAATGACTTTGGTCGTACCGTTAATAAACGGACCTTCTTCGTCAGAGGTAATGAGATAGGCTATTGAGCCTTTATGATCGGGATAATCTGCGACAAACTGCTCGGTTGCGACTACCATCGC
>Ga0206127_1004671_pt1 | contig 11938 bp, 9 predicted proteins | sample Helgoland_Spring_6_FD_148646 | JGI IMG/M metagenome (GOLD analysis project Ga0206127, IMG submission 148646) | Pelagic subsurface seawater microbial communities from Kabeltonne, Helgoland, North Sea - Helgoland_Spring_Bloom_20160419_1 | ecosystem: Environmental > Aquatic > Marine > Epipelagic ...
TTTTCCGTTTAATGACATGGTGGGCTCTTTGTCAGTATGCTTTTCCGCTATTTTTAGTGTTGAAACAATTGCATCAATTATTTGTTGCGGTTCAGACATTCGGCCATGACCTGTCTCGCCGCATGCCATTTCTCCTATATCGGGCCCAACGAAAAGTGCTCCGTCATTTTCAAGTGTTTTTATATTACGTTTTGTGGCTTCAGCTTCCCACATGCGAACATTCATAGAAGGAGCATAAAGTACTGGTTTATCTGTTGCTAGAATTGTGGTTGATGCTAAGTCATCAGCAATTCCATTTGCAGCTTTTGCAATTAGATTTGCTGTTGCGGGAACAACTGCTATCAAATCTGCTGAACGCGATAATTCAATATGCCCCATCTCAGTTTCATCAGTTAGATTCCATAAGTCTGTGTAAACTTTATTACCTGATAAAGCCCCAACAGATAGAGGAGTCACAAACTCACTACCACCTTTGGTCAGAATAACTTTAGATTTAATTCCGATCTTAGTGAGATCACGAATGACGGTTAATGCTTTATAAGCAGCTACTCCGCCAGAAATGATCAGCAATACACTTTTCTTCATAATCTATCTTCGGGCTATGTTTATTTTAGATATTTGCGTTTAGCAGGTTTTAAATACTTAAATCCATCAAATTATAATCTTTAAGCTCGGCCATTGAAGATTCGTTCCAATCAAACGCATTTAAATTATCTGACAATGGTATGTAGTTGAAAGGCGTTTCATTAGGAAAACGCTTTTTTCTGGCATTAATTGCCAGTGCTATTACTTCGGAGCGTTTGTTTATATATTCTGCATCCATGATTTTTGCCTCTGCATGAATTCCTGCCCCTTTGACATTCAAAACGGATGATCTTTTGTGGAAACCAAAATTAACGGTAACCCGGGTTTCAAAACCTGTATTTGCAAATGACCCGTGAACCACTTGTCTGTTATTAATAACCACGTCGCCAGGATTGCAAATAATTGGGACTGCGTCGACGAGACGTTCACAACCAGATTTTTCAACCATACTCACAATATCAGCTCTGTCGTGCTTATGACTGCCGGGAACCACCCAGACCCCATTTACAGCAGTGCTCCCATAAATTTGTCCCATAAAGTTAAAGCCATGGATGTTTTCATCAAAGTTTGGACTGCCCCAATGGGTATCCCCGTCTTGATGCCAAGAAACTGCAGCGCCTAAACCGGCATCTTTTATAAAAAGACCTTCCGTAAATGGAACGAAATCTGGGCCGTTTAAAGTTTCTGCTAATTTCAACAAGTCTGGGTGCGCGTAAACTCTAAGACAAGCTGGTGAAAACTGTAATGAACCGCTGAGATATACCGGAACTGCTGGCGGGGCATCAATTGCTGCTTTTGGTTCAAATAATTTCACCTGATGTCTGCCATTAGAGATTTGTGTTCCTCCTAATGGATCTGAGAGTGGCCTCGCCCATTGTAGCGTCATTGATTTATTTTTAGACCCTAAAGCAGGTCTACCGTGTTTGTCTTTGTCTGCTCCCATATAAATAGGAAAATTATCTCTTATTTTATCTAAGTCGGACCTTATATCATTGAGCTCTACGTCAGAAATAACGCCCTCTAAAACATAAAACCCAAATTTCGAATACGCCTCAAGAATATCCTCATGTATATCACCATGAGTATCAAACTTTAGTGGTCCTCGGTTTGGTAATTCAAGTGCTTTTGCTTGTCCTTCAATGAGGTAATTTTTTACTGCATCTGCATCATCTCCATAATGTGCCGCGCACGCTTCGATGGATTTACTTATATCTTCAGTCATTATAATCCTATTCAATGTGTGTGTTCTTCATTAGTTTAATGTAGGTTTATCGGTTGTTTCAAGGCTTTTTCAAATTAAAAATATTTATAAGGATAATGCTAAAGTGAATAAATTAGGCTTAAGTCAACTCTAAAAAAGGAATAGTTAGAAAATGGAAGTTTTAGCCCTGCAATTTAAGGATTGGGATTTGCAAGTTAGCCCCAAGTATGGGGCATGTATATTAGGCTGTTCATACAGAGGCTTTGATATTTTAAGAAAAGCTGAAGCTAACTGGAAATATACACATGACCCTATGTTATCATCATACTTCCCTTTGGTTCCTTACTCGAACAGAATCGCAAATGGTCAGTTCAAATGGGAAGACAAAAGTTTTAATTTGAATCCTAACCACTCAGGTCAAAAATTTCCATTGCATGGGATTGGGTGGTTATCTGAATGGGCAGTCAAGGATATAAAAGAGAATAGCTGCTCCCTTGAATATAAACATATTGAAGGTGATTGGCCTTGGCCTTTCTTGGTTAGACAGAAAATTGTATTTGAAGATTCATCTATAAAAATAAGTTTAACACTTAAGAATATGGGTAAAAAGATAATGCCATCTGGGCTGGGGTTTCATCCATATTTTCCTTTAAGCAGGGATGTTAAACTGCAATTTAATGCTGAAGATGTTTGGTTATCTGATAAAAATAATTTGCCTACTGAACTTGTAAAAATTCCAAACCAATGGGACTTTAGTAAGCTTGGTAGGGTTTTTAATACAAAAGTTGATAATTGCTTTTCGGGTTATGGAGGAAAAGCTAATATAACCGAACCTGGTTGGAAGTATCAAATAAATCTATCGTCCAGCCCATCTTTAGGTCATTGTGTTTTTTATGCTCCAAGCAAGGGTGACTATTTTTGTTTTGAGCCCGTGAACCATATGAACAATGCGTTAGCTCATTATAACGATAGTGGGGCTCCAGAAATCCCGTCATTGAAGCCTGGCGAAATAAACCATGTAGAAATGTGCTTGGGTGTAATTAAAAATACCTGAAAGAAAGTCAGTCTCTTAATATCTGGATGTGATTTGTGCACACGTATGCAAAAATATCACAGTTTGCGATGCTCACCCTACAACCCTTTCTTGGTTGGGATCTGTAATGGGGAACAGGACACGCGCACTTGGTGTTGAATGTTTTGGACAGACAGGGACAATATCTGAGCTTTACAGATATTATGGTATTGATGCTCAGGGAATTATTAAAGCAGTTGAGGAAATAGCTCCTGGGCGTCCTGTTAGATTAGTCAACTATGCGTAGTTATAATTTAATCAAACATTTTTATATTATAACATTTGACCCTCTAAGGAATTTAGTCCAAACGTAAAAACTTTAAATAAGCCTGCACTTTTCGTTGAATTATTAGAGGTTGTAAATTGAGACTAAGCTATTTCATTACACTCCTTGTTGTCTCTAGTTTTTGGTTTTCAATAGCTAGCGCCCAGATTTTTTATCGCGGAAATGATGGAGATCCAGAAACTTTAGACCATCATGGAACCTCTACAACTTCAGAGGGCCGATTGATGGATGACCTTTATTCCGGATTGGTTGACTTTTCTGAAGATGCAAAAGTTATTCCTGGCACTGCTGAGCGTTGGGATATCTCACCTGATGGTTTGACATACACCTTTTACCTTCGAGATGATGCATTTTGGTCCAATGGCGACTCTGTAACTGCTCATGATTTTGTATTTGCTTACCAACGTCTTATGGATCCATTAACAGCGGCAAAATATGCTACACTTTTATACCCTATTAAAAATGCTGAGAAAGTTAATTTAGGTCAACTAAGTGTGCCTGAGCTAGGCGTGAGAGCAGTGGATAATAAAACACTAATAATTCAACTTGAGCAAGCGACGCCTTATTTCTTGGAACAACTCACCCACCAGACAGGGAAGCCGCTTCATCAAAAGTCAGTGGAAACTTTGGGAGACCAATTTGTGAAACCCGGGAATTTGGTTACAAACGGAGCATATGTATTAGATTCATACACGCTTAACAGCCGGATTGTTATGACTAAAAATGAGTACTTTTATGACGCTGAAAATGTTTCAATAGAAGAATTACACTTTATTCCATTTGAAGACCGTTCGACTTGTGTGAGAGCTTGGGAGGCAGGAGAAGTTCATGTTTGCTCTGACCTTCCTGCGCAGGACCTTGAAAGATTGAAAGTTTATGAGGACTCTTTGCGCATCGTTCCTTACTTAGGAACCTATTATTACGCTTTAAATACGACTGACGAGTTTTTATCGGACCCTGAAATCCGCCGTGCTATGAGTATGGTCATAGACCGTGAATTTCTTTCTGAAGAAATTTGGCCTGGGATGATACCTGCGCAGAGTCTTGTCCCATTAGGCATTAACAATTATCCGTCGGGCTCTCCGGAGACAGACTACTTTAATATGTCTATGCTGGACCGTGAGGATGAGGCCATAGCAATCATGGCGCGTAAGGGTATTAGTAAAGATAGGCCCGTCACTGTAGAGCTTATGTATAATAGCGGAGAGAACCACAAAAATACAGCAACGGCTATCGCTGATATGTGGTCGGAAATTGGTATTAAGATCACTTATAAGATTAGGGACGCAGCTGCTCATTACGCTTATTTAAGAGATCTGGGAGAGGTTCAGGTTGCACGCGCAGGATGGATTGGAGATTATTCTGACCCATATAATTTTCTTTTTTTACTAGAATCTGATAATACGGGATTTAATTATGCCCGTTACAACAATCCAGAATATGACTCTTTGATGGACAAGGCATCTAATGAGCTTGATCTAAGTAAGCGAGCTAAAATTTTACAACAAGCTGAGAAAATGATCATGAGTGCTACGCCTTTTCTTCCTATATTTTATTATTCTTCCTTTACATTAGTTTCTCCTGAAATTGAGAATTGGCAGAGTAATGTTATGAATAAAAACCCGACTCGGTTTTTATCTTTTAAAAAGTCAGGATAGTTAAATGCTAAACTATGCTTTTAAACGTATTTTAACAATCATCCCAACTTTGTTCGCTATCATAACGCTGACCTTTTTTCTGATGCGAATTGCGCCCGGTGGTCCGTTTGATGAAGAACGCCCGTTGGCTCCTGCTGTCCTAGAAAACATTCAGGCCAGCTATGGGCTTAACAAACCACTAATCGAACAATACTTTATTTATATTGGTAATTTGTTGCAAGGTGATATGGGGCCTTCATTTGTATACCGTGACAAGCGAGTTCATGAGGTATTAGCCGAAGGTTTGCCGATTTCTATAACTCTTGGGGGCACAGCTCTATTACTAGCGCTTATCATTGGAGTTTTTCTGGGGAGTATTGCTGCTCTTAATCAAAATAAAAAAACAGATGTTTTTATTGTTACCTTTGCTACCTTTGGCATTACAACGCCAAATTATGTAATCGCCCCAATTCTGACGCTTATTTTTGCCCTGACATTTAGCATACTACCGGCAACGGGTTGGGGAAGCCCATCTCAGATGGTTCTACCTGTAGTCTCTCTTGCTCTTCCACAAATCGCTATCGTAACGCGATTAATGCGCGGCAGCATGCTAGAGGCCCTAAAATCAGACCATATTCGAACAGCGCGTGCTTATGGTTTGCCCATAACCCATGTTGTTGGAAAGCACGCAATGAGATCAGCTTTGCTACCTGTATTGAGTTATCTGGGGCCAGCCGCTGCAGCATTAATGACGGGTTCAATTGTAATTGAGCAGATATTTAACTTACCCGGTATTGGCCGCTATTTTGTCACTAGCGCTCTCAACCGTGATTATACGATGGTCATGGGTACAGTCATAATAGTCGCTACACTTGTACTGGTTTTTAATCTGATTGTCGATTTACTTTACACTGTTCTAGATCCACGGGTGCGTTATGACTGAGACGGTATTAACCCATGATAACAAACCATCAGAGGGCGTTGTAAAAGGGCGTTCGCTTCTTGATACAGCCTTGCTTCGTCTTAAACGTAACCGCGCCGCGATGGTATCTCTTTGGGTAATTATTGGAATGACCCTCGCTGCAATTATTGGCCCTGCGATATCCACACACTCCTATGATGAGGTCTACAATCACTTTGTTGGAGAAAAGCCTTCGATTGGCGCTTATCCAAAACAGGAACAAATTACTCCGATCACAGAGCGCGCTTTGAGCCGTGCGCGAGTAGATATGGAAGATATAAATATTTCAAAAGATAACGTGAAGATTAGCGTTGTTAATCGTAAGCAAGAGCGACTTGATCCACGTATTACTCGATATCTAATGCGGGCTGATATTTTTCAAAATGTTAGCCTTGAAATATTAAAAGCTGACCCTCAGCGCGGAGTCATATCAGCTGATATTAAACCTTTACGGTTTTTAATGGGGACAGATCAGAACGGTCGTGATTTGCTCACTCGAATTCTTGTTTCACTTCGGATTTCACTAATGGTTGGCGCACTTGCAACAGGAGTTGCCTTGATAATTGGGGTAACTTATGGGGCTGTATCTGGCTTTGTCGGTGGTAATATTGACAATCTTATGATGCGATTTGTCGATTTGCTGTATTCTTTGCCATTTGTGTTTTTTGTTATTCTTTTAGTGGTATTTTTTGGGAATAATATTTTTCTCATTTTCATAGCTGTTGGCTGCATACAGTGGCTAGATATGGCAAGAATTGTTCGTGGTCAGACTCTACAATTGAAACAACAAGAGTTTGTGCAAGCGTCTGAGGCCCTTGGTGTAAATCAGGGTAATATAATTAAACGTCACATTATTCCAAACCTTGCTGGTACAGTTGTAGTTTATATGACCCTTCTTATACCCAGGGTCATTTTGCTTGAGAGTTTCTTAAGCTTTTTGGGACTGGGTGTTCAAGAACCCTTAACCTCGCTTGGGGTTTTGATTGCTGAAGGGGCTAGATATATGCGAAATGATCCCTATTTACTTATTTTCCCAGCTTTAACTATGTCAATTTTACTATTTGCGCTCAATTTTCTAGGCGACGGGCTGCGCGATGCTTTAGACCCTAAGGACCGATAGTATGAACACGCAAACCTCTGTGCTCAATATTCAGGATTTAGTTGTTGATTTTGATACCCCTGATGGCGTGGTTCATGCTGTCAAGGGTGTTTCAATGGCTATCGCTCCGGGTGAAATTGTTGCTATTGTGGGAGAAAGTGGTTCTGGTAAAAGCCAGATCGCAATGTCAGTTTTGGGAATTTTGGCTTCTAATGGTAAAGCAAGTGGAAAAATTCTTTTTAACGACCAGGATATTTTACACCTACCCAGAAAAGAGTTGAACTCTATACGTGGATCAAAAATTTCTATTATCTTTCAGGAGCCCATGACCTCATTGGACCCGTTATACCGCGTGGGTGAGCAGATTATGGAACCTCTGCGTGCTCACAAAGGACTAAGCAGAAGCGAAGCAAAAAAACGCGCGTTAGAACTGATGCGACAAGTGCAAATTCCTGATCCGGAGAGAAGATTTAAATCTTTTCCAAATGAAATGTCGGGCGGACAGCGTCAACGTATCATGATTGCGCTGGCGCTGGCTAATGAACCAGACATACTAATTGCTGATGAGCCAACAACGGCTTTAGATGTTACAACGCAGGCTGAAATTCTTAAATTGCTTGCTGAGCTTAATAAACAACTTGGGATGAGTATTGTTTTTATTACCCATGACCTGGGTATTGTCGAGGCTTTTGCTGAGCGAGTTTATGTTATGCAAAGCGGCGAAGTAAAAGAATTTGGTTCAACAGACGCTATATTTAAAACGCCTAAAACCCAGTATACAAAGACGCTCCTTGATGCAGAGCCGGAGGGTGCTAAGGAGCCAGTCAAAAAGACCCAAGATATTGTCCTAGAGACCGAAAAAATGGATGTTGTCTATGGTCATGCACCAAGATTCTTACAAAAAGACACACGGTTTCATGCCGTTAAAGACACAAGCCTTAGATTGCATAAAGGCCAGACGATAGGTCTTGTTGGAGAAAGTGGGTCTGGAAAGTCGACGCTTGGACGTGCGCTTTTAAGATTAACAGAAAGCACTGGTAAAATTGTTTACCTAGGTAACAATATAGATAAGGTGCCTTTAAAATCGCTTAAACCTTTGCGTGAAGAGTTGCAGATGGTCTTTCAAGACCCCTACGGCTCTCTCTCACCTCGCATGACAGTCTTAAATATTGTAGAAGAGGGTCTTCAAACACATAAGCCTCAGTTAAGTAAAGTAGAGCGGCAGAAGCTTTCTCTCTCTACTTTAGAAAAGGTTGGTCTTGACCCATCTGTCCGCAATCGTTTTCCACATGAATTTTCTGGTGGGCAAAGACAAAGAATAGCAATCGCACGTGCTATGGTACTTCAGCCAAAAGTTGTCGTGCTTGACGAGCCGACCTCAGCGCTTGACAGAACAGTACAAAAAGAGGTTTTGGAGCTTTTACGTTCTTTACAGAGTGAGTTCTCATTATCTTATATTTTCATAAGTCACGACCTTGCAGTTATAAAAGTGATGGCCGATTATGTTATGGTTATGAAAAATGGAAAGATTATTGAAGAAGGCGTTACTCAAGAAATTTTTGAAAGGCCGAGGCAGAATTACACAAAGAGCTTAATTACCAGTTCGTTTAATTTAAAAGAGCTTCTTAGCGAAGTTTGATATGATATTATTTAAATTGAATTGAGCTATTTTAGCTAATGGTTAATATTTGTTTATACTTCCTTAATTTCTATTGTTAAAATATTTCAGAATATTGACGGTTTTGTTTATTTACGCCAATGTTGGCATCAAATTGACTATTAAATGCACTTCCATAAAATTAATAGGAGTCAGAGGTGATAAAATTTACAAAGGCCGTTTCAGCCACAACACTGGTGATCGCGCTAGCAGCATGCAGTAATAACACTGATACATCAAATAATACATTTGAAAACTCGGATACTTATGGATCCAATAGCGTTTCGGTTATGTCAGATACTATTACCATCACTGAGGCTGAGCTTAAAGGGAATCCGTTTGTTAAGCCTTGGGAAACTCCTTATGGTGTTCCGCCATTTGACATTATTAAGGACAGTCATTTTATGCCAGCAATAAAAGCTGGTATTTTGGAACTCCGAAAAGAAATTGACGAAATTGTTTTAAACAATGATTTGCCTAGTTTTGAAAACACTATTGTGGCTTTGGACCTTGCGGGTAATCAGCTTAGTAAAGTGTCCAGCACATTTGGTAACATTACAGGAACTGACACGAACGATAATCTGCGTTCTTTGCAAGGAAAAATTTCACCCTTGCTTACCCGTGAATATAATAAAATCCAATTTAACGAGGACCTTTTCGCTCGCGTGAAGTTTGTTTACGAAAAACGAGATAGTCTGAATCTCGACGAACAGGACGCGCGACTTTTGGAGCTAACACACACAGGATTCGTCCGTGCAGGAGCAAATTTAAGTTTAGAAAGTAAAGCGCGCATTGCCAAAATTAATGAAGAGCTATCCTCCCTTACGACCGAATTTGGTCAAAATATCTTAGCTTCGACAGTCGGTTTTAAAATGGAAATTACCAATCCAAAACATTTAAGTGGTTTGAGTGAAAGTTTTAAAGCGAGCATCAAGGTTGGTAACGAGGAAAGGTGGGTAGTTGGCCTTAATCGCTCGCCTTTTGAAACTTTCATGACACAATCAACAAATAGAGATCTTCGTAAAAAGTTATTCGATGGCTATAGATTACGTGGCTCATCGGGTGACAGTAATAACGGACCTATCGTAATTAAAATTGCACAACTACGCAGTGAACGCGCGCAATTAATGGGTTATAAATCTCACGCTCACTATCAACTAGAACCCCGAATGGCGAAAACTCCTGAGGCGGCTGTGGCTTTCCTTCTTCGGGTTTGGAATCCAGGGTTAGAGCGTGTAAAAAATGAGCTCAGTGATATTCAGTCCCTAATCGAAGCCGATGGTGAAACGTATAAGGCTGAAGGCCAGGATTGGTGGCATTATGCTGAACGCGTCCGGCAAGAGAGGTATGAGTTTGATGATGCTGCCCTCGCGCCATATTTGGAATTAAATGCTGTTCGTGAAGGTGCTTTCGATGTCGCTAATAAGTTGTTTGGGATAAGCTTTGAGGAGGTTGAAACCCCTGTCTGGAACCCAGTTGTCACAACTTATGATGTTAAAGATGAAAATGGGGTTCATCTAGGCTTGTTCATGATGGATATGTATGCTCGCGACTCCAAAAGGGGCGGAGCATGGATGAATACTTTTAGGTCAGCATCTGACATACAAGGAAATCGAGTTCGACCTCTTGTCACGAATAATATGAACTTAACCCCTCCTCCAGCAGGTGAACCAACCTTAATGCGTTTTGATGAGGTCGTAACTCTTTTTCATGAATTTGGTCACGGGTTACATGGTTTGATGACACAGATTCGTTACGAGAATTTCTCAGGTGTGGATGGACCGCGAGATTACACTGAATTTCCAGCTCAAATGCTTGAACACTGGGCGGAACAAAAGCAAGTGCTTGCTCAGTATGCAAAACACCATGAAACAGGTGCCGTTATTCCTGATGAACTTGTAGAAAAAATGTTAAAAGCATCGACATTTAATCAGGGATTTAAAACGACGGAGTTTATCGCTGCATCACTCCTAGACCTTGCTTGGCATAGTCTAACTCCAGACGAAGCCGCGAAAATTACTGATGCTGCTGAATTCGAAAGAGAAACTCTGGAGAGTTACGGTTTGTTGTCTGAAATTGAGCCTCGTTATCGTTCACAATATTTCGCCCATATTTTTGCAGGTGGTTACTCTGCTGGATATTATGCTTATCTATGGTCAGAAATTCTCGATGCTGACGGATTTGTAGCGTTTAAAGAGACTGGGGATATATACGATCCAGTATTAGCAGCCCGTCTTAAAAAATGGGTTTATGAGTCAGGTGGTCTTCGTGATGCTGACGAACTTTACCGTAATTTTCGTGGTCAAGACCCGTCAATTGAACCATTGCTTGAGATTCGCGGTTTAACTGAGGGACCTAAAAATGATTAACTTATTTAGTTTTCTGCATCCTAAAGACCTAGACTGCGAGTAATAAACCACCATATTCCAACCCAAAAAATTATAATTGAGCTTGGTATCACAAAGGCTTTTCTAAAGCTCATATTCCCCTTTGCAAGTATCAGTTTGATGGGCCAGATTAATATTGCCGCGGCAAGAATTACTGATAACTGCCCAACTTCGACACCTAAATTGAACCCGATTAATGATGGCCAGAACTGTTCCGTTGGTAAGCCAACATCCTTTATAAACCCAGCAAATCCCATACCGTGGAAAAGTCCAAACCCGAGTATTATTAAAAATCGCCACCTGGTAAATGCTTGCCCAGACACGGCTTCAATTGCAACTATTGCGATTGAAAGCGCAATTAGTGGTTCGACAATAGACGGAGGTGGAGTGATTAAACCTGCCGCTGTAAGACCAAGTGTAATAGTATGTGCTAGGGTAAAGACAGATATTTGAAGGGCTAAATTTCTTAGGTTTGTAGCTGTTAAAAATAAAGCTAGTATAAAAAGGATATGATCAAGCCCTCCTGGTAAAATGTGCCGTACGCCAATTTCTCCGAAATAAATAGCTGATCCAGCGGCTGTCCTAACTTTACCTTTTTCGTCTAATAGTGGGCTAATAACTTTTTCACCCTCACGATTTAAATTGGAAAGCTGTTGACAGAGTTGTTCGCTGATACCAGATTCCGGACCACAGAAATCATCCTCTGGGTGAGCAAATGATTTTCCTTGAAAGAAAATAAAGCTAAGCCCGCAAAGCAAAAGCACTTTCACAAAAGTTCTTGGATTTAACTTCAATTAATACCTCTCATCATTTATATGAGTTTAAAAATTTATCTATATATTGATTTAAAGTCTCTTTATGGTACGGTAAAATATTCTAACAGCATGAATAAGAAAAATAGATTTAGCAACCATTTATGTAGAAAATGGTGCCCCCACACGGACTTGAACCGCGGACCCCCTGATTACAAATCAGGTGCTCTACCAGCTGAGCTATAGGGGCACTTTAAATTAAAGTGAGGGCTCTTTAGCCTCGTAGTTAAACTGTTGCAAG
>Ga0206127_1004673_pt1 | contig 11935 bp, 4 predicted proteins | sample Helgoland_Spring_6_FD_148646 | JGI IMG/M metagenome (GOLD analysis project Ga0206127, IMG submission 148646) | Pelagic subsurface seawater microbial communities from Kabeltonne, Helgoland, North Sea - Helgoland_Spring_Bloom_20160419_1 | ecosystem: Environmental > Aquatic > Marine > Epipelagic ...
TAATCTGTCGCACCAAATCAATAGCGAAGGTATTTCCTTCTTTATGTGGGGTAAAATAGCTCTCGTGCTTTGCTTGATCGCCGCGCAGCGCCACCACATTCTCTATACCCAAGAAATTCAAATCAATGAGAAGATTCTCCGTTTCTTCCCTCGAGAATCCACCACAGAGCACATGAGGAACCGTTTCAGTATCGTAACGGTTCATGATAGCCGCACAAATACCGACCGTACCGGGACGCTTACGAACCACTTTTTCTTGGAGTAATCCATTGTCTAAACGCTTATATATGGTTTCCTCGCGGTGATAAGTCACATCGATAAACGGAGGTTTAAACTCCATCAATGGATCCAGGTTATCAAAGATCTCCTGGGCCTTTTGTCCTTTTAAAGGGGGGAGTATTTCAAAAGTAAACTGGCACTCCTTGACCTCTTGTAGTAAATCGGTAATCTTCATTGCTTAATAGTTAAGGTTAGGCGCCAACCACTTTTCAGCAGTTGCCACATCAATGCCTCGTAGTGCGGCGTAGGATGCTATTTGATCTTTGGCCAATTTTCCAACCGCGAAATATTTTGAATCCGGATGTGCGAAGTAATAACCGCTTACGCTCGATGCCGGATACATCGCTAAACTTTCGGTCAGCGACATTCCTATCGACGGCGCATCCAACAAGTCAAACAACGTTGTTTTATCCAGGTGGTCTGGACAAGCTGGATACCCCGGTGCGGGTCGAATTCCTCTATATTTCTCGGCAATCAACTGGTCGTTCGTCAACTGTTCCTCTGGTGCATAGCCCCAGATTTCGCGGCGAATCTTTAAATGCACATACTCCGCAAGACCTTCTGCTAAACGATCTGCTAATGCCTTCAGCATCAAACTGCTGTAGTCGTCGTGTGCGGACTCAAATTTCGCCAGCGTTTTCTCTATGTCTAGTCCTGCCGTTACTGCAAAACCGCCTACATAATCCTGAACAGTGCCTTCCGGCGCAATAAAGTCTGAGAGGGCTTGGAACTTTGACTTTTCACCGGTTTGACGCAGTGAATAAAAGCTGCCCAAAGCGCCATTCTCACCAAGTATAATTTCTTCTCCTCTACTTTGTGCGGGGAAAATACCGTATGCCGCATTCAGCGTTAGCCATTGCTCTTTTTGCAGGGTGCGCAGCATTTTTTGAGCGTCAGCATACACACTTTTTGCTTGCTCCCCTACAATGGTATCTTCGAGTATTCGGGGGAATTTCCCAAAAAGTTGCCACGTTTGAAAAAACGGAGTCCAGTCAATATAGGGAACTACCTCCGCAATAGGAATACTGCGCAAAAGCTTGGTACCTATAAATTTTGGTGTAGGTACTGTGGTCGCATCAAAGACCAATTTAGGCTTGTGCTCCTGCGCATAGGCCAACGGCACCAATGCCTTTTTCTCGCGGTGTTTTGCGTAGCCCTCACGAACCTTTGCCAATCCTTCTTTTTCATTGGCCGCATAGTCTTTTCCGAGCTCGCTCAATAACTTTGAACAGACCCCTACTGCACGACTGGCATCCACCACATGCAACACAGGCCCGTCGTACTCCGGATCAATCTTTACCGCCGTGTGAGCGCGTGAGGTCGTAGCACCACCAATCAAAAGTGGCTGCGTCATACCTAAACGTTTCATTTCTTTTGCGATATGTATCATTTCATCAAGCGAAGGTGTTATCAACCCACTTAATCCGATAATATCTACCTGGTGCTCTTGCGCCGCTGCGAGAATTTTCTCGGGCGGTACCATTACTCCAAGATCAATGATTTCAAAGTTGTTACACGCCATGACAACGCCAACGATATTTTTACCAATATCATGCACATCGCCTTTGACCGTAGCGAGCAACACTTTACCAGCACTTGAAGAAGTACCCACTTCTTTCTCAGCCTCTAAATAGGGCATCAAATAAGCAACGGCCTTCTTCATGACTCGAGCACTCTTTACCACCTGTGGCAAGAACATTTTCCCTTCACCGAAAAGATCGCCTACGACGTTCATTCCGTCCATTAAAGGTCCTTCTATAACGTGCAAGGGTTTCGCAAAGGCCTGACGGGCTTCTTCGACATCTTCATCGATAAACTCAGTAATTCCTTTGATTAAAGCATGTTCGAGACGCTTAGCAACAGGTTCATTGCGCCATTCCAAGACTTTTGCTTCATCTTTAACCGTTCCAGCAACCGTTTGGGAGAACTCCAATAAGCGTTCCGTAGCATCTTCGCGCCTGTCAAGCAATACGTCTTCGATATGCACCATGAGCTCCTTATCCACTTCTGCATAAACTTCTAACATGGTTGGGTTGACGATTCCCATGTCCATCCCGTGCTGAATCGCATGGTAAAGAAAAGAGGCGTGCATGGCTTCACGCACGGTATTATTTCCTCTAAATGAGAAACTTACATTAGAAACTCCCCCGCTAATTTTTGCATAAGGCAGATTTTCTTTAATCCATTTAGTAGCATGGAAAAAATCTAGTGCATTCTTCCGGTGCTCCTCCATTCCAGTAGCTACAGGAAAAATATTAGGGTCAAAAATGATGTCCTCTGCAGGGAATTTTAGCTGCTCTGTCAAAATTCTGTACGAACGTTCGCAAATTTCGATTCGACGCTCGTAGTTATCCGCTTGACCGTCTTCATCGAACGCCATTATAATGACTGCAGCGCCGTAACGTTTGATAGTGCGCGCTTGAGCAATAAACTCTTCCTCTCCTCCTTTTAAAGAGATGGAATTCACGACACTTTTGCCCTGAACACATTTTAAGCCCGCTTCGATAATTTCCCATTTAGAACTATCGATCATGATGGGTACACGAGCAATATCAGGCTCAGCAGCGACAAGGTTCAAGAATGTCGTCATGGCTTCTACCCCATCGATCATTCCTTCGTCCATATTGATATCAATGATTTGCGCACCGCCCTCTACCTGGTCGCGCGCAACATCTAATGCTTCGTCAAAATTGCGCTCTTTAATGAGGCGCAAGAATTTTTTAGACCCCGTGACATTGGTGCGTTCGCCCACGTTTACGAAATTGGTATCCGGTGTAATCACTAAGGGTTCTAAACCCGAAAGACGCATGGGCCGGTCTGCAAGATTAAGCAACATACGTGCGGGGTTTATAGTTTAATGCCAGTGCTGCAATAGCCGCAATGTGAGCGGGAGAAGTCCCACAACATCCACCAATGATATTGATCAAATTCAAATCCAAATATTCTTTAATCTGCGCGGCCATTTGATCTGCTGTCTCATCGTATTCACCAAAAGCGTTGGGCAATCCTGCATTAGGGTGTGCACTAACTGCAAAAGGTGCTCTAGCATCCAATGTCTGTAAATACGGCATCAGCTGCTTCGCTCCCAATGCACAATTCAATCCAATGCTGAGTAAGGGTGCATGCCCAACTGAAATCAAGAAGGCTTCTGTAGTCTGTCCGCTTAAGGTACGGCCGGAGGCATCGGTAATGGTTCCGCTAAGCATGATGGCGACTTCACGACCCGACGCTTCAATGGCATCTTGAGCAGCGAATAGAGCAGCTTTAGCATTTAACGTATCGAACACAGTCTCAATTAATAATGCATCCACCCCAGCGCCGACAAGCGCCTCGCATTGTTGAAAATAACAAGAGCGTAAATCGTCGAAGGAGACTGCTCTAAAACCTGGGTTGTTCACATCCGGACTTAAAGAGGCCGTTTTGTTGGTTGGCCCTACTGAACCTGCGATATATTTCGAATCTGTACCCCCATTCTTACGGTACTGCTGTATGGCACGGCGTGCACTTTCAACCGCTGCAACATTCAACTCTACCACGAGATCACTCATGTGGTAATCTTCCATGGAAATGCTGTTCGCGTTGAACGTATTGGTCTCGACAATATCAGCTCCGGCCTCTAAATAGGCCAGATGAATGGCGTCTATAGCCTCAGGTTGTGTGAGAACTAAAAGATCATTATTGCCCTTGAGTGAATGTGGATAGTTGGCAAATCGTTCGCCACGGTAATCCTCTTCCTTAAACTTGTAATCTTGAATCATGGTGCCCATGGCACCGTCCAAAACTAAAATCCTCTGCTGTACAGCTTGTGTTATTGTCATCTCTTCCAAGGTTAGGTGCTAAGAAGAAAGGTGGTGGCGCGGCGTCTGCGATACGTATCATTCCCTTTTTCGGGTGGGTTGTGGCACCCGGCTCTTCCGGGTTGCCAAGACATCGCAGGGCCCAATCCCTCAGTCTTTCTTGATAGCGTGGTAAAATTAGAACGTATTTTTCGAAAAAGTTGCATCTCAGGTGTAGAAACTCAAATTCTTTTCTACTTTTGGAGCAGTGGAAGGATTTGACTGCTTGCAACCACGATAAAAAATGCTAAATAGAGCACACATCTCGTAGGGCAAGCAGCTTGAACATTTCCACATAACTTAAGTAAACCCTAATAAATCATAGAGATGTCTTATTTCTTCACTTCTGAAAGTGTCTCTGAAGGACACCCGGATAAAGTAGCAGATCAAATATCAGATGCCATTATCGATAACTTTTTGGCCTTTGATCCGCAATCCAAAGTAGCTTGTGAAACCCTCGTTACTACTGGACAAGTTGTACTTGCCGGTGAAGTCAAATCCTCAGCGTACCTCGATGTTCAAAGCATTACTCGCGAGGTCATTCAACGCATTGGCTACACGAAAAGCGAATACATGTTCGAAGCTAATTCTTGTGGCGTTTTAAGTGCTATTCACGACCAAAGCGATGATATCAATCGTGGTGTAGACCGCGGAAATCCTGAAGACCAGGGTGCTGGCGATCAAGGTATGATGTTCGGTTATGCTTCAAATGAAACTGAAAACTTCATGCCATTGGCCTTAGATTTGAGCCACCGCATACTGCAAAAATTGGCCGATTTCAGGAGAGACGGTGCACAAATTCCTTACTTGCGCCCAGATTCAAAGAGTCAGGTAACCATTCAATATAGCGACGACAACAGACCCGAACGCATAGAAGCAATCGTCGTCAGTACGCAACATGATGATTTCGACGCTAATGATGAAGTGATGTTGGCGAAAATCAAATCGGACATAGTTAAGCTGGTAATTCCTGCTGTAAAAGCAGACTTACCTGATAACATTCAAGCATTGTTTGGCGAAGATATTGCCTACCACATCAACCCTACAGGTAAATTCGTGATCGGTGGACCTCACGGTGACACAGGGCTAACCGGACGTAAGATTATTGTCGATACCTACGGTGGAAAAGGTGCCCACGGTGGTGGTGCGTTCTCAGGAAAGGACCCGTCTAAAGTAGATCGCTCCGCGGCATACGCAACGCGCCACGTTGCGAAAAACCTCGTAGCTGCCGGTGTTTGTGACCAGGTGCTCGTGCAGGTTTCTTATGCGATCGGTGTAGTTGAGCCTATGGGAGTCTTTGTCGATACCTACGGAACGTCGAAGGTTGATTTTACCGATGGTGAAATTGCCGCTAAGGTGAAGGAACTTTACGATTTCCGTCCAGGATTGATTGAGAAGAATTTAAAACTACGTCAACCGATGTACAGTGAAAGTGCGGCCTACGGCCACATGGGACGTACCAATGAAACGGTGACAAAAACGTTTAAATCTGCCGACGGTAGAACAGAGCTCAAGCTAGATGTCGAATTGTTTACTTGGGAAAAACTCGACTTTGTCGATGCATTCAAAAATGCATTCAACTGCTAGAAGCAAGAATATAACAGTGTAAAAAAAAGGGGCTGCGCGTTGCGCAGCCCCTTTTTTAATTCCTTAATACACGCGCTTAATCGGCTGCGTTAATGGATTATGCCCACCGACCTACGGACGACAAATTCATCGCCTCTAAAGACCAATTGGTAGGTACCCGCTGGATACGAACGAAGATCTAATCTTGTATCGAACGGCCCTTCATAAACCAGTTGTCCAGCAGGACTATACAACTCCATTCGAAGCACCTCAGCCGTAGTCTGAACTTCAATGAATCCCAGCGTTGGGTTTGGATAGAGCGTTAAATCAATCGCTAAGTTTTCATCCAATCCAATACCGCTAGTGACAACGACGGCGTTATTATCAGAACCCGAACAACCGGCTGAATTCGTGACTAGTAAGGTTACGATATAAGTGCCTTTATTCGCATAGGTGTGTTGCGGATTAGGAGAAGTAGCATTACCTCCGTCTCCGAAGTACCACTGCCATGAATTTGCATACATCGAAGAGTCAATAAACTGTACTGCCGTGCCGGCTTGCACCGTATCCGGGAATTCAGACGCCACGTAAAGGATATCATTAAGCGCAACATTCTTGTACAAAGTATCTGATCCACCAGCATTTGAAGTCACCAACATCACCTGATAGGTGCCTGGTTTGGTGTAATTGTGCGTGGGATTCACTGCCGCTGAGAAAGTACCGTCGCCGAAAGCCCAGAAATATTGCGAACCATTCGTGCTTTCATTGATAAAACTGACTTCGCCATTACAGGCATTCTGCACTTGGTATTGATAGTCCGCATCTGGTGCGAAAATAACATTAGCCGCGAGGTTGACGTATTGAATACTGTCGTTATTCGTGATCGTAAGGATACCCGTTTGTTGCGTCGCCGTAGTTGCGGTAAAGGTCACGTCTAGCCATGCACTTGCGCCCGCAGCGATAACCTTTGAGGTCCAACTCGGCACAAAATGCGCATTATTCGCAACCACATTTGAAATAGACAAATCTGTACAACCGTCATTCGTGACTAAGACAGAGTCCTTTACAGGTGTGGTATTGTAGACATTACCATAATTCACAGCATTAGTTCCCAATACCATATCGGGCTCGCTGACCACATTGACCGTCATTGGCACCTGATATAACGGATCTTGAGGGTCATTCGTCTCGAACAAAACCGTCGTATTGTAGGTACCCACTGCCAGATTACTCACGGTGACAAGTAATGATTTTGACACGCTATTACCTGCGCCTACCGAACCCGTAGTTAAACCTACTGGAGATGCCCAGGTCACTAGATCTTTTTGATAAACCTCAACCGTACAAGTTTGTCCCGTAGCATACGTATAGTTGTACGAATACAATTGGATCGTCAAATAACCATTATTGATGATGTTCGTTAACGTAGTACCGGTTAAGAATCCTGAAATAGTATCATTGGTATAATTCGCAACATTGTTATCGTAAAGCGTTTGGATGTAATACCCGTTCGCATACAGGTAGAAGTAGTTACTTGTAGCACTATACTCCCCATTTAAAATAATGCTGTAGAACAAGGTATCCGAATCGATAATGTTGTTAAACGTATGCACTTGGGTATTGGAGTAGTTCGGTGCAGGATACAGCCAATTCTGTGTCGAGCTCGAATCGTACACCTCCGCAACGCTCACCTCATAACTCAGTGCAGCTGAACCGTTATTAGTTATGGTATAAGGGACCGTCGTAAAGCTGTTACACTTATTTACCGTTACCGTTATACTGCTAGGGCTCACACTAATATCTGCCGCACCCACAATAACGCCTGATAAACAATGCGTAATGGTATCCGCATTGGTGTAAATAGTTAATTGATCACTGACGCTACCTAGCGTACTTGAATTAAGGGTCACTGGAATATATCCCGTATCGCCAGGGGCAATACTAAGTGAGGGGCTCCCCGCCGTAAAGACAGTTGTACCCGTCGCTGTACCCGTCAACGTCAATGTATCACAACCGACATTATAGAATGGAACGTCCTCAATGTGATCCATATTTTGATACACTGAATCCCAGTTCGTACAAGCAGATTCCACTGCCGTCTCTCCTAAACCATTCACATTAAAAGTAACTGGAATAGAGAACGAAGGATTCGTCGGGTCGTTAGTCGTAATAGTAATGGTCAACTCATGCGTACCTGCTGTAAGGCTGTCAGAATAGGCCGTACCACTGACTGTAGTAGTATCACCTCCTGCAGTTGTACCGCTGTTCGGCTGCATACGAATCCAGTTGGGACCTTGATCCTTGTTAGCTAAAGTGGTTTCGAGAATATTATCCATCATGGTCGTAATCTCGCTGTAAACGCTATTGAAGTTAAAACCATAATAGATGAATTCCCCATCTCCCATCGGTAAATAGCTTAGCGCCTGGCGGTAATAGGTGTTATATACCAAATAGATGAGGCCTGTATTATAGATATAAGCATCCAAAGCAGCCGATTGGGTCACAAAAGACGTACTCACACCCTGAATGTATGGATGTGTAGAATAGGTTGAATTGACATAGTGCGTATACCCCGTATAGTTGCCGTAGTAATAGCCACTGATCCAATTCATAGCTAATATGTTGCCCACCTCGGTACTTCCCATTACAATCATCTTCCCTCCGTCTTCAATCCAATCTTCCATATCCGATTGCACTGCAGTGTAATCCGAAGAATTTGAACTGTTCGTAATTGGTGGGAAGAGTACAACATCTGCCCAGGCCAATTCTGAAACCATCGCAGAGATGGACGTTACCGTTTTGACTGAAATATTGCTTACCGTTCCTAAGTAGTTTTGAAGGTTCGATAACAATGATGGGTATACGTTTTGATTCACCACGACAACATTCAGAACCGGGTTTGAGGATGCTGACCAATTCAAATTTGTATTCGCTGCAGTGTTGCCTAAGTTGAATGTAAAGTTTACGCTGTCGCCACAATTCTGGGTGCTGAGTGTAAGCGGCGCAGTATCTACCCAAGCGGCCGGTGCTTCAGCAACATATCCTGTGTAACAAACAGGCCAAACCGTATCTGAGGTTGAAATGTATACAGTATCATTAATAGCACCAGTTGCTGTAGGATTGATGGTAACCACTACCCACGCACTATCGCCAACATACATTTGTGAGGTCGCATTGACCGCAGTAATAAATGTATTCGAAGTAGTAAGTGTATTGAAATAAAGGCTATCACAACCCAAATTCTCCACAAGAACACTATCAACAATAGAGCTGTTTTTTACAATCGTATCCAGATCTAGGCATGTACCGCGGTCGACGTAAGTCTCACTCTCTCCGTCAAGTGTTAGGTTCACAGTAAGATATACGGTTGAATCCACGGGGTCATTACTATTAATGTATCCCTGGAAAGTGTGTAAGCCTTGTTGTAACGAATCCGTATAAATAATGATGTTTACCAATTCGGAATCGGCAACTGCCGTATTACCCGTATCTGGACTGAACGCCAAGTTCATTCCTAGGCCGGCATCCACTTCGAAATCATCCACAATCCACGCATCGTAAGATGAACCGCTGTACGACTGCTGGTACAATCTCAACTGGGTAGATGAGGTCATTGCTGCCGCAGGTAAGGTTGCTGTTGCAGTCATCGAGCTGTAGGTGTAGAAATATTGAATGTTATACCAGGTATAACCGTCGGTACTGTATTGCAAATAAATTCCTTCTGAAGATTCTGCATTATCACAATTGCCCTGATCCATTTCAAAGGAAACTGTACCGCCATTCGTTAAATTCAGTGCTACAGTGGCCGCATATCGTGTTCCTCCGTAAAAATGCAAGCTATAACTACCGTTAATCGACCCACAACCATATGTAGAGGACTGAATATTTGCGCCGGTACCGAAATAACTCCATAATGAAGTATTCATCGTACCAGATTCGAAGTCTTCCGTTATGCTCATTCCTATGGGGGAAGTCCCCCAATTTAGCGTCTGCTGACCATCGTTGTACAACCAAAACGGTACTACCAATGAATCTGGACAACCGGTATACGATATATTGAATACTGAACTATCTAAACCTATCGAAGCAGCATCCTGTACTGTTGCAGATATACAATGCGCATAAGTAGAGTCTTGTTCTTGAAAGAGGATACTGTCATTATAAGTTCCCGCCGCAGCCGCAGCCCATGAATATGGCACATAAGCAGTATCTTCTGGGGCAATATTAAATGAAGTATTTGCTACTGTTAGTCGGTTCGAAGTTCCATTGACATTTGTAACTCGTAAAGTGTCACAACCGGAATTCCATAACTTAAGAGTATCATGGGTTATTGCTCCTGAATACCCTGAAATATTGAAACAAGAAGAATAATTGGACTCCCAAACCCCATTTCCAGTAACATTTACAATCACAGGGATTTTCATTCCATCAAGAGCCGTGTCGTTTGAGGTCAACGCCAATTCAAGGAAGTAAGACCCCGCATATAGACCTGTCGCATCCACAGTGAAATTCATAACTACATTATTTCCTCCAGCGACTGTAGCGGAAGTAGGGTTTTGAGTAATACTCACTGCATTACCGCCTTGCACTTCGATATCGTCTAAATAATGTACGTATGAGTTAGAATATTGATATCCATGAATACCATTTACCCCACTGTTCAGGTTGTAATAGAATTGGGCGCCGGTAGCAATGGTTACTCCATCAATGATGATATCAAACGTTTTACTGGTCCAATCGATATTATCGTATTCAATGTTTACGAATTCGTTTGCCGTAGTGTATTCATAATGCGTTGTGGTATAACCGTTTGACGATCTGTACACTAGGCGTAAACTAGAGGTATACCAGTATGAATACCCGAACGGTGAATAGGAAATGCTTGCATTTTGATCCCCTGAGAACCAGGTATAACCACTCCCCCCTTGTCCAGAATTCACCTTCGTGGCATACGATGCTCTTGAGGGTTGCGCATTGGGAAAACTCGCATTGACTGTTTGGCTATTGTTGTAGTAGCCGCTCATCATGAGCGCACCATTTCCTGTATTAGTTACGTTGCTCGTATTGCTGAGGGTGACGGAAGTGCTTGAGGAAGTGAATGTTTCTAAAGAGCCGTCTTCGAAATCTGCTTTGAAAATATAATTGGTATCGATGAGCTCTGTACTCAACGTTAAATTTCCAGCGCTCGTAGCATTTGCGATGGTGAGCGACTGTGATGCTGCGGTACCACAAGGAATATTTAAAACTACTGAATCGTTCGATAATGAGCCGTTTGGCGCATTTCCTACTGTGATATTCATCGTAGTCGTATCACTACTGTAGCAATTTGTTGCAACAAGTGTAACTGTTTTGGTACCCGAACTCGTGTAGCTATGTACTGGATATTGATCCGTGCTGGTCGAACCATCGCCGAAATCCCAGGCATATGAGCCGGCATTTTGACTCGTATTTACGAATTGAAGTGGTGTATTGTAACTGATGCTGGTTGAGGTAGTGGTAAAATTCGCAGTTGGCGCCGTCGTTCCTGAGGTAGCCCATGAACATACGAAACCGCTCGAAGTACTCGTATAATTTGAATAAAAGCGAACAGTAAGCGCCCCTGATGTTGAGCTAATTGCAGAACCTCCGTTCGGTAACGAACTGCCGTAATAATACCCTATAAAAGAACCACTTGTACCAACACCGTCCCACACATAAATGTAGTCTGAACTACTGGCTGTGGAGAATGAGGAAAACGTCAACGAAACCGGTGATGTCCCGGGTGGATCAATGATTAAATACCCATTGTTGTAATTACCATAATTACCATTGAGGCCTCCACCATCAACGAAAATCCCAGAGCAACTGGTGGCGGTATCTGTTGTACCGTTGGTAGGAATAGTGACTATCCCTTGTCCCTGTAATCCAAAACTCAATAATAGAGCGGCAAAAATGCGTAACTGCATGAACTATTCTTTAGAAGTGCAAAAATACTCAAAACACATGAGTTTTTTTCATAAAACGAGCGACTGATTTACTTCAGTGAACAACCGATTTACTCGCGGTTCCAACTGCCGTTGAGAACATTGCACTTAGGTTTTATTTAATGCCAATTTTACCTAGTAACTTTGCAGACGTAAAACAGCATAATCATGATCGAAACCGATCTTCTTATCATAGGGGCTGGCCCCACCGGTCTGTTCGCCGTTTTTGAAGCAGGACTGCTCAAGATGAAATGCCATTTGATTGATTCTTTGCCGCAACCCGGGGGACAA